>Ga0075418_10008607_pt1 | contig 11435 bp, 9 predicted proteins | sample SoiMetdeltSBSDD2_FD_81776 | JGI IMG/M metagenome (GOLD analysis project Ga0075418, IMG submission 81776) | Bulk soil microbial communities from a Populus tree surrounding site in Tennessee, USA - Soil MetaG P. deltoides SBSDD2 | ecosystem: Environmental > Terrestrial > Soil > Tree plantation...
AAAATCTACGATTTTCTCTCGGTACCGATCACCCAGAATTTGAATGGCGCCAAGCTGGTCTATACCAACCCTACCGATCCCTTCACGATCTACATGAAGGTCGCTTTGCTCGCTGGGGTGTTTCTGGCTGCTCCCGTCTTGTTGACACAGGTGTGGCTCTTCATCTCGCCTGGTCTCTATGCACGGGAAAAGAAGCTCGCCCTGCCCTTTGTCTTTTCCACCACTATCCTCTTCCTCCTGGGTGGTGCATTTGCCTATAAGATCGCGCTGCCGATGTCGCTTCGGTTTTTGATCAACCTGGGTAGCTCCTTCTCTCCCATGGTAACGATCACGGAGTATCTTGATTTGATCCTTACCGTAATCCTTGGCTGTGCGGTTATCTTTCAGATTCCGGTCCTCATTTTTTTCCTGACCATCTTCGGCATTGTCAATGCTCGTTTCCTTGTCCGAAATCTTCGCTATGCAATCCTCATCATCTTCATTGTAGCTGCCGTTCTCACCCCCACCTCGGACATCGCGAATATGCTTGTCTTCTCCACGCCGATGTTGCTGCTATACTTGGTGGGCATCGTGGTTTCCTGGATTTTCGGAAAGAAGCGCCGGAAAAAGAAAGAAGAAGCGGAATGAGGCATTCGGGGTAGAGGAAGCTTGGCCCCCGGGTGCTTCGGTTACAAGAGTTTGCTTGCAATCTTGCGTCGCTGGCTTCAAGCTTGCTGCCTTTGAGGTTGAGCATGGACGTTTGCTTTTGGTGTTCCCACGGTGTAAGCCTTTCCTCGGCAAGTGTTTGGGTTCAGAGTTGCCGTGCGGCTATTGTAGGACTGGGATCTGCCGATAGGTGAAGCTGAGCGTAAACCGAAGGGGTACTGAATGATGCGGTGGCTTCGTGGTTCTTGTTTGATGGTGATTTTGGCTCTCGGAGCCGTTCAGGCTCTTAATGCGTCTATCCAGACTGTCCCAGCCGAAAGAATCAAGCTGATCAAAGAGATCCAAGCCCGACTGAACATCTCGTTTCAATGCGAGTTTTCTATCTCGATCGGCGAAACCCGCAAGTACGCGATGGCAAATAGTAGCGGCATCATCATCGTCGACAGAGCATTTCTGGAGAGTGCTGACCGAGGCCGGATCTTTTTCGCGATCGCTCACGAGTATGCCCATGCCTACCTGCAACACGATGTTCGTCTCTATGAGCACCTGTCGAAGCCAGTAGGTCAGCTGCCTCCCAAGAACCTCCCTGAGATTCGTAGACGTTTTGAGAAGGAAGCTGACGGCATTGCGGCTCGCAAAGCTAAAGAGATGGGTTTCCCCATAGAGAGCATCCTCGAATTCATCCTCACGCAACCCGATGCGGAGAAGGGATTTCATCCGGACCTTCGTGCGTACTGCAAACCCAGAGAACGGGCGGCCTATATAATGGCCGTCTATCAGTCGAGCTGAGTCTCCCTTCCCCAACTCTCTGGCATTAGCCCACCATTAGTATCTTCTACACGGTTACGGAAAAAACTGCGGTTCTTGCCGGTAGATTCTAGTCTCGCCCATTCCTTTTGCTAGCCTGTTTTCCCGCAAAACCCTAAGTGAAATCAATCAATTTCGACACGACCTCACATTTGGACTCACTCGTGCTAAGAGGGGTGTTAGAACAAAGTATTGAGTCCTCTAAATTTAGTGCCAGAACGCTAACTGGCCCCTGAAAAAGCGAACTAAAAACAAAGGAGAGAGACAATGTCCAAGAAGAACAGCCTGATCATCTGTATGGTCGCGGCGCTTTCCCTTTTCGTCGAAATGGGTTGCGCGACGAAGAAGTACGTGAAACAGCAAGTGGATCCTGTTAGCGGTCGGGTCGATGAGTTGACCGAAGTCAGCAAGCGAAACGAGAACGCGATCAAGGATGTTGATTCCAGAGCACAGTCCGGCATCCAGTCGGTTCAGGCAAAAGCCTCGGAAGTCGACGGCAAGGCAGCGGCTGCCGACCAGAAAGCGGTGGAAGCTCAACAGATGGCGAAGAACGCTGAAGGCAAGATCTCGGGAGTCGAGTCGAACCTCAACCAGAAGATCAGCAACATCGACAGCTACAAGCCAGTGGAGAACGCCAGCGTCACGTTCAAATTCAACCACTCCGACTTGAGCGATGAAGCGAAAGCCAGCCTTGATCAGCTGGCTGCGAAGGTGAAGGACTCCAAGGGATATGTTCTGGAGATCCAGGGCTTCACAGACAACGTTGGCGCGGATTCTTACAACCTCGGCCTTAGCCAGAAGAGGTCCGAGAATGTAGTCCGCTATCTGTCACAACAGCACCAGATTCCACTGTTCCGGATGTTTATCCTCGGGCTCGGCGAAGCGAAGCAGGTTGAAGACAACAAGACGAAGGAAGGGCGGGCCGCCAATCGTCGGGTGGAGATCACGCTGTTGAAGAGCGAAATCGAAAGCATGTCATCCAGCAAGTAAGTTTCTCCAATTCGAGCGAATTGAGACGAGGGCAGGAGACAATCTCCTGCCCTCTTTTTTTGTCCTGATCTTTTCTCTGGAGCGCGTGCCCCCACCGCAGTCCATCGGAAAACTCCTTCTCCGGTTTTGCAGACCCCTGAAAACCGAACGCTTTAGATCTGCAGCACACACGATGCTCGTAACACTCGCTCGGCCGGGCCAACCGCGAGCTCGCAAAGTGGCCCAACCACTTGGTCCGCCTGCAGAATCACTAATCCACATCGACAAAAAGTGGGAGAATGCTTCACTTGGAACAGCACGCAAGAGCGATTGATCTTTGGAGTAATGAATGATCCACACGCTTGTTCTTGACCGTGAGGCTCGTACGTTCACGCAGGTAGCCGACGCTGACGCTATAAGTGGCTTGTGTTCGAATGACTCGAAGATTGTCTGGGTAGACGTGTCCGACCCCACCAGTCTCGACTTCGACAACCTGGCCAGACAATTTGGGTTCCATCCTCTTTCCATCGAAGATTGCCGCCATCAGCATCAGCGTCCCAAGGTTGAAGAGTTTCCGGGCTACTACTTCATCGTGCTCTATGAGGCTGTGCTGAACGATGTGGGACGTCTGCAACTTGGCGAGCTCGGGATCTTTCTCGGGAAAAACTACCTGGTCACGGTTCACAGTGAACCCATTCGCGCCATCCAAACAGCCGAGCGTTTGTGGCGCAGTTGGACCGATCTTGCGGAGAGAGGTACAGGGTTGCTCGCCTATTTGTTGATTGACGCGGTTGTAGACGACTATCTGCCGTTACTGGATACGGTGTCCGACCGTATGGACTCCCTGGAAGACCGAATCTTCGCCGATTTTCAGGATGAATCCCTGGAAGAAATCTTCCGGATCAAGAAGGAACTGCTTCTCTTGCGTCGTGCGGTCACTCCGCTGCGTGACGTGTTCAACACCCTTCTCAGACGGGAACAGCCAATCTTCTCTCGCGAGACCCACACCTACTTTCAGGATGTCTTCGATCATCTGATTCGTGTTGCAGACACCATCGACACGTTAAGGGACATGATCGGCTCAATGATGGACGCGTACCTCTCCATTTCCGGCAACCGCATGAACCTGGTAATGAAGAGGCTCACCTCAATCGCTACGATTCTGATGTCAGTGACACTGGTGGCAGGAATTTATGGCATGAATTTTGACTATATGCCGGAGCTGAAATGGAGGTTTGGATATGTGGGCGCATTGCTATCGATGTTAGTGGTGGGCCTGGCGATCTATTCCCACTTTCGAAGGATCAAATGGCTATGAGGCATGCAGGGCATCAACACCGAAGTGAGGATGAGTTGGATTGTCGAGAGGGTGAAAATGCAGATAGTTCGCGGAACCCTGAAGAGCAGTGCGTCCTCGACAACGCGCAGGACGCCGGCGACTCTAACAGGGTCGTACTGGTCATTGTTGTACTGGCGTTGATTTTCATTGTGGTCATGACCTACTTTGTGGCCCAAATGCCGCAGAAGCCTTGAACTGCCTCAATCTGCTTCCTACGTGTTACGATCATAAGGCAATGGGACGCCGCAGATTGCTACATCGCAGTTTAGGCCGAATTCTCAAACCAATCATCTTGTGCGGAACCCTATCCTCGATGCTGCTCGGCATTGAGGCAGCCGACGCCCAGACATCGGATCGCTCACCCTTTTCTCTAAAGGTTCATGTTGATCTCGTGATTCTGAATGTGGCCGTGGTCGACGAGAAGGGCGCCAATGTCACCTCGTTACGGAAGCAAGACTTTATTGTCTACGAGGATGACGTGGAGCAACAGGTCGCGGACTTTTTGCCGGTCGAAGCTCCCTTCCACTTGGTATTGGCTTTGGATACCAGCATCAGCACACGCTCCAGCCTAGGCCTGATCAAAAAGGCTGCGAGCAATTTCACCGATCAGCTCCGTTCTTCAGATCAAATCGCCATTGTGGAAATCAACTCCGCGATCCGGGATATACAGGGGTTCACCAGCGATCGCAGGAAGCTCAAGAAAGCCATCGACCGAATCGCTACAGCCTCCAGCGGGGGATCTAGGATCTATGACGGCGTGGCCGATGCGGCCAGGCGACTCGAAAAGGCAGAAGGGGGTCGCAAGGCCATCATCATGCTAAGCGATGGGATGGAGAATTCCAGCCGCATCAAGTTTGAGGATCTTCGTCGGCTGCTGGCTCAGTCGGATGTCGTATTCTATCCCGTGACCATCCTGAACAAGGGAAGCCAGAAAGATATGTTGGAAGACTTCATTAAGAACGCGGACAAGAAGAAAGCTGACCTTGCTTCTTACGTTGAAAATGCGAAATTCAGCGTGTCAGTTTTGGAAGAGGTTTATCAGATTCAAGCTGAACGGCTGCAGGCAATGACGGACGAAACCGGCGGGAAGATTTTCCTGGTTGCCAATCTGGCGGACCTGACCGAGGAGTACGCCAAAGTGGCGCACGAGCTTCGCAATACCTTCAGCCTGGCCTACTATTCGAAGAACACTGACCGTGATGGCACGATGCGAAGGATCCGGGTAGAGGTTAGAGACCCACGCTACCGGGTTCGCACCCGGAGCAGTTACTTTGTGCCGAAGGATTAAGAGCCTTCTTTGGAAGGACTGTCCCCCGCCCATTGACCGGCTTAAGCGTTCTCCGCCAGGTCAAAAGCATTGGCCAATGTCGTTCGATTCACTTCAACCTTGAGGTGCGTAGTAACCAGTTTTGGAGCGCACGGACAAGGAAGATAGGCCTTTGGGCGTATTCAGCTTTACTTTGATCTTGCGCCAGCGGCCATCTTTGGCAGGGTTTGTCGATGAATACCCCAACACATATTGATTCTTAAGTTCGAGAGCAATCTTCACACAGATATCTTCGAGTTCATAGACCGAATTGGGAAAGTAAGCTTTCCCGCCGGTGACTTCGGTCATCTCTTCCAGTACCGCCCGACCCGTCCGTCCCTGAGAGTACGCGGAGTAATAAGAATCGACAATCCCGATGGCGTAAATTTGCGTGTCGGATTCTTTCACCGCGTTGCGAACGTTAAGCAGTGAGTAGCGGCTGCGCGTATCCTCACCATCCGTGATCAGCAGGATGGCCTTCTTCGCGTTGTGTCCATGCTTCATTTTTCCCAGGCCAAGGTAAACGGCGTCGTAGAGCGTCGTGGATCCTTTGGCGTGTGCAAAGGCCAATCGGTTCTGGATTTCGCTGAAATCTGAAGTGAACTCTTCGAGCACCTTGGGTTGATCAGCAAAGGTCAGGAGGAAAAATTCATCTTCGGGATTGGTTGTCTTGAGGAAAGCAATCGCGGCGTCTTTGGCCCGGCTGATCTTGTCGCCCATGCTACTGCTCACATCGAAAAGCAATCCGATAGAGACAGGCATATCCTCGGTGCTGAATTGAGTGACTTTCTGCTGTACCTTGTCTTCAAAGATCTTGAAGTGATCCTTTTCCAGACCCGTGACCAATCGATTGTTTGGATCCGTCACTGTGGCATTGACTAGAACCAAGTCAACATCCACTTTCACTGAAGGGGTGCTGCTCGCTGGCGCCTGCCGATCTGGCGGCGTCGGAGAGTCTTGAGCAAAAAACCGACACACCAGTAACAGGCAGAAAATCACGCCTATGGATAGATATGCAGATGAGAATGGGTAAATCCGAAAATCGTCTTTCCGCATGGCAGGATCTCCAAGGAAAGCTCAAGACGATCTACTAGGCAATGGTTTGTGTTTTCGGGCAGCGATCAAAAAAGGGCGAATCGCAAACTGAAGTTTTAATTATATCCCCTTGGGTGAATGAGTCAATTGAGAGCTGAAATAAAACAGTCATGTTTATCCAGTGGATATAGCAGGTATGAACCTTGCAAAATGACTCCCACAACGCTGAAGTTAGCCGAACAAGATACGGCCGGATCAATGTTACCCTATGCTGTGCGAATTCTTGGACTCTAGACGCGGTGGCTTGAGGTGAAGTGACGGAGACCGAGCTCGAGTTCTGAAGCATGAGGGTGAGTTGGTCGCGGGAGATGGCTGCGATGAAACAGAGAATTCCGTTGTGTTTCAAGCTTTGCTTGGCTGTCGCGATCGTCGCGAGCCTATCCCCTTTGGATGGTTACCGCTCTCAGACGAAGGTGGTTGACACCAAGCAAGATAGAGCGGAAACACAGCCTGAAAACCTGGTTGTTCACGTGGATCTGGTGAATGTGCTTTTTACGGTAACTGACAGAAAAGGCAAGCTGGTAACCGATCTGGAAAAACAGAACCTGAAGATCTCTGAAGACAACCGACCGCAAGCCATTACCAACTTCACCCGTGAGACCGATCTGCCATTGACCATTGCCATATTGATTGATACCAGCACGAGTATCCGGGATCGTTTCAAGTTCGAACAACAAGCCGCGATTGATTTTCTCTACCGTACGCTTCGCCCGAAGAAAGACAAAGCTCTGCTGATCACTTTTGATTCGGCGATCGAGTTGGTTCAGGACTACACGGATAATGCTGAACTCCTTGCAAAAGCCATCCGGCAGGTGCGACCGGGAGGTGGCACAAAAATGTTTGATGGCATCTATTTGGCTTGTCAGGAGAAGCTCAAAGCAGAGGCAGGTAGGAAAGTCATGATCCTCATCAGCGATGGCGACGACAATCTCAGCCTGGGAACACTCACAGGGACGCTGGAGATGGCGCAGAAGTCGGACGTTTCCATCTATACCATCAGCACAAACTCCAGCGGGTTCTTTGGCATCACGGCGCCAAAGGCTGACAAAGTTCTGAAACGCCTTGCCGAGGACACTGGGGGTCGCGCCTTCTTCCCATTCAAAGCAGAAGATCTCTCCGAAAGTTTTCAAGACATCAGCGCAGAGCTGCGCAGCCAGTACTCCGTGGCCTATCGTTCATCAAACCCCGCTCGCGACGGCTCCTTCCGGTCTGTCAAAATCGAGACAGACAGAAAAAATCTCCGTGTCAAAGCCCGCAAAGGTTACTACGCTGCGAAGGGATAGCAACCGCTTCTCCTGTTGGCATTGTTCGCTCCAATAGCACCGAGACAGTCTCTGTTGCGGTTCCCACCGAACGGGCGACCCGCTAGGTTCTTGCGATGCCTTCCGTGGCGAGAGAAAATCATTAGCCTGACAACAGCAGTTTTGATATTTTTGTGTTCTTTGCGACACGCCGTGATCCCTTTGACGCTAGGGAACGCGTGCTCTCGAAACCACTCTAACGGGAGACTAGAACCTGATGAATAGCTCGGCCCAGGCCATTCCTTCGGAGCAACTCAGTGCAATTGTCACGCGCGTGGTTCGAGAAACGCCTGTTGTGGACATGCATACACACCTCTATAGCGAGCAGTTCGGCAGTATCGGTCTATGGGGGTTGGACGAACTGATCAACTACCACTATCTGATTGCCGAGATCTTTCGCTTTTCGCCGATTTCATATCAGGAGTTTTGGGCGATGGACACGCCCGGGCAGGCCGAGGCGATCTGGAAGGTGCTGTTTGAGCAGCACTCACCCTTGTCCGAAGCGACCCGCGGAATTCTGACTGTGCTGCAGCAACTCGGGCTGGACACCAGCAAACCGGATCTGAAGGCGTTTCGCGCATACTTTGCCAGGCAGAACCGAAGTGACTACACCGACAAGGTATTCAAGCTGGCCAACGTGAAGAGCGTCGTGATGACGAATGACCCGTTTGATCCGGCGGAACGCGCGGTTTGGATGAAGGCGCCGGACTTGGATCCCCGGTTCAGGGCTGTGTTGAGACTTGATCCGCTACTTCTGAAATGGGGCGAGACTCACCACCAGCTGTCGTCTTGGGACTATGCCGTGGAACCGGGCCTGGGCGGTAAGACCCTGGCTGAAGTGCGGCGCTTTCTGGAGGATTGGGTCAAGCGCATGCGGCCCGTTTATATGGCTGTATCCTTGCCGCCGGATTTCGGTTTTCCTGATCCTTCGGTGCGCAGCCAGTTTATCGCGCATTGCGTGCTGCCGGTCTGCCGGGAACATGGGCTGCCTTTTTCGATGATGATTGGTGTGCGGAAGCTGGTGAATCCGGCACTCCGGCTGGCTGGTGACAGCCTGGGTACAGCGGATATGTCTGTGGTTGAACGGCTATGTGCCGAGTTTCCTGAGAATCGTTTTCTGGTTTCCATGCTATCCCGTGAAAACCAGCATGGGCTCTGTGTTGCAGCGAGAAAATTCAGAAACCTGCTGCCTTTCGGGTGCTGGTGGTTCATGAACAATCCCAGTATCATCGAAGAGATTACCCGCGAACGTTTCGAATTGTTAGGGACGAGCTTCATTCCGCAGCACTCGGACGCTCGGGTGCTGGACCAGCTCCTCTACAAATGGCCGCATTCACGGAGCATCATTGCCCGGGTGTTGACTGAGAAATACTCCGACCTGATGCAAACAGGCTGGACTCTGACCGAGGCGGATGTGCGTCGAGATGTTAAGAAACTCTTTGAGGACAACTTTGCGGAATGGATTTCTGGAGTGCGTTAAGAGCGTCACAATCCTCCACAATAGCGGGCTGGGACGCTTGGTTTGCAATTTGATATAGACGGTGGATTTCACTTCCGCAAGATCAAACCAGTCAGGAACGGTGGTTTAGTCAAAAGACAACATGAACAGTGTCTCGCTGCAGGTAAACGAACTCTTGCAGGTGAGTTTCAAGGATGGAGAATCGGCGCAAGGATACTCCAGCCGCGTGGAAGACTTGGACGGAGCCAAGGTCTGCATCGCATGGCCAACTGAGAACGGTCTTCGAGTCTCAGTTCGAGCGGGGGAGGAACTCTTTCTGTCCTTCACCCGGCAAGATGCTTCTTATGGCTTGCGCGCGAAAGTGGAAAAAACTGTCGCTGAACCGTTACCCTTGGTCGTTGTCGAACCTATCGGCTCCGTAACGCGCACACAGCGTCGAGAGTATGTGAGGGTGAGGACGAGTATTCCGGTGGAGATGATCGGCGTCCCGGACCCATCGCAAGAGAGTACGGTGGTGCTGCTCATCAAGACGAGGACTCTGGACTTGAGTGGCGGCGGATTTGCCGTCTACCACAAGGATGCAGTGCCCTCCGGAACAGTCTTTGAAACCAAGTTCAGCCTTTCAGGAACTCCCGACGAGTTTCGCCTTCGTGCCAGGCTGGTTCGTTGCGAGCGGCGACAGGATGAACAGCGCAATCATATTCATCGTCTGGGCCTGATGTTTGTCGACATGCCAGAAAGCACGCGCTCGCGGATTGTCCGGTTTGTTTTTGGCGTCCAGAAATCGGCAGTGCGCGGTTAGGTTAGACCTTGCGTTTGAACGAAAGGCGCGTCTCAGAAAATAGGGAAGATGACGACATGACCCATCTGGTATGAGGCAAACGCCGTATGCCGGCAGAGGGCTCCTCTGGCTCGGCGTCGTTCTGATGACTGCGGCAGTTGTACCTTATTGCGTGCCCGGAGTGGGCGCACTTGAGTACAATGGTTGGAGTCATCGTGAATTTGATCCAGAGCTTTCGTTTTCTTGGCACCTTGAAGAAGTAACTCCACGCAAGCCTTCGAACACCCTACTCCGTTTTCCAACGCGATACTGAAATCGCAAGAAACCGTTCTGCACTCAGGTTGCTGGATGAAACCCCCTCAAGACGCATTTCGCGTTGCACAATTTGAGCCCAAAGGCGATCAGATCCAAGCCATTGACCAACTGGTGAAGGGCTTGAGGGATGGCGAAAAGCACCAAGTGCTACTTGGCGTTACCGGGTCGGGAAAGACGTACACCATGGCCAAGGTGATTGAAGCCGTGAACCGTCCGACGCTGGTGCTGGCGCACAACAAGATTCTGGCGGCCCAACTCTGTCAGGAGTTCCGAACGTTCTTTCCCCAGAATGCGGTGGAATACTTCGTTAGCTATTACGACTACTACCAGCCTGAAGCTTACATCGCAGCCACCGACACTTATATTGAGAAGGAATCCACGATCAACGATGAGATCGACAAGATGCGCATGTCAGCCACGCGTACCCTGTTTGAACGCCGCGACTGTGTGATCGTGGCCAGCGTGAGTTGCATCTACGGCATTGGCTCGCCCGAGGCCTACTACGGAATGCTGCTCCTGCTCGACAAAGAGCAGCGGGTCAAACGCGAAGACATCATCAAGAAGCTGGTGGAAATTCAGTACGTACGGGACGACGGTGAATTCAAGCGCGGTACGTTTCGAGTGCGGGGCGATTGCGTCGAAGTGTATCCAGCGTACGATGACATGGCCTACCGCATCGAATTGTTTGGCGACGAAATCGAATCGTTGTCGCAGATCGATCCTCTATACGGCGAGGTCAAATACCGCTACGACCGCTTGCCGATTTACCCGAAGTCGCACTACGTCACGCCACGCAGTACGGTGCTGAAGGCCATTCGAAGCATCAAGCAAGAATTGGAGGAGTGGCGCCCCCAGCTCGAAGCGCAAGGGAAACTGCTGGAAGCCCAACGTCTGCATCAGCGAACGATGTTTGACATGGAAATGATGAAAGAGATTGGCTTCTGTCACGGGATTGAAAACTACTCCCGCCACCTTTCCGGACGTGCCTCCGGAGAGGCGCCGCCGACACTGCTCGACTATCTTCCGCCCGATCATTTGATGCTGATCGACGAGAGCCATCAGAGTGTGCCGCAGGTAAGAGGCATGTACGCCGGCGACCGTTCGCGTAAAGAGAATCTGGTGAACTATGGATTTCGGTTGCCCTCCGCTCTCGACAATCGCCCGCTGAAATTTGAGGAGTTTGAGCAACGGCTAAACCAGGTGATTTATGTTTCCGCGACGCCAGGACCCTATGAGCTCACCAGAAGTGGTGGCGTGGTGGTGGAACAGATCATCCGGCCGACCGGGTTGGTCGATCCCGAGGTTGAAGTGCGCCCGGTGAAGGGACAGGTTGATGACTTGCTGCATGAGATTCGTATCCGCGAAACACGCAAGGAGCGCGTGCTGGTCACGACGCTGACGAAGCGCATGTCGGAGGA
>Ga0075418_10008610_pt1 | contig 11433 bp, 6 predicted proteins | sample SoiMetdeltSBSDD2_FD_81776 | JGI IMG/M metagenome (GOLD analysis project Ga0075418, IMG submission 81776) | Bulk soil microbial communities from a Populus tree surrounding site in Tennessee, USA - Soil MetaG P. deltoides SBSDD2 | ecosystem: Environmental > Terrestrial > Soil > Tree plantation...
AGCGCCGGGTAGCCACCCAGTCGTGCCTCCACCGACGCGGGGTCGGTGGAGGGCTGCGCGGGTTAGCGCCGGGTAGCCACCCACGAGGTGTAGGCACGCCGGCGTGGAAGAGTGGTCTTAGCTGGTCAGTCGTTGCTCCACCGACGCAGGGTCGGTGGAGGCAGTAGCGTAGCGCGGCGCGCCTTAGCTTGTCAGTCGTTGCTCCACCGACGCAGGGTCGGTGGAGGCACTTCAACCTTGGAGCAGTGGTTTAGGCAAGTCAGTGGTCGCTCCATCGGCAGGGTCGGTGCCCGGCGACATCAGAAAGCAGACTTAGCTGGTCGGTCGTTGCTCCTCTGACACAGGATTCGTTGCCGATGTGTGTGGCCATGTTGGCTGTTTGTGTAGGAACGTCGGAACAAAAAAAGAGGGGGCTAGGGAAACTTATCAATCAGAACGTCGAGAGAGTCTATGCGTCGCCGCCCGCGAAGTCAATCGCGAAACGGCGGTCATGAAACAGTAGTTCTTAGCGCGCATTGTGCTTGCCATTCGGGGATTCAAACAGTAAGGAACTCAGCAGTGTCGAACTTTGAAGTGAATTGAACACAGATTCGAACTCACTCTCCAGATCACCTTCCTGATCGAAGCAGTACTCTTTCCTAAACGCTTCCTTCGACTGTTCGCGCGAGAGCCCCTCGAGCAACCGCCGAACAACGAACAGGTGCTCCTCGTCAAAATCAGGTACTCCCAGGACATTGGGTTCCCGAGATCCGAGCAGCTTCGTACTGGAGAGCTCCATAACCCAATCGGCAATGGTATCGACTGGGTCTCGGTCCTCAAACCGTCGCTTTACTAACTCAATCACGCTCATTCTGTGAGGCGCGTTTAATAAAAGTGCGAGAAAGAACCGATGCTCGTTTGTGGTCATGTATGTTCTGCGTCTTTTTATATCTTGCTGTCTATTATTTTCCCGCAGAACCGGCGGTATAAGATCTACGAGATCGCCATGGTTACTGCGAGCTCTCTCCAGGAGACGCTCAAATCGCTGTCGGCCTGTGTCAAGCTGAAAAAAGTTTTGCATCGCATTATCAGTGAGACACTCGTGGGCTTGCCGAAGTGTTAGGAATGCCGTCTCGAAGTCTGAAGATGATAGCAAATCGCCGATGAAGGAGTCGGCTTCGGGATGGTTCATTCCTAAGAGGAGCGACACGGTTTGAACCTTCTTGATGCGAGATTCGTCCCTAAAAAAGGCATCCCGAGCGATATAGGGCTTCAGGTACTCGTATTGGGGAAGGGCAGTAGGAGTTAGGTACGTCTTGATTGTAATGGTTGCCGAAGGTCGGTCGAGATGGAATAAGGAATGGATAAACTTACGGCCAGGAACTATCATTCGGATGTCCCCTTCCATGAGAAGTTCCGCGCTATTCACGCAAACCTGGCCGATAGAAAAGTGAGAGCTGATGCGTCGCTCTTCTTCAAAGCTGAATTGGCTATGGACGCTCGAACCAAGAAAGACTTGAAAAGCCCCGGAAAATGCGTGTTGGTGAATGCCGGTGGTCCCGTCGAGCCAGTAGTAGATATCGATGTGAAATCTGTCACTGCAGTATAAAGTTATTGGTGGATTACCAAAGTGGCCGTCAACGTCCCTTTGCTTAGGTAATTCCTGTGTTGTGTATAGCCAGCGAATGATTTCCCAGGGATCCTGCTGACGGTTGGGATCAGTTTCAGCTAGCGCCCGGGCGGCTATCGCGGGAAACGCTTCTTCCTCGTAGTTCACGTCCTGCCAGCGCGCTTCCACTAGTGAACCAAGATCCTGATAGAACTTCATCATAACTTGCTCCTCGAGTCCTTATTAGGAAAGGAGAAGATAGCTCAGCGAGCGAGCGTTTGTCCAAAATCACTGACGGCGTGCCGACGATCTGATCACCTCACTGTTACTGCGCCGGCGTTTTCGAGAGATCAACAATGAACTTGGTCGCCCTCAAAATGCAGTTTCCGATCTGAAAAGGCAGCCGTGGCCATTCATTAAATGGACCGTTGACGCTCGAAGTAGCTTCAATAGGGTTCGGCCACCGATTCTTGAGCCCTCTGAACAAGCCCATTGGTTTGCGCAGGTAAATCTCCATAGGCTCGTGATATCGCCACGGCGGATACGGCGCCTCCCACTGCTTCAAGATTGCTGGAACCAGCCACTTCGGCAAGTTTCGAGCTCTTCTTTCTACTGGGGTGCCGGTAACGTCGACTCCGAGCAGTTGGTGGGCCAGGCCGATACTGCACGCGATCCAATCTGACCGGCGGCGGTTTTTACCGAGACAACGATCCCAATCGAAGTCTTCAGATCGTGAGGCCAGCAAGGCAGCGATATCGCAGAGCCACAGCGGCCGTAGTGCGCCGTGTCGGAGCATATGAAGACAGATCACGCGGAGATGGTCCTCATCACATAGAACACGGATTTGAACGTCATCAACGTTTACAAGCTTCGAGCGGCCGTACAGCTCGTCAGTACTGAGATCGTCTAGTTTGTCGAATCCGCGATGAGGATCAATCAGGTAGTCTCCGTCTGAGAGATGAGCCTGTAGCTCCTTCCACACCGGGAAGTCCTCGGGTCTGAGGACGAGGTCTAAATCAATGTAGGGTCGGAGTCCGGGTTGCGGGTAGAGTCGCGCCACCGCCCACCCTTTCACAAGTAACGCATCGAGGTCCGCGGTGCGAAGGTGTCGAAAAAGCCGCTTTATTCTGTCCAGACGGACGGCAGCCTGTATGGTGTGAAAGCGATACGACTGATGAAGCTCAGAAGCAGAAGGGTGTGAGGAAGGGACGGAATCACGTATTTGCCACCAGCCCAGCGCACCCGCTCCTGTTTTGATCAGGAGCGGGGTTAGACTAGTCAATTCTTCGTCGCTTAGTTCAACCGGTGGGCGTGAGTCACACCAGAACCTGGCCAATATGAACCCGATAAGCTGGCCATAATTACTTGCTGTACCTTTCACGTACCTGAGGCGGTGCAAGGTCCTGAAGGACCGGAAACACATTGACAACCGCTTCCGGTCGGACACGTTTCTGCAGGCGGTCGGTTTGGAAGACAGCTAAACTGACCGCAGCTCAAAGAAGCAAATGCTGTGGGCGCCAAAATCGTAGTGACCAACGGTACCGCGACCGCTGCTGCAATTCCGGCCTTGCGAATCAGCTCTCGTCGTGACAACCCGGCATTTCCTCCAGGACGTTGTATCGGCTCCCGGAGCAAGTGGGCTCGACTCAGTTTCTCCAGAGAAAACCAGACAACCTCCTCATCAACCGGGGTGTTTAGTTCATCTCTGAGGATCAAGGCAATGTCCGGTGTCGGGGTAACGCCATCGCAGTGCTTCCACACTAAAGCGGCTGTAGTGTTTAGGCAGTGCGCTTTGTGCCGCTCGAGATCGTATACGAGCAGCTCATCTGGCAGCTCCTCAACTACCAGTCCCTCTTCCCGGGCGTGGGGCAATGCGAGATACTTATTTTTCCTTGACATGGAAACTCCTATTTTTTTCTCGTCTGCCTACACTCTTAGTAATGCGCGAGTGAGCGTTAACTCATTGGGTTGTACTATGTAAGCGTCCACCTTGTCAACATATTTGTTCATATAGAAGGCGTAACAGCTAGAGGTTGCACCTGCTGAGTATCATATCCACGGTTTCTGTCGCCTCTCCGCGCACCCCACTCAGAATCGGCGCGCTAGAAACTGCTTGCGTCAGGGCCGAAAGCGCTTTGTTGGGTTCTCGGCGAATCGATACGGTGTTGTCCAACAAAGCCAGCGCGCCTAACCCCGGCGATACTGCCCGCGGCCTCCACCTCGCCCCGTCCTTGTAGTTGCTTACCACAACCAGTCCCACAGGCAACGGCCGTGCTCCTACGGTTGCACCCAGCGCTTCGGGCGTTCGCCTTGTCTGCTTGACTGAGCCCGACTCGCGAATTGCCAGCGGTCGCGGGTAGGGATGCACCCTTCCTTGCGAATCCAAAACTGCATACTCATCCGAATAGAACGATGCGCCCGCCTTTAACAACTCAGTTACCAGCGTGGTTTTGCCACTTAGACTGCGGCCTGGTATCAGAATCGCCCTGCCCTTCCAACCGACAACACCAGCGTGAATAAAGACCCTTCTTTGCGCCGATTCCGCAACGTTCAAATGTAAGTCCGCCTCAAATGCATCGAATAACTGCTCAAGGTCCAGGGTACGGGCGAGCCTGCCTATGTTGCGATATGCGAGGTTGTAACCACGAATGTTTGGTCCCGACCTTCGCCCGATAAACACTGAATAAATATGCTGCACCACCGGCGATTTAGCGGGCGTCCAGCCGGGAGGAAGATGACTTCGCAGGCGCTCCAAAACATCAGCATCATTTACTCGGACCCCTACCCGCACGCCGTATGATCTAAATGCGAACCCGGCCGTCCATCCTAGACGGTCTATCTTGTCCATTCAGGTGGACTTCCAACTAGGTCTAGGAAGCTCGATATCCAAACTCAAAACCTACCTCCGATTCCTTCTCAATGAAATTGAACCTCTCTTATGAGAAGCTCTCACTGGTTGGGGGATCTATCGGATCACACATCGCAGCGTTATGACGTACTGCTGATTGTTGCGTTCCGCTTTAAGTGGATTTCCTGCCGCTAGAGCGCCACAGCGCAGCGGGGACTAACTACATTTCCAACAGCGTCTATCTTAATGATGCTAATCACTTGAGTCAATCAAAAAAGGGCTGAGGACTAATTAAGTCCTCAGCCCTGAATTGTTCTAACAGCTAGATACAGATTGCTTCATCGGATTCGAGCTGATGGGTCACCAAACAGAATCCATGTCTGGCGAACGTCAAAGTCTGGCATCGACGCTTTCGCCCTTGCCATCGCCTGACCTATTGTTCCACCGCTGAAGAGCTGGCGAATCACTTCTTGATTCATCGTCGCCTGGTTATTTGGCGACGTCATTCCGGAGGATGCCCAAACGGCTACGGCTCCACCGTTCCCCTTCAACAGTGCTTCGGCCAGACTCGGCGTCCTCGGGTCGACAAAGAAACCATTCTGACAGGTCATCGAGACGAATAGCGAAAGGCTGGATGCGTTCTCGAAGCTGCCTGCATCACTAGTCGTCAGGATGTTGCCCCTCCAAACCGAATACGAACCGTGTCCTGCGTAGTTAATCAGCTTTTGGCCCTGGTTAATACCCGCCAACAGTTGAGCTCGCGCAGTGCCGTCATCGAGCTGGCTGCGATTGATCTCCTCAATTCTAAGTGTTTCGGGCAGAAGAGATCGTATCGTTGCCGTTGCCGCTTCGTAATCAAAGCCGTCGTTTCGATCTGACACAAGTAAAGCCGTTTCCGAAGGAGTCGAGCTATCGTAGCTGACGACCTTGGAGACCATCCCAGCCAGCTCTGCAGCGCTACGACCGGGCAGTCGTCCAATTGCCAACTCTGGAAGCCCTCTTCCGCTGAAATCGGCAAACCAGTCGTCGCTAGCCGTCTCGTTGACCTGGGTATCAACCATCTTGGTGGGCACGACATCGTAGTCACCCAAACCTAGATAGTTTCTCGGATCAAAAGAGGCGCCTCCTGCCAGAAGAACGAATTGTGGTGCTTTCTTCCAGCTTGTCTTAGCGTACGCCAGGAAGTCCTTAACGGCGTAAGGGGTCTTATGACCGAAACCAAACTCGTCGTAGATATCCTGGATATCGACTGTGGCTACAGCCAACCCCTGGCTTTGCCGGAGGGACTTGAGCGAACCGAGGCTGGCAGCTAAATCACCCCGGGTAATCATAATCAGATCTGCACCCTGGTTGGTACTCCGCCAGTTAGACGGTTGATTCTGCGAAATTCCAGCCGCGTTCTTTGCTTGACCATCGGTAAACGCGAGCAAAAGTCTCTCGCCTGCTCCGGGTACGGTTACGGTAATCGAGGAAACTCCGCCCTGCGACTTCACGGATCCTCTTACCTCTTGAACCGCTCCGGCATCAGTGATATCCACCAGGCGAACGTCTCCGCTTGTGAAACCATCAATTGTTACCTGCTGTGCGCCCGGCGCGCTAAAACGCAGGACATTGTTGTCGGCCTTGTAAGTATGTGCGTAGGTCACTCGGATGTGACCGACAAAGCTATAGTCGGCTAGTCCGTTTTGGGCAATGAGCCTGACGACGTTGGCGCCCTCTCTCAATAAGGACTGCGGCACCACGGCGTTGAAAGTACCCAGCGTAAAGCCGTCGAACAAAATGTTGCCTATCGGCATGTCGTTGAGGGAAACCGCCACGTTATGTGAGACTTTCGATACGGCTTGCATCGTAATTTCAATCGAGGCAGTTCCATCGGTTTGAGCGACATTTTGAAGCGTCAAAACTTGATCGGTCGGTTGATTTATCACCAACTCGCCAAAGAAGTTTTCGGCGTCGAGGTTTCGCACGGCGCCCAGATAATAGATTCTGTCCTTACGCTCGACCGTGTACGGGAAGGTGCCGGCGATTCCGGCTCCGCCGCGACTGGATGCAGAGCCAACCCGTTTGCCTGCCTGCGTTCCCGCGACAACCCAATACACGCGAGAGTCGGTGTAGGTCGTATCCAGACCAAGACCGTAAAACTCTATCGAATCTGAGGATTCGAACTTGCGGTCTTTCTCCCCGTTGACGATCATCGGGATTTCCTGACCATCCACAAACAGTTGAAGTTTGGTGGGATCGACATTTGCACTAATCCCCGCCCCGACCAGTTGTGCCTGGCTGATGCGATACCATCCTTCTTGTTTTACCTGAATCTTGGCCGCGTTTTGGGAACCGACATTAGCGAGGATTTGCATGGCCGCCGTCGAGAACGTTCCGGAGGTGGGGATGCTGGCCGTTCGTGCGATCGGACCCATTGACGAGCTACCGCTCGATCCCTGGCTCGCAAGAATCGCGCTCAGGAGCTTTGCATTACCCCTCTTTGGCTGATTGCCGTTCGAGCGCTCGGCAGCGACCGGACCGTGCCAATTGCTCTTGCCGTTCAGATCGATTTCCTCAATCCAATACTGAACATCACTTCGTTTGGCGGTCTTATCTGCCCACAAGTACGAGCGACCCGCTCTCAGCATCGTGTCGGCTCCGATCTGCAGCGCGGAACCAGCGATCATATCAGGTGTTACGCGAGTGCGTACGCCATTCTCGTCTTTGTAGATTTTGAATCCGAGGCTGTTTATTTCGGCGCCGGTATTCCATTCGAGGACAACGTCGCCGCTCTTGTACTGCGTAGCTGAAAATGATTCAAACTCAACAGCAGATGGGGCTAAGGCGTTCTCAAGAGACACAGCAATTATGACGAATGGCGTCAGGCCCCCCAGGTCATAACTAAGTTGGGTACATTGGGGGACCCCAATCACCAATGGACAACTAGGTGTGCATCCGTCGGAGCTGGCTATTTTCGTACCAGCTCGCCCTTTTATCCCATTAGCGCCAAATGCGGACTGTAAATCGTACCTCAATGTTTGCCCTGTTACTGGTTCCGGTGCCGCAGTGTCGTCCGTCGAGAGCGCGTCAAGAACTAGATCGCCAGCTTGGGTGCCGAAGTTTAGTGTCGCAACAAGGTCCTTTCCCTCTGCTTTGCATGCGTTGCGGATAGGATGCGATGGATTCACACCCGAATACGTGGTGTATCCTACCAAAAATCGAGCCGGATTGCCTGCGCCAGCCGCTAGCGTCACTGTTATTGTCCCACCGTTGCCGATATAAGGGTTTACGAGTCCCCACATCTCCGTACGGACCGCCCGCTTCTGAGGATTGACGACTCCAGGATCGACGAAAGTCTCTCTTTCTATTGGCGAAAAGTTCAGGGGGGGATTTGCCCCAAAACTATAGGTTACACTAGCAACTTCCGCACAATCAGTGACACTCGTACCTCTAATGTGCACCCCGACAACAATAAAATTGGTGCCTGAAGCGATGTTTACTCCAGCAACTGCTCCGCTCCCCGCACCCGGGAATACACCGCCGCCGCTGGTTTGGAACACGACATCCGCTTTTGCGGTCTGACCAAAAATGGCCAGCAAGGCGATCGCAACAATGATTCTTGAGGCGATGGCTGAACTGGCAGTAAGACAACTTCCTAGTCGGCCGAGCGCCTTCGACAATAACGATCCATTGTGAAGATCACTTCCCGGGGCTCGGAGATTTGGGGCTTGCATATACTTTCCTCCTAATGCTTGACGAGTTTAAAAACTACCTCGGGTTAGTTCCTGCTTCCACGTTTTCTAAGCCCGAGAACAATCTTGCTGTAGGCCTTCTCGCTTCTATCGAAATGAACAATCCTGCGTGCCTTCCAGAAAGAATTGCCGTTTTTATAACCTCTTAGGGTTAGAGAAACGGGCCTAATTCTACGTAAAACAATTTCGCAAGTCAATCACTTTCAAACAAATAAAAGCGATCGTTAGCGCTGCCCGAAACAGTGGTCGTTCGGGGTAAAGGGCTAAACAAGAGTTGAGCCCAGGGCATGAACTACCCGGATGAACGTTAAGGAGATGTTGAAACTGTACGGCCATTCCTTTCCATACAGCAGCGGAATGAACACTGAGTATATCTAATAATTACGCAGAGTCAATTCCCCGCCTAGGTATACGTCGCTGACCCAGACTAGGTATTAATCCTCGAGCCGGCGTCATTCTGTAAAAGATCCCTTCGCAACCGAGTTAGGATCTTCGTTCTTGAGCTCGATTTAGCAGAGCGTAGGGTGAGCATTGGCCAAAGATGTAGCGTTTGTAAACAGAAGCACCTATCCGGGCCGCTCCACCAGGGAACATCATCCAAACAGGCCCAAAGTATCGACGGTCACCTCTCGTGTTTGACAATTACTAATCGATTCCCCGCTGCGGTAAGTCAATCGCAGATTCGAAGAATCTGATGAAAATAATTTCTCAGGCAGCGGCAGAGGCACATCGGTTGCACCGCAGGAGGCCGATTGATAGGCCCGCCCTCCGTCAGTAAGCCCTGCTGACAAACATCAATCAAACTCACGATGCCCCTCCTGGCACCCCGAACTTCATACGCAAACAAACTTAGCGAAGTGGGAGGATTGAGCCATGAGAGGGGTTAGAGCCTGGTATTCGCGCACCGCTTTAGTAGTTGCCATGGTTGGTCTGGTTTCCATGTCTTTCCCGGAAATCTCCATCATAAGGGCAGATCAGCAGAATGAACTATTCAAATTCAATGGACCCGCCGTTCAGGGAAGAGTCCTCGTAAAGTTTCGATCTGAAACTAGTGCAGATGAGGCTGCCCAGGTAATAGCGGAAAGAGGTGGACGACAGGAACGAGAACTTCTCGGTACCGGTATCCGCGTTATGGAGTTGCCCGAAGGAACCGACGATGACGCAGTTGTTGAGGCGCTGCGTGAGCAACCTGGGGTCGAGTTTGCGGAGCTTGATCGAGCCATACCGCCAAGCGATTTGCTTCCAGACGATCCTGATTACTTGAGTGAGTGGCACCTTCCAAAGATCAGCGCACCTGCGGCATGGTCCTCTACAACCGGCAACTCGGGCGTGATCATCGCGATCCTTGATACCGGTGTAGACGCAACACATCCGGAATTGGCATCTAAGATCACTCCCGGCTGGAACACTTATGACAACAACAGCGATACACGCGATGTTTTTGGGCATGGGACCCAGGTAGCGGGTACGGCCGCTGCGTCGAGCAATAACACCATGGGTGTTGCCTCGGTGGCCTGGGGCTGCCAGATAATGCCGATTCGTATCAGCGATCTTGGCGGCATCGCTTCCTATTCAACAATAGCGGCTGGATTGACGTGGGCTGCTGACCATGGCGCACGCGTGGCTAATATTAGCTACGAGGCGACAGGTAGTTTGACCGTCAGCAGCGCGGCACAATATTTCAGGAGTAGAGGGGGAGTGATCGTGGTTGCGGCAGGCAACGGCGGCATTTCCGATACATCCTCTCAAGATAACCCGGACGTCTTAACCGTAAGTGCAACGACGACTACGGACTCGCTGGCATCATGGTCAAATCGGGGCAACAAGATCGACCTTTCGGCCCCGGGAGTAAGTATTCGCACAACTACGGCTGGCGGCGGATACGCATCAGTGCAGGGAACCTCATTTGCAACCCCAGTCGTCGCTGGCGTTTGCGCGCTGGTGATCTCGGCCAACCCCAGCCTCACCTCAGATCAGATCCAACAGGTCGTGAAGCAGTCAACCGACGACCTGGGTACCGCAGGATGGGATATAAATTTCGGTACTGGAAGAGTCAATGCTGCCAACGCAGTAACCCTCGCAGCCAACCCGCCGCCCCCAGGGCCGCCTCCGAGCAGCGGTCCGACGGTAGCGATTACGTCGCCGTCGGCGGGCGCCACAGTGTCAGGCAACGTAACGGTTACAGTAAACGTGACTGGGACTGACATAGCCAAGGTCGAGCTGTTTGTTGATGGCGTATCGAAGTCAAGCTCGAAGAGGGCACCCTATACCAACACCTGGAATGCACGAAGAGCACCGGGCGCGCACACTTTGGTTGTCAAGGCGTTCGACAAAGTCGGAAACGTGGGGACTTCCGCAGGCGTCGCCGTAGTTGGTGGAAACTAAGTCCTCGAGTCTCGCGAAAGCGTCGGTACTCCCACAGATCCGACAATCTGCCTTTAGGGCCGCCATCACCGGCGGCCCTATTTTCTAACCCGCCCCCAAACTCCTACCGTGGCATACCTCCTCACCCAAATGGGGCAACCTTCCTCACGTTTCTAAAAATTGTCTCCTAGAATTGTTTTGACACTTTTAAGAAGTCTACGGTATCTTGCGCCACAGAGTCGTCAGAGGCTCCGAAGAACGCGGCGCCCGTCGGGCGATTCAATTCGGCCTCAGCCTAGCGTCCTGACGTCTTCGATGACGCTGTTTTTGAGACCAGGCTCAATCAGCCATCTATATCATCGATCGCAATTGGAAGAGATTCGCGTTGCCAATTGTGGTCAGATCTTAGAAAGGACTTCGCGTAGACGAAGGAGCTTGCCAAGGTATCTTGGCGCAATTTGTTGACAAAAGCTGCGCGACTTAATCGCCAGCGCTAATTCTCAGAAGTGGGAGATGTCATGAGAAAAAAGAACCTCACACGCTTGTTGTTAGTTCTCTTAATGGGAGGCCTTGTTTCTGTTGGACCGGCCGTCATGGTGGCGGATACTACGGTAGTAGTAAAGCCTTCACAAATGGATGGGTGGGTTTTTCGAACCGCGCACGCGGGCGGGGGCACCATTACCGCCGCTGTTGGGTTTGAGGTCGGTCCGGGTACTCCACCTCTTGGCACTGGAAGTGCCGAGATGACTACCGGAAGCGATGGCGATTCCTTTGCCGAGCTCCGCAATGTGAACTACCACGGGGTGTTGCTCAGCGATATAACGTCGATGACATACAGCACCTACGTGACAGCGCGCGACCCCGCCAGTTCCGTGGTTCCTTACATTTTGTTGAGCGTG
>Ga0075418_10008611_pt1 | contig 11433 bp, 12 predicted proteins | sample SoiMetdeltSBSDD2_FD_81776 | JGI IMG/M metagenome (GOLD analysis project Ga0075418, IMG submission 81776) | Bulk soil microbial communities from a Populus tree surrounding site in Tennessee, USA - Soil MetaG P. deltoides SBSDD2 | ecosystem: Environmental > Terrestrial > Soil > Tree plantation...
GGCCGTCTGCTAGACTCGCCGTTTCGCGGAGGGGAGCGTGCTCCGTCCCTACAAAGGCATCTGGCCGAAGCTCGGCGAGCGCGTGTACGTGGATGCCTCCGCCCAGGTCATCGGCGACGTCGAGCTGGGCGACCATGCCAGCGTCTGGATGAACGCCGTGATCCGCGGGGACGTCCATTCCATCCGCATCGGGCCTTTCTCCAACATCCAGGACAACTGCGTGGTCCACGTCTTCAAGGAGAAGCACCCCACGGTGGTGGCGGACCACGTGACGGTGGGCCACTCGGTGACGCTGCACGGCTGCCGCATCGATCCCTACTGCCTGATCGGGATGGGGGCCACGGTCCTGAACGACGCCCACGTCGGCGAGCGCAGCATCGTGGCCGCGGGGACGCTCGTCCCGGAGGGGATGGAGATCCCGCCGGGCAGCCTGGTCATGGGCCTGCCCGCCAAGGTGCGCCGCCCGCTCACCGACGAGGAGCGCGCGAGCATCGACACGTACGCGAAGAACTACTTCGAGTACAAGGAGAGCTATCTCGCCGAGCTGAAGCGGTCTTGAGCCCGCGCAAGTTCCAGGCCATCAAGGGCACCCGCGACATCCTGCCCGCCGAGATCTCCGGGTGGCACCGCATCGAGGCCGCGGCCCGCGAGCTGTTCCCGCGCTACGGCTACCGCGAGATCCGCACGCCGGTCTTCGAGGAGACCGAGCTGTTCGCCCGCGGCATCGGCGCCGAGACCGACATCGTCTCCAAGGAGATGTACACGTTCGAGGACCAGGGCGGCTCGTCGCTCACGCTGCGGCCCGAGGCCACGGCGGGGATCGTGCGGGCGGTGATCGAGCACAACCTGGCGGCCGACGACCCCGCGCCCAAGTTCTGGGCCCTGGGCCCGATGTTCCGGCGCGAGCGGCCGCAGAAGGGGCGCTACCGGCAGTTCCACCAGGTGGACGTCGAGGCCTTCGGCATGTCGCGCCCCTCGATCGACGCCGAGATCGTCGAGGTGGCGCTGGCGTACCTCGAGGCCTGCGGCCTCCGGGACTGCGAGCTGGTGCTGAACTCGACGGGCGACGCGAAGTGCCGGCCCGCCTACGTGGAGACGCTGCGCGCGGCCCTGCGCAAGGAGGCGGGCCGCCTCTGCGCCGACTGCCAGCGCCGCACGGAGACGAACCCGCTGCGCGTGCTCGATTGCAAGGTGCCGGAAGACCAGCCGGTCATCGACGGCCTGCCCAGGATCGGCGACCACCTCTGCGCGGAATGCCGCGACCACTTCGCAGAGGTGCGCCGCGAGCTGGACCTCCTCGGGATCCGCTACCGCCTCGACCACCGCCTGGTGCGCGGCCTCGACTACTACACGCGCACCACGTTCGAGGTCACGAGCGGCGCCCTGGGGGCGCAGAACAGCGTGCTCGGCGGCGGCCGTTACGACGGCCTCGTGAAGGAGCTGGGCGGGCCCGACCTGACCGGGATCGGCTTCGCGCTGGGCATGGAGCGGCTGGTCATGCTGCTGCCGCAGGCCGAGGACGAGGGCCGCTGCGACGTCTTCCTGGCCCCGCTCGTCCCCGATGCCCTGGACCCGGCGCTGCTGCTCCAGCGCGACCTGCGGCGGGCGGGCCTGCGCGTGCTCATGGAGAACGAGGGCCGCGGCCTGAAGTCGCAGATGAAGAAGGCCGACAAGCTGCGCGCCCGGTTCGTAGCCATCCGCGGCGAGGACGAGCGCGCGAAGGACATCTGGATGGTGCGCGACATGGCCGGATCCGTCCAGGAAGAGGTGAAGGCCGGCGACGTGGCCCGGCATCTGGAGGCCAAGCTCCGTGGCTGAGCCGCTCGGCGACCTGTCGCGGACGCACCGCTGCGGCGCGCTGCGCCAGGAGCACGTGGGGCAGACGGTCACCCTCATGGGCTGGGCGGCCACGCGGCGCGACCTGGGCGGCGTGATCTTCGTCGACCTGCGGGACCGCGAGGGGATCTGTCAGGTCGTGGCGCGCCCCGAGGTCTCGAAGGAGGCCCACGCCTCCGCCGACCGGGTGCGCGGCGAGTTCGTCCTGGCCGTGGTGGGCGAGGTGGCCAGGCGGTCGCCCGAGACCGTGAACCCCAAGCTGCCCACGGGCGCGGTCGAGGTCCTGGCCCGCGAGATCCGCGTGCTGTCCGAGGCCCGCACGCCGCCCTTCCCGATCGAAGACGAGATCGAGACGGCGGAGGAGATCCGGCTCAGGTACCGCTACCTCGACCTGCGCCGTCCGCGCCTCCAGCGCAACATCGCGCTCCGCCACCGCGTGACCATGGAGGTGCGTCGGTACTTCGACGAGCAGGGGTTCTACGAGATCGAGACCCCCTTCCTCACCAAGTCCACGCCGGAAGGCGCGCGCGACTACCTGGTGCCGTCGCGCATCCACCACGGTCAGTTCTATGCGCTGCCGCAGTCCCCGCAGATCTTCAAGCAGATCCTGATGGTGGCGGGCATGGACCGCTACTTCCAGATCGTGCGCTGCTTCCGCGACGAAGACCTGCGCGCCGACCGCCAGCCGGAGTTCACGCAGGTGGACGTCGAGATGTCGTTCCCCAGGGCCGAGACGGTCTTCGGCCTGATCGAGCCTCTTTTCGTGCGGCTCATGAAGCTGGTGGACGTCGACGTGAAGGCGCCGTTCCCGCGCATGTCGTACGCCGAGGCCATGGAGCGCTACGGCAGCGACAAGCCCGACCTGCGCTTCGACCTGCCCATCGCGGACGTCAGCCACGAGATGGCCAACCTCGGCCTGGAGACGTTCCCCGGGCTCATCATGGGCGGAGCCAGGGCGCGGGCGCTGGCCCTGCCCGCCTCCGGCGGCATCTCCGGGACACGCCTGCGCAAGATCAACGAGGAGCTGTGGCTGGGACGGATCGTGGCCGACGCCCGCGCGACGCGCCGGCCGCTGTTCACGCTCAAGGCCACGGACGAGGCGGTGGCCGCGCTCGTGAAGAAGGGTGCCCACGAGGCCGCGGCCCGCAAGCTGCTCGCCAAGGCGGGCGCGGCAAAGGACGATACCGTGCTGGTCGGCGTGGACACGCCCGGCCCCCTGTCCATGGCCATGGGCATCCTTCGCCTGGAGATGGGCCGCGAGCTGAAGCTCGTGGACGAGAAGGCGTTCCGCTTCCTGTGGGTGACGGACTTCCCGCTCTTCGAGCACTCCTCCGCGGACAACCGCTACGTCAGCCTGCACCACCCGTTCACCTCGCCCGTGGACGAGGACGTGGCCCGGCTGGAGAGCGACACCGCTTTCGTGCGGGCCAAGGCCTACGACCTGGTCCTGAACGGAACCGAGGTGGGCGGGGGCAGCATCCGGATCCACGACGCGGCGCTACAGGCGCGCGTCTTCAAGGTCCTTTCGATGTCCGAGGAGGAGGCCCGCGAGCGCTTCGGCTTCTTCCTGGAAGCCCTTCAGTACGGCACGCCGCCCCACGGCGGGATCGCGCTGGGCGTGGACCGCATGGTGATGATCCTGGCCGGCGAGTCCTCGATCCGCGACGTGATCGCGTTCCCCAAGACCGCCAGCGCCACCGACCTCATGAGCGGCTCGCCCTCGCCGGTCCGGGAGGACCAGACCCGCGACCTCGGCATCATCGTCGTCAAGAAGTAAGCGGCCCGCTCCTTCGCGCCGTGCTGTCGCCCTTCGAGGACGCCCCGCCGGCGTGATGGCGTGGTGATCACCGTCACCGGGTGCGAGGGGACCGCGGCATCGGCCTTGCTCATCCACTCCTCGGCGGGCGCGCGGCGAACGGCTCGCGCGCTGTGCCGAAGGAGGATGAAATGGACCTGCTCGTGACCCTCATTATCGGTGGGGTGATCGGCTGGCTCGCCAGCCTGCTCATGGGCGCCGACAGCCGGATGGGCATCCCGGCCAACATCGTGATCGGGATCATCGGCTCCGTGCTGGGCTTCTACCTGGCCGGCATGTTGGGCGTCTCCGTCGCCACCGGCGTCGGACGATGGGTGGTGTCCATACTTGGCGCGGCGTTGCTGATCGGGATCGTCCGCGCCCTCGGGCTGTTCCGCCCTCGGACGGTCTAGATCTCCTCGGTGGCGGCGGAGCGAAGGCTCCGCCGCCCTCATCGTGAAGGAAAGCAGCAGCAGCAGGAGCGCGGCGCTGCTCTCGGTCCGTGGCGCATGGTCATCCCTGGGTCAACGTCGCAAAGATGCGACCGACACCACGAAGGCTATGCTACCTTTCGCATCGACTTGCAAGGATACTCCCGGCTCGTTTCATGGACAGCGGTGATCCTGCTGTTCGCCGTCGCCTTCGGCGTGCGGCTGGTGGGCCTCTCCGAACCGCCCCTCGACTTCCACCCGACGCGGCAGTATCACAGCGCGCTTCTGGCGCGTCGCTTGTACATCAACAGCGTTCCGGAGGTCCCGGAGTGGCGTCGCCACCTCGCGGAGGTGAACCGGGTTGAGCACTTGGAGGCTCCCCTCATGGAGCACACCGCCGCGCTCTTCTATCGGCTCCGGGGCGGCGAAGACCTCCGCATCCCGCGACTGCTCTCCATCGCCGCGTGGTTGGCGGCGGGAGGGTTCGTTTTCGGGCTCGGCCACCGCGTCGCCGGTGGCGTCGGGGCGGTGGTCGCTGCGGGCTTCTTCCTCCTGTCGCCGTTCACCGTCGAGGCCAGCCGCTCCTTCCAGCCCGACCCCCTGATGGTGGCGCTTCTCTCCGCGACCGCGATGGGATTGATCCGCTACGGCGAACGGCTACGACTTGGGGTCCTCGTGCTCGCAGCGATAGCGGGCGGGCTCGCGGTCCTGGTCAAGCCCCAGGCCGTATTCCAGGTCGTGGCCACGTTCGCCGCCGTCATCCTCGTTCGGCGCCATGAGCTTGGCCGCTCCTGGATCCTCCATGCCGCGGTGTTCGGCCTCGGCGTCGCGCTGGCCATCCCCTACTACTACGCACAGCGCGGCCTGTTCTCGTCGATCGCCGGGCAGGCTTTCATCCCCCACCTGCTCTGGACGAGGGACTTCTGGATCGGCTGGGTCGGAAACGTGTGGAAGACGTGCGGGCTCGCTGCCACCGCGATGGCCGCGGTGGGCATCCTCGTGGCGAGGGACCGCCTCGCCAGGGCCACGCTCGTCGGCATGGCGGCCGGTTACGCGTGCTTCGTCCTGTTCTTCAACTACCATTGTTCCGTCCACGACTACTATCACCTGCAGCTGTACCCCCTCGTGGCCGCTGGCCTTGGGGCGTTGGCGGAGCGGGCGGTCGCCATCGTCCGAAGCAGCCCGGCCGTTCCCAGGACCGCCGCGCCGGTTGCGAGCTTGATCCTTGCGGTGGCCTGCCTGGAAGCCGCGATCACCGCCCGGTCTCGTATCCGGTCGCGCGACTTCTCGGAGGAGGTGGCGATGTATCGCGCGATCGGGGAGCGCATCGGTCACGCCGAGGCGAACGTCCTGCTCGCCAACCACTACGGGTATTCGCTGAAGTATCACGGTGAGGTGGGTGGCGTGGATTGGCCACGCTCGTACGACTTCCGTCTCATGCAGCTGTGGGGGAGAACGCCGCAGGGCGCCGCCGACCGGTTGCAGCCCATCCTCGACCGTCTTCGACCGAGCTTCTTCGTGATAACGAACCCCGACGACCTGGTCGACCAACCCGATCTCGCAACGCTGCTGAAGAGCCGGTATCGCCTCTACGCGGAAGGCGACGGGTACTTGATCTATTCCTTGCGTTGACCTGCGTTCACGTCGTTCCTATCGGTTGGCCTTCGACCCCAGCGTCAGGCCGCCGTCCACCGTGATCACCTGGCCCGTGAGGTAGGAGTCGGGCTCCAGGAGGAGGCGGACCACCCGGGCCACGTCCTCGGGCCGGCCGAAGCGCGGCACCGTTCCCTGCTCGACGTACGCGTCGTACTTGCCAGCTTCGATCGAGGCGCGGGCCATGCCCGCGATGGTGGCGCCGGGGGCCACCACGTTGACCCGGATGTCGGTCGGGCCGCCGTACTCCTTGGCCATGATCAGCGCGGCGTGGACGAGGGCCGCCTTGGGCGCGGCGTAGGCCAGGCTGCCCTCGAAGGGGTGGACGCCCTGCATGCTGGAGACGAGCACGATCGCACCGCGCGTGCTGCGCGCCTTCATCTCCGCGGCGCACGCCCGGGCCAGCAGGACCGGCGCCTCGAAGTTGGCCGCGAACGAGGCGTGTAGCGCCGGGCCGTCGAGGTCCTCGGGCTTCACGCGCGCGGGATCGCCGGTCGCGGCCACCAGGCCGTAGATCTCGCCCTTCACCGTGCGCGCGGCCTCCATCGCCTTGCGGCGCCCGTCGGGCGTCGCCACGTCGGCCTCGACCAGCGTGACCGGACCGCCGTAGAGGTCCTGCAGCTTCTGCTGGAAGGCTAGGGCGTGGCCGCGCTGCGAGCGGTACGCCACGACGGGCAGGGCGCCGTCCTGGAGGAGCAGCGCGGTGATGGCCGCGCCCAGACCGCCCGCGCCGCCGGGGACAAGGACCACGCGGCCGGCCAGGGACTTCCGGTTGAAGTCGTAGCGGTGCTCCGCCAGGCGCTTGACCTGCTCGGCGTCGAGGAAGCGCGAGGGCATCGTCAGGCCGCGAAGATCTGCCGCAGGCCCGCGCTGTCGAGGCCCTGCAGCGAGTCCACGATGCGGTGGGCCGCGGCCAGCTTCGCGGCCGGGAACGAGTTGGTGACGGCCAGGACCTTCATCCCCGCAGCGAGGCCGGCCAGGATCCCCGTGCAGGAGTCCTCGACGACCAGGCACTCCGCGGGCAGGAGTCCCGGCGCGCGGCCGTCCAGCCGCCGCATCGCGGTGAGGTAGGGCTCCGGGTCGGGCTTTCCCCGCGAGACGTCGTCGATGCCCACCACCGCCGCGAACGCGTCGCGCAGGCCGCCCGCCTTCAGGACGGCCTCGATCTCCAGGCGCCGCGCGCCGGAGGCGATGGCCAGGGGCACCTCGCGGCTCAGGGCGAGGACCAGCTCGCGCGCGCCCGGCAGGAACGGGATGTCCGCCAGCACGCGCTCGAAGGCCTCCGCCTTGCGCCGGGTCACCGCCTCGATGCGCGCGCCGTCGTAGGCCACGCCGTGCCGCTCGAGCGCGATCCGTATCGCGGTGCGGTCGTCGTGGGCCAGGAGGTGGCGCCAGTACTCTTCCTCGCCGATCGTGAACCCCTCGGAAAGGAGCGCGTCGCGCATGGCGCGGAAATGAAGCGGCTCGCTGTCCACGAGCACGCCGTCGAAGTCGAAGAGGACCGCGCGCATTAGAATGCCGCGTCGCCAGGTTTCATGATCATCCGCATCGCCGCCGTCATCGCGCTGCTCGCCGCGCTGTGGATCCTCTTCCGCTTCGCCATGGCCCTCCGCTGGTCCAAGGTGGTCCGGGAAGGGTCGCGCTCAACCGAGGAGTCGCGCGGGCGGAAGGTGGTGGCCGAGATCCCGCTGCCGGACGAGCTCCTGTTCTTCCTGGAGGACGACGCGGGATTCTACTGGGGCGGCTCGCAGGCGCGCAAATCCGAGATCCTCGGCGCGCGCATGCTCCTGAACGGCGGCGTGATCGGCAGCTTCGGCCGTCAGGGCGCCGGGCTCCCGGACCCGCCGGCGGCCGAGGAGTACGAAGGGCGCGAGCGCTGGGACGTCCTGATCTATTGCCGGGGCCGCACCGAGGCCGTGCCCTGCGGCAGCCTGCGCGAGGGCGTGAGCCGCGAGATCGCGGCCCGGGTCTTCGAGGCCGTGCGCCGCGCGGCGTCGTCCTGAGCGATGATCGAGGCATGAAGTCACACACCGCCTACCTGACGATGAACGTGTCCGCGCGGATGGATTTCGTGAACATCACCGACCAGGTGGAGAAGGCGGTGGCCCGGAGCGGCGTGCGCGAAGGGCTGTGCCTGGTCAACAGCATGCACATCACGTCTTCCGTCTTCATCAACGACGACGAGCCCGGCCTCCACGAGGACTACAAGCGGTGGCTGGAGCAGCTGGCGCCGTATGACCCGAGCCCCGAGCGCTACCACCACAACCGCACCGGCGAGGACAACGGCGACGCCCACCACAAGCGCGAGGTCTTCGGCCGCGAGGTCGTCGTGGCCATCACCGCGGGCAAGCTGGACTTCGGCCGCTGGGAGCAGATCTTCTACGGCGAGTTCGACGGCCGGCGGCCCAAGCGCGTCCTGGTGAAGATCATCGGAGAGTAGCCCCCCGCAAGTTTTGCGCGGTCCGCTCGACGACCCGCAGGACTTGCGCGGCCGTTCCCTCTAAGTGATTGGAGTGCATCATTTTCGGCTGGATCCCCCCTTGCAGATTCGGGGGGCCAGACGGGAGGCGGGGGATATACCTTCCGGAGGATTAGAAAATTGATGATGACCGAGGTCGACCCGGCGACGATGTTCAAGAGCGTCGCCGCTTACCTTTCCTGGGACCACGATCGCCTGGACGCGCTGCTCGATACCGTGCGCAGCCGCGTCTACAACGCCGAATGGCCCGCCGCGAGGCGGGACTACGACGAGTTCGCCCGCGGGCTCAAGAGGCACATCCGCTTGGAGGAGGACATCCTGTTCCCGATCGTCGAGCGCGTGGCGCCGAAGGGGCACACCCTGGCGATGCGCGACGAGCACACGCGGATACGCGGCGTCCTGGGCACACTGCACGATGCCGTCCGCAGCGGGAACGAGGCGGCATTCCGGAGCGCCCTGGCCGTGCTGCTCTCCGTGCTGCGCGGCCACAACGAAAAGGAGGAGGACGTCCTGTACCCGGCCGACCAGTCCCTGCCGGAGACCGAGCGCGCCGCGCTGCTCCGGCGCCTGAGGAGCGAGTAGCCATGCGCACGCGCATCGAGCCCTACCGCATCAAGGCGGTCGAGCCGCTGCCCCTCACCACGCGCGCCGAGCGCGAGCGCGCGCTGGACGCCGCGGGCTGGAACCTGTTCCGCCTGCCCGCGCGGCTGGTGACGATCGACCTCCTGACGGACAGCGGCGTGGTGGCCATGAGCGCCCGCCAGTGGGGCGCCATGCTCCAGGCCGACGAGAGCTACGCCGGCGCCGACAGCTTCGCCCGGTTCGAGGCGGCCGTCCGCGAGGTGACGGGGTTTGCGGAGGTCATACCCGCCCACCAGGGCCGTGCCGCCGAGCGGCTGCTCTTCGAGGCGATGGTGCGCCCCGGAGACGTCGTCCCCGGCAACACGCACTTCGACACCACCCGCGCCAACCTCGAGCGGCTGGGCGCGCGCCCGCTGGACCTCCCGGTCCCCATGGCCCTGGAACCGGCCAGCGAGGCGCCCTTCAAGGGCAACCTCCAGATCGAGGCGCTCGAGGACCTCCTGCACGTCCGGCGTCCGCCGCTCGTCCTGATGACGCTGACCTCGAACAGCACGGGCGGGCAGCCGGTGTCCCTCGACAACATGAGGGCGGTGCGGCGCCTGTGCACCGCCCACGGCGTGCCCCTCTTCATCGACGCCGCGCGGTTCGCCGAGAACGCGTGGCTGGCGCGCGAGCGCGACCCGCGCCTGGGGTCCCTGGCCCCCGCCGAGGTGGCCCGCGCCTTCTTCGACCTCTCCGACGGCTGCGTGATGAGCGCGAAGAAGGACGGGCTCGTGAGCATCGGCGGATTCCTCGCGCTGCGCAGCCGCCCGCTGGCGCAGCGCGTCCGTCGCGCCATGGTGGTCACGGAGGGCTTCCCGACCTACGGCGGCCTGGCGGGCCGCGACCTGGACGCCATGGCCATCGGCCTCACCGAGGTCCTCGACCCCGCCTATCTGGCGGACCGCATCGGACAGGTCCGCTCGCTCGCGGAGCGCCTGGACGCGGCCGGCGTGCCCCTCATGCGCCCGCCCGGCGGCCACGGCGTCTACCTGGACAGCCGCGCCTTCGCGCCGCACCTGGACCCGCTCGACCTGCCCGGCCAGGCCATCGCGTGCGAGCTGTACCTCCATGCGGGCGTGAGGACCAGCGAGGTGGGACAGCTAATGCGGGGACGCCCTCAGCGCGGCGGGGTGGAAAGCCCGGTCAGCCTGGACCTCGTGCGCCTCGCCATCCCGCGTCGCGTCTACACCTGCTGCCACCTGGACTACGTGGCCGAGGCGGTGCGCGACGTCTTTGCCGCCCCGCAGGGCCTGCGGCCGCTCGAGATCGTCGAGCAGCCGGAGGCGTTGCGGCACTTCGGCGCGCGGCTGCGGCCGCGCGCGGCGGTGCCGGCGTTCTAACTCGTCCCGGGACGAGTTGATAGCCACGCACTCAAGTCAACTTGTTCCGGAACAAGTTGAATCGAGAGGACGCCACGGGAGAATCCAGGCGCGAGGGTCGCGCGAGAGCGCGGGCGTCTGGTTCCAGGCAGCGCGCCCCGCGCGACGCGCGTACCCGAGCGCCTGACGCTAAGGGTCACCACCTCTCCTCGGTTCTGCGGGCTTTTTGGTTCTGGTAACGGGCGAGGACGAACAGCAGGTCGGAGAGACGGTTCACGTACGCGAGCAGCACGGCGTCGACCGGCTCGTCCCGGGCGAGGGTCACGATGCTGCGCTCGGCGCGGCGGCAGACGGCCCGCGCGAGATGCAGGAATGACCCCAGCGGGGACCCGCCCGGCAGGATGAAGGCGCGCAGCGGCTCCATCTTCGCCTGGCGCGTATCGATCTCCTTCTCGAGCTGGCGCACCTTCGCCTTCTCGAACGAGGCCTTGGCCCGCTTCTTCCCGATGCTGGCGCGCGGGTCGGCGAGCTGCGCGCCCAGTGCGAAGAGGTCGCGCTGGACGCGGAGCAGGAGGCCGCTCAGGGCCTTGTCATCCGACTGCGCCAGGACCACGCCCAGCGCGGCGTTGAGCTCGTCCACGTCGCCGTAGGCCGCGACGCGCGGGTCGTCCTTGCGCACGCGGGCCCCGCCGATGAGGCCGGTGTGCCCGCCGTCGCCGCTCTTCGTGTAGATCTTCAGGGCCGCGGCTCCGCGCGCGCGGCGGTCTGGAACGGCAGGGCGGCGACCGTGGCGGCGGCGGCAGCCACCTCGACGCGCGTGCCCGGCTCGAAGCGGGTGCGGTGCACGTATCCCATCGCGATGGGGCCCAGCCGCGGCGACACGCCTGCGGTCGTGACGCGCCCGACCTCCTTGCCCTCCGACATCACGGGCGCGCCCGCCTCGGCCGGCGCGGAGAGGCGAAGGCCCCGCAGGGCGCGGCTCACCTTGCCGCCGCGCGCGTCGAGACGGGCAATCACCTCCTGTCCCACGTAGCAGCCCTTGGTCGGCGAATGGTATTCGCGCACCAGCCCCGTTTCGTGGAGGAGGTTCTCCTCGGCGACGTCGGGACCGTACCACGGACGGCCGTCCTCGATCCGGAGGACGTCCAGCGTCTCGCGGTCCAGGGGAACGGCGCCCGCCGACTGCAAGGCGGCGGCGGCCGCGGCGGCGGCGGGAGACTCGGCGTGGAGGACGTATCCCTGGGCCGGCACGTCGCCGGCGCGGGCCACCAGGACCGGCTGCCCGCCGACGGCGCC
>Ga0075418_10008616_pt1 | contig 11425 bp, 12 predicted proteins | sample SoiMetdeltSBSDD2_FD_81776 | JGI IMG/M metagenome (GOLD analysis project Ga0075418, IMG submission 81776) | Bulk soil microbial communities from a Populus tree surrounding site in Tennessee, USA - Soil MetaG P. deltoides SBSDD2 | ecosystem: Environmental > Terrestrial > Soil > Tree plantation...
CAGCACCCTCGGCGCACCTCTGCGCCAGCGGCCCATGAACTTCGCCGCACGCAGCTCCTCGTCATCCGGGGTTTCCGAATTCTCGCGGAACACCGCCACGTGTTCCTCCAGCCGGCGGTACGCCAAGTAACTGCCGTTGCGCGACAACACCTCGTCAGGCAGATTGACGACGAGCCCGTCCTCGTCGGGATAGCCCAGGATGAACTCCCCCGGCTCCAGTGCCGCGCCGGAACCTGGCGTCGGCTCCTCACCGGAGCCCTTCATCAGCGGCTGCGACAGTCGGTCGCGAAAACCGAAAATGGTCGTGGACGTAGTTGAACGGCGGTGTCGCGTTGACGTCGAGGAGCGACAGACTACGAACACCGTCGGTCCGTGCGAGGAGTCTGTCGTGCTACTCGACGGAGCCGATGGCACTGTTCCTCGGTGCGCGAGAACACGATCGCGATCGCGTGCAGGTCATCTCCGGCCAGACCGCCGATCCGATGTTCGGGGGTGCAATCGCCGGTGTCCCCTAATATGCTCGCCCCCGCCGCCATGCCCTCGCAGAACTCGTGTCAGGAAAGTCGTCAGCGAATCCCCGGGCACGCGCAGCGTGCGGAGCCCATTCCACGTGAACGCCAACGTGATCCAGCGGTCGGAGCTGTCCATCGTGGCTTGCACATCGGCGGCCGACTGCACCCCATCCAGCACATCTGGTCGAGCATGTCCGAGAAAGCCGCCTTGCGCCGCAACGCCTTCTTGATCTCATCGGCGGTCACGTACGGGTACTCGCCGTATTCCAGGAAGCTGGGGCACTGGTACTCCCGGACGAACCTCACACACGCCGCCGGATTCTCCTTCCAATCCTCCGGGAAGCCGTCGAGATTGGTGAACACGGTCGTGATGCCGGTCTCGCTGAACAGCCGCACGGGCACGCGGGCGTCCTCGGATACACCGGGCCGTAGCGGCCACGCTCCATTTCGAAGAAGTCCTCCTTCGAGATGGCTATCGCCGCGGGCTTGGTCCAGCGCGGTCGCTCTCGGCCATGTTGCGCCTATTCGAACCCGGATGAGGCGGACCCTAGCACCGGTTTCAACGATCGCGTTCAAAGATCGCACAAACCAGCGATCAATGAAATTGCCAATCCCCCACGTATTCAGGGCACCAGGAATTACGCTCCGCGAATACCGGTTTCGCCGCGTCGTCGACAGCGGGTCAACAGTCGCCGGCCACCTAGAGAAGGGAGCAGCCGTGCGACTGAGACATCGCTGCCTGAGTTTGGGTCTTGTTCTTACGTTTGTGCCCGTCGGTGTCCTGTCTGCTTCGCCGGCGTCGGCGGATTGCACGAGTGCCGGTTATGCCACCGTGTGTGCGCAGGGCGACGTCCGCGGCGGTGGTCCGACACCGACGTCCGGGGCGGTCTACCCCGGGTATTGTGCCGACCCGTGGTATTGCGACGACGGCTGGGACCTTGATGTGGTCCTCGGACGTCCTGGCGGCCCCGGCCGACCCGGCGGCGGGGGTGGTATCGGTCCTCGTCGCTGAGCAGTGCCATCAAGTCTCGCCACCGATTCGATAAGGAGCCTCAAATGTTCGTCCGTAGCCTGATTGGCGCCGGCATGATCGCCGGTGCGATGCTCGCCGGCACCGCGGCAACCGCCGCCGCCGATCCGCCGAACTGCACGGCCGCCGACCTCGCCGGCGTCATGTCCGGCGTGAACTCAGCAACGTCGTCCTACCTGTTCACCCATCCTTGGGTGAACGACTTCTTCACCAGCCTCAAAGGCAAGCCCAGGGACGAGATGCGCACGGATGTCCAGACGTACATGGACGCAAACCCACAGGTGCGAGACGAGCTGACAGCCGTCAGGCAGCCCGCCACCGACTTCCGTGACCGCTGCAACGCGCCTATCCCCGACGGGCCCATGGGCTAGCGCGCTGTTGTATCGCTACCCCGAGCTGGCACGAGCCACCCGATACAGACGGCCGAGCTGATCAAGGCGGCACCGCAGCTCGAGCTGATCCGCGAACCCGACGGGGCAGGGCTGGACACCGTGACCGTCGTCGGGCGACACTAACCTCCAGGATCGTTCCGCGAAAACCTTTGGGCAGTGAGCATTTGGTGACTATGCGTTCAGGGCACCCGCGGGCCGGCCACGATCCCTGCCTGGTCATTCGAATTCCACGTTGAAGTGCTGGGTCTCCTGGAACTCACGCATCCCCTCCGGCCGCCTTCGCGTCCGAGCCCGCTTTGCTTCGTCCCGCCGAAGGGGGCCGACGGGTCGGACACTATGCCGCGGTTGATCCCAACCATGCCGGCGTTAATAGATTCGCCGATGCGCAGGGCCTCTTGTAGGCGGCTGGTGTAGACATACGCGGCAAGACTGTACTCCGTGTCGTTGATCCAACAGGGCAGCTCCTCTTCGTTGTCCCACAACACAATTGGAGCAACGGGGCCAAAATCTCCTGCCGCAGGATGGCGGCGTCGGGGCGCACGCCGGTGAGCAGTGTGGGCGCAACGTACCAACCGTCGGTCGGGGCGTTGGCCTGGTGCGCGATCACCGCACCCTCCGCAGTCGCTTGGGAAATGAGCGCAAACACCCCCCCGCGCGAGCGCTCACTAGCGGACCGACCTGTGACGTGGGGTCGGAAGCCGGGCCAACCCTGATCGTCTCGATCTCGCTTCATCGCCCAAGATCTCTACCTGCACGCCAGCTGGCCCACACCCCGCTTAGCCGGCGTTGTCCGAGACGAGTTCCCCGTCCCAGCCGTTGACGTGAGGTTCCGCCGACTCCTCCGGCTCCGGTTCGGGCTTCGGTTCAGGCTGCTGAGGCTGCAGGTGTTCGGTGCCGGGAACGCCGCCCAGGGCGGCGATGGCGTCCTTGATCCTCGTCGCTTCCTCGTCGGTGGGCGTCCCGCCCGCCTCGAGCTCATCGAGGAGATCGTCGCGAACTCCCGCGCCGTTGGCCACTTCGGTGGCCGACAGTTTGGCGTGCACGCGCGTGACGTAGATCTGCTGGCCCAAACTTGATCCCGGCGCAGCGGCGGCATGTTCCATCAGAGAGTCGTAGCGCCGACGGACATTGCTGAGCGCCACAATCACCGCGGGTGAGGGTCGGCTGGTGCTTGCTGCGTCAGTCAGCGCGGCGCGCAACTTCCGCAAGCCGGACAGCACGACGTCCGCGCGTTTGTGGAACTTGCGGTCCTCTGCGAAAGGCAACGCGTCGATCGCGGCCGTGTACATGTGCATCGCCGCTTCGGCGAGGTCGACGATGATCGCCGAATCGCGTTCCTGTGGCGCGAGTTGTGCCATGAGCCCTCAATTCTCCAACGGATCAAATCGATAGCGGTGAATACGGGGTCGACCCTATCGGTCCGCGCCGTGGCGCGTACACCGCGAGGGAGGTGCTGGCGCGACGGCTCAACCCATGCCGCTCTAGTCTGAACCGGCATGGCGGCACGCTCGGGTGAAGGGAGGCCAGGATGACCGATCTCGTGCAATCCATTAGGGCCGCCGAGGATTCGGAACGCGGCGAAGTGACCCCCAAGCTAGAGCCACCTGCCGCGCCAGTTAGCGGCGAAACCCGTTCGTTCCGCTGGCAGACGATCGGGTTGTTTGCCTGCGGTGCCTTGGGCAGTCTGGCCATCGTCTGGTTCATCGTCTTCAGTCGCGGCCAGCTCGGTTCCAAGGCGGAGTGGTTCTTCGGCGCCGCCGTGTTCTGCGTCGTGATGGCGAGCATGTGGCAGACCCTCAACATTCAGCGTCAGGCCAACCAGCGCGCCGCAGACGCCGTCGAACGACTACGTACGGAGCTGGTGGCCGCCGAGGAGCGAGCGGCACGCGAAGTGGCAATGGCCCAGGCATTGCACCGCGTGGAGATGGAAGCTCGGGAGAGGGCGTTCCGTGCCGAGGTGGAGGCGCAACGGGAGCTGGCCCGCGTCGAGCGTGGCCACCTGATCAATCAGCTCCAGAAGCAGGCGATGGTCGAGGTGTCGCGTGCCGTCAACGGACACACTCAAATGCTTGCCACCCTGTGGAACGAGGGCGCCCGCATCCTGCGCATCGAGGACCGCGACGAGCGCGAGCAGGCGATGAACCCGATCTTCGAGCAGATCAGCCGAGTCGTGAACGACTTCTCGGTAGAGGTCAGCAACGCCAACGTGCTCCTTGAGGACGATCGCCTCAATCGCGCGCTGAACCAGGTCAACGAGGCCGCGTTGATGGCGATCCGCGTGGCTCAGGATGTGCACGACGCCGTCGTCGAAGGGCGCACGCCGAAGCCGGATTCGATGCGGACCGTGCAGCGGCTAATGCAAACGAGAGCGGCAGAAGCTCGTCGACTGGCGTGGGAGTTGCTCCGACACGGGCTCGACGACACAAGGGCCGCAACGGAATCGGCGCCGAACTAGGCCAGCCGGTCGGCGATCGTCGACTCGGCCAACTGCGACAGCCCTTCCCGGATGTGGCGGGCCCACATCGAGCCGATGCCTTCCACCGACTGCAGATCGTCGGACGTGGCTGCCAGCAGGCCCTGCAACGATCCGAAGGATCGCACCAGCAGGTCGACGTGCGCGAACTGCAACCGCGGGATGCCTGCCATCGCGCGGTAGCCGCGCGAGCTCATCGCCGAATCCTGCGCTTCGGCGGTCGACGGATAACCGAAAACCCTTGCCAGCGTTGTGAAGTCGAGAAGCTCGTTGTCGGACAGCGAGTCGAGCTCCTCGAGCGTGGCGCTGACCTGAGCCGCCGTCGGCGGGTCGGGGTTGGCGTGGTAGTCGCGCACGATCAGCTCACGGGCGGTGTCGATGTCGCCGGCCAGCTCCTCCAGCTGCAGCTTGAGCTGGCGGCCGTCGGTGCCCAATTCGACGACGTCGGAGTCGATCTCGAGACTGATCCGGCGCACCATCTCGAGCCGCTGCACCACGGTCATCACGTCGCGCAGCGTCACGAAGTCCTCGATCTCGGCGGTCGAGAGCTGCCTGCTGACCTCATCGAGACGGGTCTTGTAACGCTCCAATGTGTCGATGGTCTGGTTGGCCCGCGACAGGATGGCCGCCGAATCCGGAATGACGTGGCGCTCGCCCGCGACGTAGACCGTGACGATGCTCATCGAGTGGCTCACCGAGATCACCGGATAGCCGGTCTGGATCGCGGTGCGCTCGGCAGACCGGTGCCGGGTACCCGATTCCTCGGTGGGGATCGACGGGTCGGGCACCAGCTGCACGTTGGCCCGCACGATGCGGCCGCCGTCGCTGGACAGCACGACCGCGCCGTCCATCTTGGACAGCTCCCGCAGCCGGGTGGGCGCGTAGCGGATATCGAGCTCGAAGCCACCGTCACAGATGCCCTCGACACTGTCGTCGTACCCGATCACGATCAGCGCGCCGGTGCGGCCGCGCAGGATGCGCTCCAGCCCGTCGCGCAGCGCGGTCCCAGGTGCCAACCGCGCGATGGTCTCCCGCAAGGTCGGCCGGGCCAGCTGCACCACGTTGCGGCTCGACCTGCCACTCGCCTTGACGGCCATCGCCCCCTCCTAGGATCGGCCGCTACCCGGCGTCAGTCTGACTGATTTGCCGCAGCACCCGCAACGCAGTCTGAATGTTGTCGGCCGGAAGGGCGCGCAGTCCCGCGGGCACCGCCGTGACACCGTCCGGCACCACGGCGCAGCCGAAGCCGAGCCGTGCCGCCTCCGCCAGCCTGCGGTCCATGCCACTGACGCGGCGCAGATCGCCGGCCAGCCCGACCTCGCCGAGCGCGACCGCGTTGGTGGGCATGGGCAGGTCGGTGTAGGCGGACGCGATCGCGAGTGCCACCGCCAAATCCGACGACGGGTCGGTCAGCCGCATACCGCCGACAGTGGACAGGTAGATGTCGTTGCTGCCGACCGGAAGCCTGGCGCGCTTCTCCAGGACCGCGGTGATCATCGCCGCGCGGGACGAGTCGATGCCGCTGACCGCGCGGCGTGGCGAACCGGTGGCAGGGGAGCCGATCAGTGCCTGCACCTCGCCGATCAACGGCCGCTTGCCGTCGAGCGTGACCGTCACCGCTGTGCCCGATACGGGCTTGGGGCGCTGGTCGAGGAAGAGTCCCGATGGGTCTGCCACACACTCAATCCCGTTGTCGTGCAACAGGAAACAGCCCACTTCATCGGCGGCGCCGAAACGGTTCTTCACCCCGCGCACCATGCGAAGGGCCGACGTGCGATCGCCTTCGAAGTGCAGCACGACGTCGACGAGATGCTCCAGCGAGCGCGGCCCCGCGATCGCGCCGTCCTTCGTGACGTGGCCGACCAAGAGCATCGCTACCCCAGATGTCTTGGCGGCCATGGTCAGCGCCGTCGTCACCGCGCGCACCTGGGTCACCCCGCCGGTGACGCCGTCGGCCTCGGTGGTGGACATGGTCTGCACCGAGTCGACCACGACAAGGCTCGGCTTGACTTGGTCGATGTGGCCGAGCGCCATCTGCAGATCCGATTCGGCGGCCAGGTACACCTCGTCGTGTGTGCAGCGAGTGCGTTCGGCCCGCAGCCGGATCTGGCCCGCCGATTCCTCACCGGACAGATACAGCGCGCGCCTGCCCGACTGCGCCCAGCGGTGGGCGACCTCGAGCAGCAGCGTGGACTTGCCGACGCCCGGGTCGCCCGCGAGCAGTGTCACCGAACCGGGAACCAGACCCCCGCCGAGGACGCGGTCGAGTTCGGTGACGCCGGTGTGGAAATGACGGGTGCTGCCCGGGTCGATCGAGCTGATCGGCACAGCGGGGGAGGTCGGCGCGACGGCGCGCCGCAAGGCTGAGCCGTTGACCGCGGCCAGTACGGCGACTTCGTCGACGGTGCCCCAGGTGCCGCAATCCGGGCAGCGGCCAACCCATTTGGCGGTGACGTGGTGGCATTCCGAGCAGCGGTACTGCGAACGCGCTTTAGCCACGCCGTGACCGTAACCGGTCCGACCGACAGAACCTTAGTGGTGACCGCCCGTGTCGGCGTTCTCTGTCAGCGGCTCTTCGACCCGGCGAGGCGCTTCTCCGGCCGAGATCGGCACGGGCACCGTCGTCTCGCCGGACTTCTCGAAGTCGAACGTGAAGTTGTACGTCAGCCCGTTGGTGATCGGCTTGGATATGTCGACCTTCGCCTTGACGGCCTCGGCCGCTTCCGCAGACTCCAGCGCCGCGACCTGGCCGTCGGGCTGGCCGACCACCAGGACGCCGCCAGCCGGCACCGTCGTGTCGCCGGTCAGCGATACGGTGCCGACGTCGGAGGTGATCGAGACCAGCTTGTCGTTGACGTCCGGAGAGGTGTTCACGGCGGTGAAGATCAGCTCGACGTCGCGTCCCGGCTGCACATAGTCCGTCGTCTGGACGGCCCGCAGGTGGATGTTGCGGAGGGCGATGGTGCCCAGTGTGGCGCTGGTGCCGTTCACCGCGGGCTCTTGGGTGGCCGTCTGGGAAACCTGCCCGGCTCCGCAGCCGCTGAGCGCGATCGCGGCGGCCAGCCCGCACGCGGCGACTTTGAAGCGGTTCACAGATGCCTCCTGCTCGACCGACGAGGCGACCGTCGGGCCGGTCGCTGAGATTCGACTATGCACAGTAGTAGGTAGCGGTCGGAGGCGGTAGACGAGGGTTTGCCCTGCCTCGTCGGTGCTTGCAAAGAAACCCGCGCAATGCACGTATTTGTCACCCTGTCAACCCCTGCTCTTCACCGACTGTGCCCCTGACCTGCACCGTTGATCCGCACCTGTCTAGGCCCCGTGCTAACATTGAGTCGTGAAAGGGGCTCGTATCTGATGATTTTTAAGGTCGGAGACACCGTTGTCTATCCACACCACGGTGCTGCGTTGATCGAGGCGATCGAAACCCGGACCATTAAAGGCGAACAAAAGGAATACCTCGTCTTGAAGGTCGCCCAGGGGGACCTCACCGTTCGAGTACCCGCCGAAAATGCCGAGTATGTCGGCGTGCGCGACGTTGTCGGGCAGGAGGGTCTGGACAAGGTTTTCCAGGTGCTTCGCGCCCCGCATACCGAAGAGCCGACCAACTGGTCGCGCCGGTACAAGGCCAATCTCGAGAAGCTGGCCTCCGGCGACGTCAACAAGGTCGCCGAGGTGGTCCGTGACCTCTGGCGCCGTGACCAGGAGCGTGGCCTGTCCGCCGGCGAGAAGCGGATGCTGGCCAAGGCCCGACAGATCCTGGTCGGTGAGCTCGCGCTTGCCGAGAACACGGACGACGCCAAGGCGGCAACCATCCTCGACGAGGTTCTGGCCGCCGCTTCCTGAAGGCCATGATGTCGATCCCGAGAGTCGGGCTCGGCACCGACGTCCACCCAATCCAGGCCGGTAGGCCGTGTTGGCTGCTGTGCCTGCTGTTCGATGACGCTGATGGCTGCGCGGGCCATTCCGACGGTGACGTGGCCGCTCATGCGCTGTGCGATGCGTTGCTGTCGGCCGCTGGGCTGGGGGACATCGGCGATGTTTTCGGCACTGACCGCCCGGAATGGCGTGGCGTCAGCGGCGCTGACATGCTTCGGCACGTCAGTGGGCTGCTGACGGCCGAGGGCTACCGCATCGGCAACGCCGCTGTGCAGGTGATCGGCAATCGGCCAAAGGTTGGCCCGCGACGCGCCGAAGCGCAAAAAGTTCTTTCCGAACTGCTGGACGCGCCCGTTTCGGTATCCGCAACGACCACGGACGGCCTCGGCCTCACGGGCCGAGGGGAGGGCCTGGCTGCCATCGCCACCGCCCTGGTGCTCGGTAGTGGTGATTAGGGCTCGAAAAGGCCGGTAAGCTGGCGCGTCGTGACCGACGGCATGCGCCTCTACGACACCATGACGGGTGCCGTGCGCGAATTTGTGCCGCTGAAGCCCGGCCACGCGTCGATCTATCTGTGCGGTGCCACCGTGCAGGGCCTGCCGCACATCGGCCACGTCCGCAGCGGTGTGGCGTTCGACGTGTTGCGGCGTTGGCTGATGGCCAAGGGCTACGACGTCGCCTTCATCCGCAATGTCACCGATATCGACGACAAGATCCTCAACAAGGCCGCCGATGCGGGCCGGCCATGGTGGGAATGGGCCGCCACCTACGAGCGGGCATTTGCGGCCGCCTACGACGCTTTGGGCGTGCTGGCGCCGTCGGCTGAGCCCCGGGCCACCGGGCACATCACGCAGATGGTCGAGCTGATCGAGCGGCTGATCGATCGAGGACACGCCTACACCGGCAACGGGGACGTCTATTTCGACGTGCTGAGCCTGCCCGAGTACGGCAAGCTGTCCGGCCACAAGATCGACGACGTGCACCAGGGCGAGGGTGTCGCCAAGGGCAAGCGCGACGAGCGCGACTTCACGCTGTGGAAGGGCGCCAAGCCCGGTGAGCCGTCGTGGCCAACGCCGTGGGGACGCGGCCGCCCCGGCTGGCACACCGAATGCGTCGCGATGTGCGAGGCGTATCTCGGACCCGAGTTCGACATCCACGCCGGCGGCATGGATCTGGTGTTCCCGCACCACGAGAACGAGATCGCCCAAGCCGAGGCCGCGGGTGACGCGTTCGCACGCTTCTGGCTGCACAACGGCTGGGTCACCATGGGTGGCGAGAAGATGAGCAAGTCTTTGGGGAACGTGCTTGCGATTCCCGCTGTGCTGCAACGGGTTCGGCCCGCCGAGTTGCGCTACTACCTCGGCAGCGCGCACTACCGCTCGATGCTCGAGTTCTCCGAGACCGCGCTGCAGGATGCGGCCAAGGCGTACGCCGGAATCGAGGACTTCCTGCACCGGGTCCGCAACCGGGTCGGCGCGGTGGTGCCGGGCGAGTGGACGCCGAAGTTCGCGGCCGCGTTGGACGACGACCTGTCGGTGCCGATCGCACTGGCCGAGGTACACGCCGCGCGTGCGGAGGGAAACCGCGCGTTGGACGCCGGCGACCACGAAACGGCGCTGGCTCATGCGATGTCGATCCGCGCGATGATGGGCATCCTCGGCGCCGATCCGCTTGACGAGCGATGGGAATCCCACGACGAAACGTCCGCCGCGCTTGCCGCGGTCGACGTGCTGGTGCAGGCCGAGGTGCAGCGCCGCGAGGATGCCAGGGTGCGGCGGGACTGGGCCGAGGCCGACGCCATCCGCGACCGGCTGAAGGAAGCCGGCATCGAGGTCACCGATACCGCCGACGGACCGCAGTGGGCACTGCTCGACGGGTACACGAAATAAATGGCTGGAAACTCACGGCGCCGGGGTGCGGTACGCAAGCCGGGCACCAAGAAGGGGCCGACGGTCGGGTCCGGCGGGGTTCGCCGGCGCGGGCTGGAGGGCCGTGGTGCCACGCCTCCCGCGCACATGCGGCCCAAACATCCGGCGGCCAAGCGCGCGGCCAAGTCCGCTAAGCAGCAACGGACGCCGCGCAAAACCGATGACACGGAGATCGTGCTGGGCCGCAATCCGGTGCTCGAATGCCTGCGCGCCGGTGTTCCTGCGACCGCGTTGTATGTGGCCCTAGGGGCCGAAGCTGACGAGCGACTGACCGAATCCGTAAGGATCGCAGCCGATTCGGGCATCTCGATCCTGGAAGTGCAGCGCCACGATCTGGACCGCATCGCCGCCAACGGGTTGCATCAGGGCATCGCGCTCCAGGTGCCGCCGTATCAATACGCGCATCCCGATGATCTGCTGGGGTCTGCGACGAAGGACAGCGTCCCCGCCTTGATGGTGGCGCTGGACAACATCTCCGATCCACGCAATCTCGGCGCCATCGTCCGATCCGTGGCGGCCTTCGGTGGCCACGGAGTCGTGATCCCGCAGCGGCGTTCAGCGTCCGTCACTGCGGTGGCATGGCGCACCAGTGCGGGCGCGGCGGCCAGACTTCCCGTGGCCAGGGCAACGAATCTCAATCGCACACTGAAGAATTGGGCCGACGCCGGACTGCAGGTGATTGGGCTCGATGCGGACGGCGACACCAACGTCGACGAGCTGGACGGTACCGGGCCGATGGTGGTGGTGGTCGGCTCCGAGGGCAAGGGCCTGTCGCGACTGGTGCGCGAGAATTGCGACGCCGTGGTGTCCATTCCGATGGCTGGGCCGACGGAATCGTTGAACGCATCCGTGGCCGCCGGCGTGGTACTGGCCGAAATCGCCCGCCAACGACGGGGCTAACTGTCTCTGCGAGGCCGCGTCAACATGAACTTGTCGACCGGGGTCACCTCCCCGAACGGACCGCTGACCGCGTAGTACGTGGCAGCCATCGACGTGTTGCGCGCGGGTTGGCCCGGGCCGACATCGAATGACACGAAGCCGCACGGATTCTCACGGTCCCGAAACACCGACCATGGTGCGGTCTCCTGGATGTAATGCGGAGTCTTGTGACGAGTGGCCGGATTGACCTCCCCGACCGACATCAGCACCTGGCAGCGTGGCTCGGCGAAGAACATCCGGTTCGACGGGATCGACGTGCCTCCGCCGCCGATGAC
>Ga0075418_10008619_pt1 | contig 11422 bp, 19 predicted proteins | sample SoiMetdeltSBSDD2_FD_81776 | JGI IMG/M metagenome (GOLD analysis project Ga0075418, IMG submission 81776) | Bulk soil microbial communities from a Populus tree surrounding site in Tennessee, USA - Soil MetaG P. deltoides SBSDD2 | ecosystem: Environmental > Terrestrial > Soil > Tree plantation...
AACAGGCGTGTGACCACGCGGCGCGTATCGTCATTGGTGCGCGTCTTGCCGTGCGTGTTCCTGCCACAGGCAGAGAGGATCGCCTCACGCCAGCATGCGTGGACACAGCGTCCGTACCCGCGCGTGTTAATTCGGGCTGGGCTCCCCACAGGCCAAGCCTTTGATGAGATCGCCTAACTGCATGAACTCCGTCAGATGGTAGGGCTTCACAAAATACGCATCCGCCCCGAGGGCGAGGGTCTCCTGCCGATCCGCCGCATTGTTCGAGCTGGTCACGACCACCACGCGGACATCCGACCCGTGGGGAATCGCCTTGACCCGCTGCAAAATCTCTCTGCCATCCCGTTGGGGCAGATTGAGATCCAGCAGCATGATCGTGGGAGATCGGCGGCGCTCCTCGTGGGCGAGCTGGTTCACATAGTCCATGGCGCGATCGCCATTGTCGATGACCTGGAGCTCGTGGGCCAAGGCATGGGCCGTGAGCACCCACCGGATGAGGTAGATGTCGAGCGGATTATCTTCCACGACGATGATCGTCAGCGGAGTACGAGGCGCCGGAGTATCCATATCGGGTGCTCCTCAGTATGGGCGGGAGGCTCCCGCCATCCGAGGTAAGGGAACAATAAGAGCCAGGGTCTCGCTTGACCCTCTATTCAATATATTGCCGCATGGGAAAGGATATTTCCACCCTGGGGGAAGGCCTTGACCTTGGCGACACCTTTTCATGACCCGCTTGCAGAGCCCACGGATGAGTACGAAACGTTTTGACAATCTTTGGGCTGCTCCCGCCACGCATTCCACGCCTCGACACCTTGCTTTAGGATCTGGAGATGCTTCCTGTTCGCCATCGCTCACGTCTCCCTCTGTGGCTACTCAACTTCTGATAACCCCGCATATGTTAACCAAGCGTGGCATGATCGTGCAGGCGTGACGCGGATGCCCATAAACGGGCGATAAGCTTGCACGTCCTCTCGCCACTGCATCAGGCACGTGGCAGGGTCATTGAATCACCTCATCGGCCAGGAGGAGCAGCGATGGGGGCATCGTGATGCCCAGCGCCTTCGCGGTCTTGAGGTTGATGACCAGCTCGAACTTCGTGGGCTGCTCTACAGGCAGGTCCGCGGGCTTGGCCCCCTTCAGGATCTTGTCCACATAGGTCGCAGCCCGTCGGAACAGGTCGGGAAAGTGGGGTCCATAGGCCATCAGTGCCCCCGCCTCGGCATCCTCCCGCAAGGCGTATATCGCTGGCAGCCGGCTGGTCGCGGTCAGCTCAGCCAAGCGGGGACGCTGGGAAATAAACAGGGGATCCAGGACCAGCATGAGCGCCTCAGCCCGCAGCCTGTGGAGCGCGGCGAACGCGGCGTCCAGGTCCTGCGGGCCGCGGACCTCCACCACGTGCAGCTGCACCTGCAAGGCCTGGGCGGCGCGCTGGGTCTCGCGCAGCTCGACCGCGGTGATGGGATTCGCCGGGTTCGCCAGCACCGCCACCTGGGAGAGCGCTGGCACGGTGTCTTTGAGCAATTCCAGCCGTTTCCCGCTTAATTCGGGGGCCATGAGGCTGAGGCCCGTCAGGTTGCCCCCCGGGCGCGCGAGGCTGGTCACGAACCCCGCCTCCACGGGGGCGCCGATCGCGACCATCACGACCGGAATCGTGTGGGTCGCCTGCCGGACGGCCTGGATGGCTTGCGCCCCCGACGTGACGATGACCTCCACCTGGAGGCCGACCATCTCGGCGGCCAAGCCGGGCAGCAGACCGGGGTTCTCCTCCGCATAACGGCTCTCGATGGTGAAGTGTTCGCCTTCGACATAACCGCGCTCGGACAACCCGTGCCGGAAGGCTGCCAGGAGAGGGCGTGTGACGGACGGCGAAGCATTCCAGAGGACCCCAATGCGGTGGACCGGGCGCGGCGATGGCGCTTCGGCGGCGAGCGGGGCCACAAGCAGACTCAAGGTGAGCAGCACGGTGACTCCAAGGGCACGGCACCACATGATCGTCTCCTTGCGTCAGCTCCATGCGCACGTGCGGCTTGCCGTAGGCATGAAGCCGACCAACGTCTTGAGCGACACAGACGTCGCGCTCTCCAAGAGCGCTTGTGATGGGGCCAAAAGGCGGGTGAGGCACGGCCCTTGCCCACTAGTCTCCCTTTCCCCCCTCAAGGCGCACGGGAGAGTATCAGGAAGAGTCACTGCAACTGTCACCGTCCAGACCTGGTGCGTATCATAGCATAGTCTCGCCAATGGCTAGGATCTGATAAGGCCGTATACGTCAACCAAACAGGCATTTTTCTGACCGTACCGCCTTCGTATGACGCTGTCGCCTTCCACCATGGCCCATGGGAGAAGCGTCAGTGCCACGGAAAACTCGCAACCAGTTCACTCTCTTATTTCATACGAAAACATCATACGGGTGACCACAGCAGCCTGACCTGTATCGCACTCCCGACGTCACGCGTTCGGCCCGCTCGGTTGCGGGGGCATCACTGCCGAGCCGGGGCCACCGAGCCAGCGCCAGGCCACGAGCGCACTGCAGAGGAACAGCAGGGCATTACACAGGAACGCCGCCCGCAGGCTGACGGCTGCCAAGGCGCCGCCTAGCATCGGGCTGATAGCCGAGCCGATCAACGCGCCACTGTTCAGCACCCCAAAGGCACTGGCGCGATGCGCCACCGGCAGCACCGACCCGCCCAGGCCATAGGACAGCGTGAGAATGCTGCCATCAAAGAGCCCGACCACCATACGGAGCACCCCAAACTGCAGCGTGGTGTGACTGCCCACCAGGAGGCCGGATCCACCCGCACAGGCGAGCAGGGCCAGCACGAGCACCTGCGCATGGGGGAAATACAGCACCAGACGGCTCGCCATATTCGCCGACAGGGTCGCCGCGAGTGCCCCACCGGTCACGATTACGCCAGTGAGCGAGGCCACCGAGCCCTGGGCGGGCCTCGTCGTCTCGATAAAGAGGGGAATGAGGGGCTGATAACTCCGGTTGGTGAAGGTCCCGACAAACAGCACAAAGAGGATCGGGACAAACCGCGGGGTGCGGAGTATCTCCCACACGCTCAGCTTGACTCCTGCAGACCGCCGTGTGCGCCGCTGTTGCGTATAGACCTGGGGCTCGTGATACATCACGAGCATGTTGCAGCCGGCGACGACCGCCAGCGCGCTCGACCCAAAAAAGGCCGCCCGAATCCCCCAGTGGTCTGCCAGCAGCCCGCCCAGGGCTGGTCCGACCATCTGACCCAGGATTTGTGCCGACTGCACCAAGGCAATCGCGTGCGTGGTCCGCTCCGGTGGGGCCGATAGGCTCGCCATGCTGAGTGCCACTGCAGTAAAACCGCCCAAAGCGCCCATCAGCAACCGCAGTACGGCTAACTGCCAGACATCGGCCGCCATGGCCGAGAGCGCATTGAGCACCGCAAAGCCAAAGACGGTCCGCAGGAGCAACACCCGCCCGCCGATCCGGTCGGCCAGACGCCCCCACAGAGGCGAGGCAATCACCGCACTGAGCGGGCCGAGCCCAATCAGCACACCCGACCAGAGGGCGACGGCCTGGGGCTCGGTGACCCCTAGGTGACGCACCAGGAACGGTAAGAAAGGGCTGGAGAACGAAAACCCGATAAAGGCCACGAAGAGCACAGCCAGTAAGGCATACAGGTTGAGCTGCCACACAAAGTAGTGACGACCCAAGACGGCACGCTGGGCGGTCCAGTCGATGGCCAGCGGCGGCTGGGGCTCACTCATGGGGCAGACCTCTCAACAGCTCGGGACACGGTAGTGTTTCAGAGAGGGATGTGAGCGGCTACACGTGACTGTCAATTCTAGGAGGATACATACGCAAGTCCAGATCTGCAACATCACCCTCGCTCTTGTGTAGCTGCTGACTTCCGATAACGGCCACTATGTCAACCAAACGGGTGTTATTGTTACGTCCCTTCCCTGAGTCGCTACCACCGGAAGCGGGAGCGCAGTAGACGCTGGAGGCAGTCGGTTCTCTACCGTGGTTAAGCGTGGATGGGATGGAAAACTTGCCTCAGCGCTCTCGGTCCTTTCCCACAAGCCACCCCAACCGTCTCCCCTGGTGCGTGTGGGCGTGTACTGCGTAGCGTTGGATTAGGCGCGGAGAGTCAAAATGCCCAGCTGTTGATACAGGCTGATACCGTCCTCGTTGGCCCATCGCTCCACGATTTGCCCATGGGCAATGCGATAGATGTTGATGCCGGTGAACGTGACGACCTTTTCGGTGGGGGCGAGACCGAGGAATGACCCGCGATGCGTGCCCCGACACGTCCACCGTCCGATCACCTTGTCTTCAGCCACGAGCATGTCTTCCACCGTAAAATGCACATCGGGAAAGGCCGCACGAAACGCGGCAACCGATTGTCTGACGCCCTCGGGACCATGGATATCACGTCCGCCTTCCCGAAAATGGCTCGTATGACGCACATAGTTAGGCGCAATGATTTCATCAATCACCTGGAGATTGCCCTGATGCCAGATGTCCTCGAGCAACCGCCACACCACCGCCTTTAAGGCTTCTGCCATATGCACCTCTTTGCCGTATGACGGCCGTAGGACGACGCAACTGCAAGGCGCACAGAGGCGTATCAGGAAGAATCATTGTACCTGTCACCGCCTCAACATGGTGCTGATCATCACATAGTCCGCTCCACTCCTCGTTGCTGTCCCCTGCACAACTTCTGATAAGCGGCTATATGTCAACCAAACGGGCGGTTTTGGGTGAGCTAGCTAGTCGCTGGCACGAAATTCAGTATCAGTAAATGGGTGCCTGAGGGGCAGCAGCAGGAGCAAGCATGTGAGGTCCAAAAGACGACGTTTATGTTGATTTCAGCGCGAGCTTGAAGTGAAAAGTCGTCATCCTTTACCGTACCCCTGGAACGTGGGTCTGTACGGTTACGACGGTATTCGGGTTGAACGTACAGATTGTATCAGGGCTGGTCGGCGTCCCTGAGCCCGTGATGTGGACAGTGTAGGTGCCAGGTGCGTCATAAGTGTGCGTCATCGTCTGGCCGTCGACAATATGCGAGACATTGTCGATAACACCATCACCCCAGTTCACCGTCCCGTTGAACAGGCAACCAGCGGTATCGCCACTGACCGAGAAAGTGACGGTGAGCACACCATCTGGTAGACACTGGGATGGGCGCGGACAGGGCGTTTGCGCCTGGGTCTGCCATGGGAATCCGGCTACCAAAGCCATAAAAATAAACGTGGGCAGGAACCCAATACCCTTCATGATCCACCTCTGCTGCGCACGTCGAAACAGCGAAGTGAAAAAAGCCGTGAGGCAGAACGATACGCCCTTCTTAGGCGGTGAGCTACTGCCTCTATTTCTATGATACCAGATCCTTTGCGCCCTTGATCCATCTTGCTCCCATCTGGGTACATACCCCAACGCTTCGATCCTGCCGGGCCTTAACTTCGGATAACGGCCACTATGTCAACCTTTAGATCTCCATGTGCTTTCGCCGCGCGCTTACTGGCTTGCCGGTGCTTGCGCTGGTGGCCAGTGACCGACACCAGTTATGGCAGAGGATGAAATACAAAGGGCGCAGCCCCGAGCTACGCCCCAGCAGTGCAAGTACCCTGCCTGCGAGTATAGCAGAGAATCTGATCTACTACGCCCTACCCTGCTCTCTGGACGCGGGGTTCCACCTACACCTCCGCGTCATGCGCACCCTTCACGCCCTGCCTTCCCTGATTTGGTGCGCCGAGACGGGCGCTTGGGTATCAAGAGAGTTGTTGCCTGTTTAGGCCATCTTGTTCTATAGAAGGTTCTCTTCTATTATCCTTAGTCGTTGAGTTGCTTGGCGTGTGGTGGAGCAGCGTACCGCAGGCACATTGAACGGGAGACCATGCACCGATCAAGACACGATACCCGTGCCGTGATGAGCGCCCCTGCGGCGTGGCACCCGCGGGCCTGCGTGCGGCGGCCCGTTACCGTGCGGGTGGACTATGCTACGGTCGATGGGCGGGGGTGGCTGGGATTGATCCGCAACCTCTCCCGCCAGGGGATGTATATCGACAGCGCCTTATGCCATGTCGCGCACGAGGTGGCCCCCGGCACTCTGCTGACCGTCGCCTTCGTCTTACCGTCAGGGCAGCCGTGCAAGCTGCGCGCCATCGTCATCCATAGCGATGCCCGCGGGTGTGGCGTGGAGTTTCTGGAGGGACATCCGCGCTCGCTCGGCAATCTTGCGAGGTACTGGTCGTCGCTGGCGGACGCTTGAGCAGTGGGACCACGCTCCCCTGCTGAGCCGGTGACGCTTCTTCGTCGAAGCCGAGAACTATGCGGCTTGCACCACCTCGTCGTAAAACCACTGCGGTATACGGAAAGCGTCTCTGTATACGCGTCGTCGGCATGCATGAGCAAGGGGCCGTCTTGCATGGCGCGCGCCATGCTTGCCATGCAACGCATGGTGGGGAGCGAGCACACCGAGCATTGAGGGTTCCAATGCATCTGCGGATGCGTTACACTATTGCTACCGATATTGAAAGGGAACGATATGGCATCTGCGAGTATGACCCTGCACTATTGTAGCTTCCACGATCTTCTGGTCTGTCCCACTCTTCAAGCATGGCTCTCTTTCACCCCGGTGCAGATCGAACACACGTTTGGCGAGGCGCTTCGCCTCACAGACAGTGCCTGTCCGCGATGTACGACGCTTACGAAAGAGGCACTGTCTACGCAGGTTCCGACACGGTATCCGTCCGCCGTCCCACGCAAAGCCGCTGGTTTCTAGGGGTACGGAGGGCGACAAACCTGCCGTGTGGTGGCGAGCAAGTTGGCGAGGTCGTCTCGCGTGCGCTGGAGCGGCATCGGCTGCATGTGTCCCCCGAGGTATGCAGGGGTTGGTAACGCCGCGGCATGTCCTGTGCTGCTTGCCTGCGCCAGTGCTCTGCCCTGCTCACTTGCGTGGTTTCGGCTATACTCATACACTACGAGTTGCGCGCGATCACGCATGTGCTGGAGGAGCAGGACATGCAGTGTGAGAAGAGAGCCCACCACGTCAGCGAAGGAATACGGGGAACCGCCGAGCCGCTCGCCGAGCACCTAGAGGCGACACCCCTTGTCCAGACCAGCAGCAGTCTCCCACCACGACGGCTGACCACGCGGGAGCTCTCGCGGCGGCGCAGACAGCGGCTTTGGGAGCTGCTCCGGCACCAGGGAAAGCCGCCGGCACGTGAGGATACAGCGTGCATACCGGCTCCTTCCCCTGAAGGCTATCATGCCTGTTCATCTTTCGCTCCCTCATCGTAAAACCACGGCGGTATGCGGAACAGGTCTATATATACTCCGTCGTCTTTATGCTTGAGCACAGAGCTGTCTTGGATGGCCAAGGCCACGGCTTTTATAAAGCCCTGGAGCAGGCGGTACACGTCGTGTGCAGCGCCGGCGCGCCATCTCTCCCCATCCTCAGGGGTGTGATGCACGTAGGTGGCACAGACTGCCAGGTAATAGATGAGTTCTGGCGGTACCGTAAGCTGCTTCGCGTCAGCATTACCCCACATACGCTCAATTGCTCTCAGTAATGCGTATAGTTCCGGAATCGGATGGTCGTCAAGCGCATCCGGCGCTTCCTGCTGGATGAGATCGAGCAGGAAGCGCTGCTCACGTGCGTTACAGAGGTCGAATACCGGTGCGTTGTCCCTCAGAGCAGGTGCCCTGGGAGGAGACATGTGACTTTCTGCGTGATTAGACAGCAAGCGTAAAATGGCCTGCATAGCCGTTATAGACGAGCAGCATGTGCTGGAGCACATCGCGGCCGATGAGTCCCTGGATGCCCTGATTTTTTAGTCCCGTTGCAAACACCGGGACATCAGCAAGATGAAATTGGTTCTGCTCGATAATGAGATCAATGTCATACGTCAAGACCTCGTGACGCGCATGCGACGGTGTTGCAATCGAGATGGCCCCGGTGGGCTGCAACCCCAGCATGGCGATCACCTCCTGGTCCACGGCGCTTCCTGAAGCGCCGGTATCCACGAGCATGAGCGATCGGATAGCTGGCACCTCTTCGGCCTCTCCCCCTCCCTTGCGGGTACTGAGGAATGCTGTGGAGGGCCGGACAATCACCGAAATCGTGGGTCCTTCCCTGGCTAAATTCGGACGTTGGTAGCTGACGCACGGCATGGTTAGTCCACGAGTGCTCTGCTAAAGAAATTGACCTGCTCCACCTCCTCGACCTTCTTGACGAGAAATGCCTCATGACCGAATCGCTTGTATCCTTCGCGGAGTGCATCGCCGCGGCTCTCAAAGTCAGCAATGATGTCGTCGCCTTTGATGAGCACATACCGATCTTTATATTTCTCGAGCAGGTGCTCTTTTTGCTCGTGGAAGGTGTGTAATTCTTGTTCTAGTGACATAGATGGTAGGGGAAAGCCTCGATGCAGCACAGCACTCCGAAGCTTTCTCGTAGTATACAAACTACCATGGCAGGGGTACGGTGTACAGCGGTGCTCTTGAAAGAGACCTCACTTCTCCTCCACCTCAGGTTTCCGCTCTGCATAGGGAAGGATCACCGTGCGGCCCGGGCTCGTGGGTACCGGAGTAAAATCCCACGTGATGCTCGAACCAAGGCTCTTGTTTTTCCAGACAGCGCCGAGGCGGCGCCAATGCGCTTTGCTCTTGCCATCAGGCTTCTGCGCCTTGGTCGGCAGCGCGAGGTAGATAATATGCGTGGGCGTATTCGTTGCCATAAATGAAGCGGCGTGAAATGATTAATGCCTTCAGCATAGCATGGGACGTGGTCGAGGAGGAGGCAGAGCAAAGGCACAACGGGTTCCTTGCAAGCGTCATTGCTCCACAGGTTTGGCAGGATGTGGCGCGGGGTAGACGTGATGGGAGAGGCCTTAGGCCTCTTTGGGATGAGATTTTTCTATGACGGATTGGATGTAGGCTTCGAGGGTTTGGCCTTCAGCAAGGGCGTCGATCATGGTGCGCATATGGTGGAGCCATTCCGGGCCGTAGCGGCCTTCATACCAGTGCTCCACTTTCCCGACGGCCTGCCAGACCTTGGGGTTGAGCAGGACAGCTTCGTAGACCATCATCCGGATAGCGGAGGATCGTCCTGGGGGAGTGCTCAGGGGCTGATATTCGAAATAGCGCTCGTAAAAACCAATGATGCGGAAGTCGCGGTCTATAGGTTGCCAGCCGCCCACGAACGCTTTTTCAATGAACTGCTGGATGAAGGTCATAGCGTGTTCTCCTCTCTCTCTGTAGTGGGGCGGATGCAGGTATAGCAGAATCTTGGACGCAGGGCTAGAGGGTCATACGCATACTATCCCTGACCAAGCCCCGTACCCTGGTAGACCGGCCGAGCGTCAGATTTCGAGCGGAGGTGCGTGGCGTCCCGGCAGGGGCGGACTCGGTGTCCGGCCCGCCGGGCGACGCGTGCATACGCCGAAAGATGACGCTCGGAAGCCATGATAACGCTACGGAGTCTTGCAACACATAACCCCTCCGTCACAAGCGGAGGGGTGTATGCTCTCAAGCTCGGCTGTTTGCTCTGTAGCGGTTACTCGTGCTCCTCTGTTAATTCGTCGATCTCAATATTCGCAATCACCTCTGTAAAATGACAGTCGGGACAACAACCGGTCTCAGGGACAAAATCATTGTGGTAGCATATCCACTCGACCTTCTCCCATGGTTCTTCGCCGAACTCGATGAACTCAATAATCTCAGGGAACGGCACGACACTGCGAAACTGCCGCAACCGCTCGTCCACAAAGTACAACTTTGGGCCGACTTTGATGACAGGTAGGATTCTCATATAACTTCCTCGGCGTGCCGGATGCGGCCGTCAATGAGCAACGTGGTGACAATCACCTCGGGTGTGCCGTCCTCAGCGAATACCTTGCTTGCAATCATGGCTTCCGTGCGGCGCCAGCCCCACAGGAAACGGTTCGACCGATGGTACCGCTGGAGATAGGCAAAGTGCGATTGCGACAGCACGATGCGTTTTGCTTCCTTAATCAGTTGCATACAGGCTGGGTCTAGCTGTGGTAATCCGCGACCACGAACCACTTGTGGCCGACCATCTCCGGCGACACGTTGTCATAGTCAAGATCGGCGTGGTACTCGCTCTCGCTTTGGCCTGCATACTCGTAGAGGAGCGCGTCATAGAGTTCTTGCGAAAGCAACATGGCGTCGTCCTCGTAGCCGTCTGCTTTGTACGTATCGCGCTGGATAGGAATGCCGCGGAAGGAGCGGGGAGCTGCGGCGTTCCACATGACTTGGAAGCGCTCAGCAAGTTCACGTTGGATGCGCTGTTGTTCCGCGTCGGCATAGTGTGCGCCCCATACCTGCACGTCGTGGCTTTTCTCCAGCGCGTCCATCTGCTCAGTGAGGAGCTTCGCCCATGTATGCCGGGAAAGCTCGCCCGACCAGCGGCCGCCTATAACAAACCAGTCGGCGATGCAATGGCTCCAGCGCTCGTTCGTGCAAGCAAAACCTTGCGCAACTAACGTTTCGGCAGCATACTGGCGCGCCTGTTTGGAATTTTTGGCAGCCTCGCTCTTGAAGGTGACTAAAAAGCGATAATGCATAGGGGTGAACGTTGACTAATAACTGCGCTGCTGCTCGTGCTTTTCGAGAAGCTCGCAGAGTGGCGTGGGTTTATAGAACCTGTCCCGCTCGACCGGCAGGCCAAGCTTGCCGCGGATTGATTGGAGCTGCGAGAGCCGGAAATAGCCAAGCTCCGGCTCAACGCCCACGGCAAGGCCGAAGAAAAGATCGTCGCCGTCAAACTCGCTTGCATACCATGTCCAGCCGCTGTCCGGGGTGAAGAACTTTACGATCGCGAGCGCGTCGGTTCCCCGCTCCTCGTTGGTATAGAGTGGCGAGAGCTTGCGACGGATCGCTTGGGTCAATAGGTGCATACATGCTATGATGGGGGTGTTTGGTCTGATAATGACGTCCTTCCCCGCTACCGACGGGGTGGGACGTTGTGCTTTTGGCGCTTCACAAACCGCTCGGCCTTGCGCACGTCAGCGGGGTCAGCCTTGTCGATCACGCCCGCGCCGTTGTGGTAGCTCTCCAAGACCTTGTCCGCCGCGAACTTGACGGCCTCCTCTGTCCTGCCGTCCTCGATAAGCGCAGTCAGTTGGGCGCGAAACTCGTTGATATAGCCCATGGTGATGTGTGGTGGTTGGTAAGGTCGACCAGAGCGCGTCGCTTGGGTGGCGGCTGCCTTTCCCCCTGCACCGTGCCCTCACTTTTTCTGTGGGGCGCGTGCAGGGGGAAAGGCGCATACACCGGTCGTGTGCTGGCAGGCGAGGCGCCCAGATTTCGAGCGAGAGGCGTCCGGTCGCTCTGGCCCACGTAGCGGTTTACGTGGGCGGGCGCCGGGCGGCTTGTCGCCGGAAGATGGGTGCCATAACGATCTGTTATTGCCGTTGTCTA
>Ga0075418_10008620_pt1 | contig 11421 bp, 10 predicted proteins | sample SoiMetdeltSBSDD2_FD_81776 | JGI IMG/M metagenome (GOLD analysis project Ga0075418, IMG submission 81776) | Bulk soil microbial communities from a Populus tree surrounding site in Tennessee, USA - Soil MetaG P. deltoides SBSDD2 | ecosystem: Environmental > Terrestrial > Soil > Tree plantation...
CGGCGTTCTCGGGTGCGCTGAAGAACTTGCTAGACTTAAGCGTGGGCATTGCGCTCGGCAGCGCGGCGCAAATCGCGCTCTTCGTCGCACCGGTGCTGGTGCTGGTGAGCTACTTCATCGGGCCGACGCCGATGGATTTGCACTTCTGGCCAGGTGCCGTGGTGATGATGCTCCTCGCCACCCTCACCGCCTCGCTGGTGACCAACAGCGGGCGCTCGGCGTGGTTCACCGGGGCGCTTGTGCTGATGGTGTATTTGATCTTTGCCATGACGCTCTATCTGTTGCCGCCCCGAGCGCAGTGAATTCCGGACCATCCATCAGCCGCAAGTCATCTCCCGCATGCCCGACCATTTCATCAAATCCAAACGCGTGCTCGAACCCAACGATCGCATCGCCGAGGTGCTGTTCGGATTGATCATGGTCCTCACGTTCACCGGCTCACTCAGCGTCGCCGAGGCGGACCGGGCTGAAGTCCGCGCCATGCTCATCGGCGCGCTTGGGTGCAACCTGGCCTGGGGCCTCATCGATGCGGTGCTGTATCTGATGGGCAGCCTGTCCGGGAAAGGCACGGGACTGCGGATGTTCCGAGCCGTACGCGAAGCCAGCGACCCGAACATGGCACGCCACCTGATCGCCGACGCGTTGCCGCCGGTGGTCGCGTCTGTCATGGAACCGGCAGAACTGGAAACGATGCGGCAGCGATTGACGCAACTGCCCGAACCGCCGGCGCGTGTGCGGCTGCGCAAGGACGATTGGCTCGGTGCGCTGGGCATTTTCCTGCTGGTGTTCGTGTCCACGTTTCCGGTGGCGATCCCGTTCATCGTCATGCATGACGTCGGGCCGGCCCTGCGGGTCTCCAATGCGATAGCTATCGTGCTGTTGTTCGTCCTGGGTTATGCGTTTGGACGTAACGCCGCGCGTCACCCGTGGGGGATGGGGATTTCCATGGTGGCGCTCGGGACGAGCCTCGTGGGCATGACCATCGCACTGGGAGGATGAGCGCGTGCAGGCGATTGCCCCTCTAGCGATTGCGGTTGTCTTCGCCAGTGCCAGCGCACTCGCCCAAACGACCACGAACGCGCCCACCGCTACGGCCACGAACGCATCGTCCGCCCAGGCCGAACAGTCGGATGACAACTCATGGTCCTTCTCCGCCTCGGCCTACACCTACGTCGTGCCCGACGAGCGGAACTACGTGCAGCCAACCGTCACTGCGGATCGCGGCTGGCTCCACCTCGAAGCCCGCTACAACTACGAGGCGATCGACACCGGCTCGGCGTGGGCCGGCTTCAACTTCAGCGGCGGCGAAGAACTGCCGTGGGAATTCACACCGATGCTCGGCGCCGTGTTCGGCAATACCACAGGGGTGGCGCCGGGCTACAAGGGCTCGCTGGGTTGGTGGAAGCTCGAACTCTATAGTGAGGGCGAGTATGTCTTCGACACGGGCCATTCCTCCGACAGCTTCTTCTACAACTGGTCGGAGCTGGCGCTGGCGCCCGTGGACTGGTTCCGGTTCGGACTCGTGACTCAGCGGACGCGCGCCTACGCGTCCGACCGCGATATTCAACGAGGGTTACTGGTGGGCTTCAGCAACAAGAAGGTGGATGTCAGCGCGTATCTCTTCAATCCGGACGACGAGGAACCAACGTTCGTCGTCGCAGTCGCGCTGAATTTCTGAGCCGTCCGCTACAGCCGCGACACAGCCGACTTCAGCAGCTCAGTGGCTTGATCCTTCTTCTCCCCCGCAAAGACTCCGTCGAGGTGCACCTGCAGGACGCGGCCCTTCACGAATGAGGTTGCAGTCGAATAGAAGGCGGACTCGGGTCTGAACACGGCGGCTTCGCCGATCCCCGAGATGAGCGCGTCATCCGTTCCGGGCCTGACTGACGCCGCGAGTTGCTGCTTGATCTGATCCGGACTCATGCCCGGAAACATCCGCGACGCCTCGGTGACCGCGACGACGACGCTGAAACTGCCGGTGCCGACGCCCCACGCATATCGACAGGTCGCGTAGCCGATGTCGGGGAACGAGTTGGAGACACCAGCAGGGACATCCGACTCCGCCACGTGCGACTCTACGTCGTCGGCCGTGAGCAGCGCGCACGGGTTCAACGCCTGGGCCGAGAGCGTGCCGTCGAGGCGTACGGGGCTGGACGCTCCGGTGACGACCAATGCCAGCCCCAGGACGAGCGCAGAAGCGAAGCGGTATCCGGACCGTGGACGACGAGGAAGCCGTGTGTTCATTACGAAATCTGTCATAACCCTCTCCACTTCTAATAGCCTACAACCTAAATCACCGACGTCATTAGTAACCGACGGCATGCCGTACCAGGCAGTCAGACCGACCACGGGCCTCGGGGCGCCGCGACGCTGACGGACCGCGCAGTTCCTGGAGGTTTTTCGCCGTGAGCTGGGCCTGAAGCTGGTAAAGGACCGCGCGACGATCAACGACTTCATCGTCGAACAGGTAGAGCCGCTCAACGAGAACTGACCGCAACGCGCCGCGCCCCTGGAACGTCACCGAGCCGGCTTCATGAATCGATCGACTGCACGTCTGGCGATTCTGCGCCCGTGCGCAATCCCCTCCTCGACGCCCTTGCGAAAGTGGATGCCGATGTAGACGCGCGAGTCGCCGTTTTCTTCGGCCGCCTTCGAAAAGGTCTGGTAGAAGCGCCATACAGGATTGGCGTCCTCGCACGTCTGGCCGGCCGGCAGCGTAAGGCTGCAGGCGCTGAAGGAGATGGCGTCCCGTCCGAAGACCAGCTTCAGCACTTCCGCGCCCGCGCCGCCTTCCACCGAATGGGCGGAGTCGTAGTCGGGCATCGGATACGTCTGCTGGAGTGGCGTCCAGGTGAGGTCGGGATCGGTGAGCGGGTTGCCGTCGGTGCCGGCTTCGCGGATGGCAGTGATCGGGCGCCAGAACTGGTAGTGATATTTTGTATCCCAGGACGCGATGTAGCCGTCCGCCAAGGCTACGTTGAGCAGCCCGAAGAGCCGCGCGTTCTCCCACAGGTCGAGCCCTTCACCGGCCGAGACCATTCGGGCGATGCGGTTCCACATCAGGGGCGAGCTCTCAATCCAGAACAGGCCGATCTGCGTCAGTTCCGCGGTGCGGTCGGTGGGCGTGCCGATGCCATCGCCGCCGAGTGACTTGACCTCGTCGAAGTCCGCCGCGTACTTGCGGTGATGCAGCTTGTACGGCGGGTCGGGCCTGAACTGCGATGCGTGCGTGAGCACGAACGGCGCGACGTCTCGCCATCCCGGCGCCAGCGCGAAATCGAAGCCCGGGGTGAAGCGCCAGTCTCCAGGCTTCATACCGGTCGGATAGGCGGGGTCCGCAAAGTCGGTGTCGGATCCATCGCCGGCGCGAATCGCCAGGATCGTGAGTGCCGCGGCCTGTCCGATCTGCAGCCCCAGGGTCTTCGCAGGCCCGTCGGGTATGGCGGCGAGGGCCGCAGCATAGTCGGCCTCGACGCTGGCGACTCCGGTCTGGGGAGTGCCCGTGCATCCCGGGGCACCGGCGAAGGAGGGCGCATCAGCAAGGACCGACACCAGCACGCCACGGGCCGCCGCCGCCACGGCCGCCTCGCCCGAGGCGAACGGGGCCGCCTCTGCGCGGTAGGCATACGGACGGAAACGGCGATCGATGGCGTTGAGTGCGTCGTGGATGGCGATGTGCATCATCGCGTACGCACGGGATTCGTGCAGCGGATCGAGGGCCGGCGACAGGCATGCTGCTCGTGCGGCCCGGCCGGCATTTGCGTTCCAGTCGGTGACGGCGTCGGCCATCGAGAAGCGGGGGAAGAACACTGCGCAGACGACACAAGCGCCAATCGCAAGGAATCTCGCACGTACCTCGGTTGCCATGAATGGATGCATGGGACTTCTCCTCCACGTCACAACGCCAGGGCGTTTGACAATGAAGGCCGGAACGGCCGGCAGACTGGCTCACCGGCCTCCCCGAGAGCCAGCTCATCAGAGCCGGCGGGCTATACTCGGACCCCTCCCGACACTCGGGTTCCGTGACGGGCCCCGCCGCCAGCGAATGACCGGACGCTATGGATGGTCGTCACCAGGTACAGCAGGCGCTGAGTGAGGTCGCGAGGACCGGCCGGCCCGCGCTCGATGGTCTGTTGCCGGCGCTCTACGAGGAGCTGAAAGTCATCGCGCGCCGGCACCGCCGCCGCGAACGCCGGAATCCCACCCTGAACACGACGGACCTGGTTCACGAGGCGTACGTGAAGCTGGTCGGACTCAATCGCATTTCCTGGCAGAACCGGGCGCACGTGCTGGCCGTCGCCGCCCGCGCGATGCGCAGGCTGCTCGTGGATCATGCTGTGGCCAGGCGAACGCTGAAGCGAGGTGGTCAGATGCAGCGCGTCGAGCTGGAGGCCGACATGCGGACCGCTGAGCGTCCTCTCGACCAGCTGATCGCGATCGACGCGCAGCTGCAGCGGCTTGAAGCACTAAGTCCCCGCCTGACGCGGGTGGTCGAGTGCCGGTTCTTCGCGGGCATGAGCATCGAAGAGACGGCCCAGGCGCTCGACTCGTCACCCGCAACGGTGAAGCGCGACTGGAACCTGGCGCGCGCGTGGCTGAACCGGGCGCTCTCCAGGCAGCTTCCATGAGCAGCGACAGCCTCGATCCCGTCCAGTGGAGGCAAATCGAGGAGCTGTACCGCGCGGCGTGCGACCGCAACGCTGCGGACCGGCCGGCGCTTCTGGCGACGGCGCATCCCGACATTCGCGATGCCGTCAAGTCGCTGCTCGCACAGGAAAGCGCCGAGGGGCCGTTGAAGGGCATTGCCGAGGATCTGTTGCGGGGCGATACCGAATCGGACCTGGAAGGCGTCGGCGGTATCGCCGTGCCGCTCTCCCCGGGCACCTCGCTGGGGCGATTCACCATCACCGGACTCGTGGGCGCGGGCGGCATGGGCGCCGTCTACCGGGCGCGCGATACCCGGCTCGATCGCGACGTCGCGATCAAAATCCTCGCGCCCCATCTGACCAGCGATGAGGCCGCGCGCCGGCGCCTCGCGCGCGAGGCGCACACCATCGCGTCCCTGTCGCACCCGAACATCGTCGCGCTGTACGACGTCGGCGAGGACGGGGAGACGTTGTACCTGGTCACGGAGCTGCTCCACGGCCGCACGATGCGTGAGCTCATGAGCGCGGGACCCCTGCCGGAGCACACCGTGATCGACCTGGGGATCCAGGTGGCGCGCGGCCTGGCGGCCGCGCACGGCCGTCACATCGTCCATCGAGACCTGAAAGCCGAGAACGTCTTCGTGACGCGGGAGGGCGTCGTGAAGATTCTCGATTTCGGCATCGCGAAACCGATCCGCATCGCCGATAGCCCGGGGACGAACGTGACCTCGGCCGGCGCGCTCCTCGGCACGGCGGGCTACATGGCTCCAGAGCAGCTCACCGGCGACGAGGTGGACGGCCGCGCCGATCTGTTCTCGCTCGGGGTGGTGCTGTACGAGGCCGCCACCGGCGATCGTGCCTTCGCACGCGCCACGCGATCCGAGTCGATCCGCGCCGTGCTGTTCCACGACCCACACGAGCCCGACCCGGCTCGCGTGTCACCCGCTCTCGCCCGCACGATGATGCGGTGTCTGGCCAAGCACGCCGCGGAGCGATTCCAGAGCGCGCACGATCTCGCGTTCGCGCTGCAACTCGTCGCCGGTGCGCCGCCTGCGGCGGGCAGGCCGGTGGAGAGTTCGACGCCAAGCCACGGCGCGGTAACGCGGCGCACTGCGCTGACCGCAGGCCTGGCTGTCGTCGTGACCGGCGTCGGCTATGCGCTCGGACGCGTACGCTCGGCGCCGCGTCCGGTCTCGGTGCATCAGTTCACGTTCCGCCACGGTCATATCGGCGACGCGCGTTTCGCCGCCGACGGACACACCGTCGTCTACAGCGCGTCGTGGGATGGCGAGCCGTACCGGATCTACTCGACGCGCCTTGGCAGCCGCGAATCCAGACCCCTCGATCTGGCCCCAGCGGACCTGCTCGCGTTCTCGCGCGACGGAACGCTCGCGCTGTCGACGGGGCGCCCCGCGATTCACGGGTTCAAGCCTCTCGGGACGCTCGCAATCGTCCCGTTTGCCGGCGGAAAGCCACGGAGCGTGGATGCGAACGTCAGCGCGGCCGATTGGGGACCGGACGGCAGGACGATGGCCGTCGTGCGTCATGAGGGCACGGGCGCCAGGCTCGAGTTCCCGGCGGGAACGATCGTGCACGAATCGGTCGTGGTACTCAGTCCCCGCATCTCACCCGACGGCCGGCGCGTCTGCTTCTTTTCAAACTGGGGCACCTTGATGGTGGCCGAGTCCGGCGGTTCCGCGCGCCTGCTGTCCGATGGCCTTGGTCGCGGAGGGGATTGCGTGTGGGCGCCGGATGGCAACGAAATCTGGGTGAGCTCGTCGGAGTCCGAAACCGGTGCCGGTGCCACGCACATGAGCCTCGAAGCCATCGACCTAAAGGGACGGAGACGGGTCGTGCACCGGTTCCCGGCGTATGTCAGGTTGAGAGACATTGCCGCTGACGGACGAGTGCTGGCGTCCTCCGGATCTCTGCGCTACTCGGTGCACGGATTGCGAGGACGGGAGCACTTCGAGCGCGACCTCACCGTGCACAACGCAACGCGCGTCGGCCACTTCGCGGCCGACGGGCGGTCGGTCCTGCTCTGGGACAACCACGAGCGTGCCGCCAAACTCGGAGGGGCCCTTCTCGTGCTGCGCGCGCTGGACGAGGCGGAGGCGGTCCAACTGGGGTTCAGTCACGCGCCGCTCGTGCTGAGCTCCGGCGGAGACTGGGTCGCGATCGGCACGTCGGCCCATAGTCTGCCGCGTTTTGTCTTCGACAGCCTGACGTTGATGCCGACCGGTACGGGGACGCCTCGCACCGTCAACCTTCCGATCCAGTTCGAGCGCCGGGTCGCAGACCCGACCGGCCGCTCCAGCTGGAGCGATCGCACCTCCGACGTGTCGGCAGACGACCGGCGCCTGCTGATACCACACGGGTGGGAGAGCGGCCGCCCACCGCGTGCGTTCGTGCACGACTTTCAGCAGGGATGGACGAAGCCAATCACGCCGGAGGGCATCACCGGGCCGGCCGTGCTGTCGCCGGACGGCCGTGCCGTGGCCGCCATGGAGGGAAGCGCGCTCGTCGTGTATTCGGTAGATGCCGATGGAAGGCGCGAGCTACCGGGTGGGGCAGAGTCCGGCCTGCCCGCTCGTTGGAGCACGGACGGGAGGTCGATTCTGCTTGTGGAACCGAACGGCGCAAATGCGCGTATCGTCCGGCGCACGATCGAGACCGGGAGGCGGGTGCTCGTTCGGGAGGTCCGGCTGCCGGATCCAGCGGGCGTCACGCAGTTCGATCTCTGGGTGTCGCGCGACGGAGACGCTTATACGTACACGCTGGGTCGCCGGACGGACAATCTGTTTCTCATAGAAGGGCTGCGATAGCACGTCTGATGATCTGGTCCACGGATGATCCCGCACCATCGGCGCAACCCGGCCGGCTGATATCTACCTGGCCCCTTTGGACTCCGCTTCCGGCTCGTAGATCGGCGTGGTGCCGGTAAACAAGGGCTTGCCGTTGCTATCCCTGATGGAGTTGGCGATGGCGATGGCCGGAAAGTTGCGGGCTGGAGCGCCGGCCACTTTGACGCGGTCGCCGGGTTTCAACGAATCCCGGGTCCATCCCCGGCGCATCAAGGTCGTAGGGCTCGGCAGCTCGAAGCTCCAGTTCACCTTTTCTCCCTTGTCGTTGGTCACGTCCACATAGATCCACGCGTGCGGGCTTCTCCACTCCACCTTGGTCACCGTGCCCTCGACTTCCACTTTGGCACGCAGGTCGTACTCCGATTGGGAATGATGGGCCCGGACGGCCGGGACCAGCACCAGGCAGAGGCCGATACAGGCTGAGAGGCAAGACAGTCGATTCGTCATTTCTTATAAAGCCTGGTGTCCTTTTCGTTGTCCATGCAGATCTCTTCGAGCATCTGGGTATCCACGATGGCGGCCATTTCGATGGTGACCGACCAGGGCTTGGTGTAGGCCTTGGGATCGTTCACGGCAATCTCGATCTCCATGAGGCCGAAATTCAGGCGCGTCAGCCGCTCGGTGACGCGGGCCGATTCGGTTACCGGACTGCCCTGGATATCGAGCCACATGTCGTCACGGATGCCATTGGTTTCGATGACCAGAGTGTCGCCTTCCCAATGCCCGGTCGAGTAGCCGTTCCATGTCGGATTCGGATTGACCGGCAGCGGTCGCCCGTCCAGGTACACTTCGCGATAGGCGCCGTTGAATTCATGCAGGGCCACCATCATGCCCGGCGTCTGCACGATCCTGATGTGCTGCGGCAGCGTCCAGGCGCGCGGGAAGTTTGGTGGCATGCAGTAGGTGTGCGGATCTTCCCGGCCGCCGTTGGCGCGCCGTGCTTTCATCTGCTCCCTGGACCACTCGGTATAGGGCAGGCCGTCCTTCAGCTTGATGCCCAGGTTGATTTGCTCGCGCGCCATGCGCTCTTCCTGGATGCAATCCTTCTCCCGGCAATAATCCCTGGACGGGACATTGGCGAACCACATGCCGGAAAAATCCGGTTTGCCATCGGGTGTGCGCGGAGCCGGCGCCTTCAGGTCGGGAGCACCGTTGGCCAGGCGCGGAATCCCCGGAGTGGGATAGTTGAGCCACTGAGCCAGGACTACAGCGGGACTTGTGGCCAACACGAACAGCAACATCGCCGGCCATAGCGCGCTCACGGGCGAGTGACTGTTGGATGGCGATGGATGTTTGGTTGTCAGCATCCGACCTTCATCTGTTGGATGTCTGCTACTTCAACGTGCCGACGCTGGGCCAGATTCGAACGACCACACGCCCGACGATCAGGTCTTCCTGCACGAGCCCCCAGTGTCGGCTGTCGGAGCTGTTGTTGCGCCGATCGCCCATCACGAAATAGGAACGGGCCGGAATGACCTGGCTGCCGAGATTTTCGTGACTGCGAGCGTCCGGCGCCACGTACGCATCCTCGAGCAGCTGGTCGTTGACGAAGACGCGACCGTCCTCGACGCGAAGCGTATCGCCGCCCTCGGCGATGATGCGCTTGATGAATGCTTTGCGCTGATCGCGTGGATAGCGCAGCATGACCACGTCGCCGCGCCGCGGCGACGACATCGCATACGCCCACCGATTGATGATGACGCGATCCTGATTGCCGAGGGTGGGCGCCATCGCCAGCCCCTCGATCCGCCCGAGGTGAAAGAGAGGTCCGACGACAACGGCCACCAGCAGGCAGGCAGCCACGACGGCAACGACGGTCCAGCGGGCGCGTGTCATTCGCATTTTCCTCCTGAAGCGAACAGGGCTGATTCTACGCCCTCAAAGGTCAGCGACCACGAATATGACCCTGAACAAGGCCAGACCCAGCTATTGATTCCCGCAAGTGCCCGGGTCCAGCGCAGGAACTCCTTGCCGAGAAAGCCGAGCGCCACCGTTCATGGCAAAGGCGCCACCGCCTCGTCTAGTCTGGTAGCCCATAGCAACGCGCCAGTGTCCTTGGAGTTGAGGCCATGCGCCGGTGAATTTTGCTCGCCGTCCAGGAAATTCGCGACCTATACTGCGCTCTCCTACGGAAAGGAGACGTCATGGTCCGGACGGCGCTTGTTGTCTCGATCGCCGCGGCTATCGCGCTTGGCTCGGCGGCGCTGGCCCAGCAGCAGTCGCGCCCCTATCGGCCAATCACCCAGGACATGCTGCTGAACCCGAGCCCGGACGATTGGCTCATGTTCAGCCGAACCTACGACGCGCAACGCTACAGCCCGCTGCGCCAAGTCACGCGGCAGAACGTCAACCAGTTGAAGCTCGCCTGGGCCAAAGCGATGGTGACCGGCGTCGTCGAGAGCATTCCGCTCGTGCACGACGGCGTCATGTTCGTGATGACCACGGGCAACACGGGCGCGGCTGGCGGCGTCCTCTGGGCGCTCGACGCGACGAACGGCAAACTGCTGTGGGAGTTCCGCAGAGGCGGGGCGCGCAACTCGAAGAGCTTCGCACTCTACGACGACATGGTCTATTACCCCGCGTCCGACGGGAACATCGTCGCGCTGGACGCCAGGACCGGCGCGATCCGCTGGGAGACGCCGGCGGTCACTGGCGGCGCGCTGACGGGCGGTCTTGTCATGGCCGGGGACAGGGTGCTGTCGGGACGAACGTGCACGGCGCAGGCGGGCTGCTATATCGCGGCGCACGATGCGAAGACCGGGAAGGAGCTCTGGAAGTTCTACACCGCGGCCGGAGCGGACGATCCTGTCGGCGACAAGTCCTGGGGCGGCGCTCCCGTCGAAGGACGCCGGGCGTCGACATGGGGACTGACCGGCTCGTACGATCCCGAGCGGCGCCTCGCCATCTGGGGCGTCGCGAACCCCGTGCCCAACACGCGAACGGTGCGCCATCAAGGGAACTCCGACGCGATCGGACTTTCGGCGCCGGCAGATCTCTACAGCAACTCCACAGTCGGTCTCGATATCGAGACCGGCAAGCTGAAATGGTATTTCCAGCATCTTCCGGGCGACGATTGGGACCAGGACTACACGAACGAGCGCATCCTCCTGCGCACTCGCATCAATCCGAATCCGCAGTCCGTGAAGTGGATTGGCGCCGACATCCCACGGAATCAGCAGCGGGATGTGTCGGTGTCCGTTGGCGAAGGCGGCGGCTTGTTCATGCTGGACCGCTCCAGCGGAAAATTCCTGTGGGCCATGCCCTTCCCCTACGACGCGCCGAACTTCCTGATCAAGAAGATCGATCCCGACGGCAAGACGTGGATCAACGACGACGTGATCGTGGACCGTCCCGGCGAACGCCACGTCATTTGTGCGTACAACACGAAGAGCTACTGGCCGATGGCCTATAATCCGCCGCGCAATTCGCTGTACATCCAGTATGTGGACAACTGCCTGGACATGACGGCAGCGGTCCAGGCCGGTCAGACCGCCGTTGAAAACCCGCCAGTCGAACCGCAGCCCAACCCGGTGTGCGCGGGATTGACTCCGGCGGAACAGCAAGCCGCTCTTGCGCTGAATCCGCCGGCTGATGCGGCGCCGGCGGCCGCCAACGCTGCGCCGGCGGCCGCGGCAGGAGCGAGAGGCGCGGGCGCGCGCGGCGCGGCGCCGGGCGGAGGACAACGCGGAGGCGGCGCCACGGCGGCTGAACGCCGGATCGCAATCCGTCGCGCGGGCTCTGACCCTGCGAAGTTTTCAGGCATCGCCAAAGTCAGCATGGAAACCGGTCAGCTCACGCGATTCTTCGAGACCTGCGCGCCCACAAACGGCGCCGTGCTCACGACCGCGGGAGACCTGGTGTTCTTCGGAGATCTCGCCCAGAAGTTCCGGGCCATGGACGCCGACAGCTGA
>Ga0075418_10008621_pt1 | contig 11420 bp, 8 predicted proteins | sample SoiMetdeltSBSDD2_FD_81776 | JGI IMG/M metagenome (GOLD analysis project Ga0075418, IMG submission 81776) | Bulk soil microbial communities from a Populus tree surrounding site in Tennessee, USA - Soil MetaG P. deltoides SBSDD2 | ecosystem: Environmental > Terrestrial > Soil > Tree plantation...
TCGCCGCGGCCGCGCTAACTACCAGCAGGGCAATGAGAATGCCCCTCCACAATGAGCCGTTGTTCATCTGATCCACTCCTTTAATCGTCGAACGCCACTCGGGCACCGACAGGAGCAGTGTCGCAATCAATGATGAAGAGATTGTGAAGCGATCGTGAATGAATGTCGTGCGGATTCAATCCCGCCGCAGGGCGGCGGCTGGATCGATCCGCGTCGCGCGACGGGCGGGAACGAGTGATGCGGTGATGACGGCGATGGCCATCGCGACGATCGCGGCCACGTAAGTCGGTGGATCCAGGGCCGTCATATCCACGAGATACGACTTGATCAGTCGCGTCGCGGCGATCGCGCCGGCGATGCCGATGACGATACCGATCGCCGCCGGCAACAGTGTCTGGATCGTCGTCACTCTCAAGATGTCGAACTGCGCCGCACCAAGCGCGATGCGAATCGCGACTTCGCGAGTGCGCTGCGCGACCGTGTAGCCGACGAGGCCCGCGACGCCGACAATCGCAAGCGCGACCGCCGTCAAGGCAAATGCCGAGAGGACGACAATGCGGAAGCGTTCGAGCGTGGTCAGGAGCCATCGCTGGTCCGCCATCGATGATATCCGGACCGTCATCTCCTTCTCTTTCGCTGACAGCAAAGCCTGCACGTCGGCCACCGCCTGACGATTGCTGGCTCGGAACATGATCGTGGCGGCCGATCCAATGCCACGACCTTGATCCTGCGGTAAATAGATCTGCGGAACGGCATCGCCTTCCAAAAGCATGTGGCGATAGTCGCCAACGACTCCGACGACGGTGACCAGGTCTTCGCGGGTGCGAAATCGCTTGCCGATCGCATCCTCGCCCGGCCACAACATGGCCGCGGCAAGATCGTTGATGATGGCGACACGCTCGCCGTCTGGTCCATCGGCGGGAACGAAATCCCGTCCTCGCTTGATTGGCATTCCGACGGTCGCGAGGTAATTCGCGCTGACGCGGCGGTAACTGATCGACGGCGCGCTGCGAGGATCCACGGTTGAACCTGCGGGGAGGACGCTGGTGCGGAGGTCCCCGCCGGCCAGCGGTCCGGCGCCGTTCACCATCAGCGCGGCAGCCTCCACTGATGGGGTGCGTTTGATCAGCGCCATCGCGTCATTCCAGAACTGCTCGGACTGCGCCTCGGCCTGATAGCGCGGCCGCGGCAAGGAAGCGATGGCCATCCACAGGCCGTCTTCGCGCATGCCCGCGTCTCGATTGATAAGGCGCACCAGGCTGCCGAGCAAGAGCCCGGTGCCGACGAGCAGGATCAACGCGGCAGCCGTTTGCGCGCCGATCAATGTGCCTTGCAATAGCGGCCGGCTGGCGCCTTTGATCGCCGCGTCGGTGAGGTGGCTGGTCGTTTCAGCAGACGTGATCGTCCACGCGCCAATGAAACCGATGATCAGCGTGGCGCTGACGGCGACACCAATAGCAAACGCCGCGACATTGATATCGATGCCGATCTGATCAGCACGCGGAAATCTCGCAGGAAGATTCTGGATCAGCATCCGAATCATCGGGGCCGCCAACGCAAGACCGGCGATCCCGCCGATGGCGCCAACCATCACGGTCTCGGCAACAAGCTGGTGAATGAGACGTGGTCGTGATGCGCCGAGCGCAAATCGCACCATCACTTCGCGCCTGCGCTCGGAGTTTCTCGCCATCTGCAGCGACGTTAGATTGCCGATACCGATCAGCACGACGACTGCGGCAACGGCGAAGAACAACCAGGCAAGCCGCGCCGAATCGCCCACGATCGCATCAAACAGTGGCGTGAGACGCGCCTTGCCGTCGGACAGACCGGATGGCATGGTGAATGACATCGTCGACAGCTCAGCCCGCGCCTGCTCGAGGTTGATCCCGGCTTTCAGGCGCGCAACGGTTGTCAGCAGCGCATTCGGATCGTTGCTCCACTCGACAGGACGATAGATTGTCGGTCTCGTCAACCAGTTGAGAGGTACGTCTTCGCCTTTCTGCAACACACCGACGATCGTGACCGATTCTTTACCGATCGTGACCACGCGTCCCACGACGTCTTCACGACGCTGGAACAGCGTGTCCCACACGGCGTCGTCGATCACGGCCACCGATTCACGCTCGACGGCATTCAACGCACGGCCGCGCACCACGTCAAAGCCAAGCGTGCGGAACGCGTCACCGGCCACGGCGATTTCGTGCACCTGTTTCGGCTCGCCCGATTGATCAGCCAGCGGCCTCACGAATGCGAGCCGGTATCCTGCCCACCGATCAAAGCTCTGGCTCGTACTCGCGAGACGTTCGAAATCGGGACGCATCACCGCGCGACCCGAGCCTCGAGGATCTACCGCCTGAATCACCACCAGGCGATCTGCACTCGGGTACGGCAGCGCGCGCAGCACGACGCCGTTGACGACGCTGAAGATGGTGGTGATGCCGCAGACGAGGAGAATGATCGTCAGCAGCGCGACGATCGTGAAACGCGGCGTTGCGAGCAGGGCGCGGACGCGCTGACGCATCAGAAGAGTATAGGCCCGCTTCCTTCGATACGGTTCAGCTGATACCAGCCCGGCGCCAACATTGTTGCAAATCCTTCTTTCACGAGCGCGCGATTGCCAAGGCCGGCTTCAGGACGCGACAGTCCAGTAACGCGGGCCAGCTCGCCGGGGATCGTGAGACCGGCATTGCTGAGAAAGCATCGCGCGATCTCTTTCACCGCAACATCACGCTTCACGCGCTTCGTGAGCGCATCGGGGAAACGCGAAATGCCAAGCGTCCACACATAGGTGAACTTCGGTTCGTAGTAAACCCCCTCGGGAACAACGAGCATCGCGGCCTGCAGCTCGTCGAGGGCCTGCGTAAACGATTTCCGATCTTTGACGCCGGAATCCTCTTTCAAGTCCGACGTCGCCATCTCCCATTCTTTGCGGAGGACCTTGAGGATCTTCTGAGCGTTGCGGCTCAAGCGGGACTTCTCTTCCGCCCGGCGCACGCCCCAGATGGCATTGAAGTACGGAATCATGCGCGGCGCGATGAAGGTCGCTTTGCCACGCGCGAGCTTCGCGTAATAGATCTGGCCGCGGCGAACGATCTCGTCTTTCAACAGCCACGCCGCCGACGCTTCTTCATCCTTCTGGACATTTCGCGGCATCACGGCATCACGGCGACCGCATACTGCGACGTAAAGCGACGGACCAGGCCGTCGCGAATCGGTCATGCACGATGCAAAGCCGACCTGCTCGACGAACCGCTCGGCGTCGATTGCCGTCGTCACCTGGCGCGTGCCTTCGCGCCGCCAGCGTGCATCACGATATTCTTCGATTTCGGTGGGAATCTCCGGGCGCGTCCGCACCCGGAGATCGTACCTGATTACTGACGTGTGGTCGTCGACGAGAATTTCTGCGGGAACTGCTTGACGATGCCGTCGCTGAGCGCGTCGGCCATCATCAGGATGTGCTCGTAGACGGTGTCATACGCCTTCACGTCGGCGTCCCAGTTCTTCGTCAACCGCGCCACGACTTCATCGGTCGTCGTCGCGAGATGCTTGTTCATCATGTCGACGAGCGTGGCGCGCGGCCAGTTGGGATTCGCCTTGCTCAGGAAGTCCGCGATGTCCTCGGCGTTCTTGTGCCACTTGGCGTCGGCCTGCCCCTGATTCGCCTTGTCGCCCGCCTTGGCGAACTTGATCACATCAACGGCGATCGTGATGTGCTCTTTCAACAGTGACGTCAACGTGTCGCCCGCAGCCTTGCCGTAGTAGCCGGCGACCGCCGCGCCGATGTCGTCCTGGTTCTTCAACAGCCGCGTCGCCGCGGCCTGCGCGTCCGGCTGATCGCCGACGACCGCGATGATGTAGTCGCGCGTCCAGACGGTGTGATCGGTCCAAAGCTTGCGCATGTCCTGATGCAGCTTTGCCGACCCCGACGCCATCGAATGCTGAGCCAGTGCCGGTGTCGCCATCGTGAACGCCATCAGCGTTGCCGCTGAGATGAACGAACAGATCAGTTTCTTCATCGTTACCTTTCTCCTTAAAGAGTGACGGCGCAAACACCTGACGATGCAAAACGCCTGCCCCAACTCAATAGAGACATCGATCAGGAAAAAGGTGACAGCGGTTAAGATAGCGCCGCGTGGCAGCTGGTCATTCTCCGATTCCAAACCGATGGCGAATCCCGATCGGTGCGGTCGCGGTGCACATCTGCATCGGATCGGTCTACTCCTGGAGCACGTTCAATCGTCCGATCCAGGCGCTCTTCCCCGATCAACCGTGGTGGTTCAGTCCGCCGTACACAACCTTCACGACCGCGCTCGTGCTGCTTGGACTGAGCGCGGCGTTCGGTGGACCGTGGGTTGAACGGCGCGGGCCGCGCGTCGCCGCGACCGCGGCGGCACTGTTCTTCGGCATTGGTCTCACGATCGGCGGCGTCGGTTTATCGATCCATCAGCCGGTGATCGTCTTCCTCGGCATGGGCGTGATCGGCGGCATCGGCTGCGGCCTGGGCTACATCTGCCCGGTCAGCACGCTGGTCAAATGGTTTCCCGATCGCCGCGGGATGGCGACCGGCATGGCGATCATGGGCTTTGGCGGCGGCGCATTTCTCGCCGGCTATCTCAACGTCTTCCTGATGGATCGCATGGGCGTTGCGAACACGGTGATCGCGCTCGGCATCGCGTATCTCGTGATCATGCTGATCGGATCGCGACTGCTCGAGCGGCCTCCTGCCGGATGGATGCCGGAGGGATGGACGCCGCCCACGACCAAGCGCGCGATGATCACCGACGTCAGCGTGTCGCGCAACGACGCGATCCGCACCGTGCAGTTCTATTTGCTGTGGGGCATTCTCTTCATCAACGTCACCGCCGGCATCGGCATCCTCGCGCAGGCGTCGCCGATGATGCAGGACATGTTTCATCGCACGCCGCTCGCGGCGGCAGCCGTCGTCTCGTTGATCAGTATCTTCAACGCGACCGGACGCTTCGCGTGGGCGTCGGCATCCGATTACATCGGGCGGCGCAACACTTACACGATCTTCTTCGTCGCGCAGTTCGTCATCTTCCTGTTGATCCCGGGACTGGCATCGAGCGGCAACTGGATCGCGTTCGAGGTCGCGCTGTTCACCGTCTTCACGATGTACGGCGGCGGCTTCGCGACCATTCCCGCGTTCCTGGCCGACATCTTCGGCCCTGACAATGTTGGCGCCATTCACGGCGCGCTCCTCACGGCGTGGAGTTGTGCCGCCGTCGCGGGACCGGTGATCATCACCGAGTTGTCGAATCGCGCCAAGGCGGCGCTGCCCCCGGGAGGCGATCGCGTGCACATTTACGATCAGCCACTGCAGGTGCTCGCCGGATTGCTGGCGGTTGGATTCGTGCTGACGCTGCTGGTGCGGCCGCTCCGTCACGCGGGAGCGGATCGATGAGCGACACCAGCCGCGCCTGGCTGTGGAAGATGCTGCTCGAGGTCGTGCTGATCGGAGTTGCCGTGTTTCTCGGCATGGCCGCCGATCAGTGGCGATCGGATCGCCAGCACCAGCAGCAGGCGCGCGCCGCCCTGCAAAGTTTCCGGAAAGAAATTCAGGACAACAAAGCCGCGGTCGAGAAGGTTCGCGACTATCACGTGCGGATGCGCCAGGACATCATCGCGTATCTCGATCCGAAAACGCGGGCCAAGAGCAATCTTGCGATGCAGGGCATCCTGCCCGCCACGTTTGAACAAACGGCGTGGGACGTCGCGCTGGCGACGCAGGCGCTGGCCGACATCGATAAGCCGATCGCGTTCGAGCTGACCGGCATTTACAGCGCACAGCGTACTTACAATGATTTATCCAAAGGCCTGACCCAGGCCATGTATCTTCGCCCGCCGGGCGAAAACCTCGACGCGTTCCTGCAGTCGGTCAAGGTCTATTACGACGATATTGTGATTCACGAACCGGACCTGCTCGCCCGATACAACCGTATCCTGCCGATGATCGATTCTGCACTTCGGGATTGACCAATACCTGAGCCTCTGTTACCTTCCCGGGCGCCCACTGAAATCGCTGCGACTCGTCCCCGTTTGGAGGAATCGATGCGCAAGACCCTTGTTCTTTGTTTACTGGCAGGCGCGACTGTTCTGCTGTTTCCGCTCGTTGCACGCGCGCAAGGCTCCATCGTCGGCAGTGTGAAAGACCCCAGCGGCGCGGTGCTGCCGGGCGTGACCGTTGAAGCGTCGAGCCCGGCGCTGATCGAAAAAGCCCGCTCCGTCGTCACCGACGCCGCAGGCAAATATCAGATCATCGACTTGCCGCCGGGGACCTATGCGGTCAACTTCACGCTGACCGGTTTCAAGACCGTCCGCCGCGAAGACATCATCATCCAGGGCACGTTCTCGGCGCCGGTCAGCGCCGAGATGCAGGTCGGCAACCTGGCCGAGACCATCACGGTCACCGGCGCATCGCCGACCGTTGACGTCAACAGCAACCAGGCGCACTTCGTCGTCGATCGCGACATCCTCGATCAGATCCCGACGCCGATTCGCAACACGCCGTTGCGCGCGCTGCTGTTGCCCGGCACGACGGTCGTGCCGTTCGTGCTCGGCCAGTACACGATGGCCGTTCACGGATCGTCGAGCAGCGACACCGTGATCGCGATCGATGGCCTGCGCGTCAACAACCTGTGCGGCAGCGGCCAGTACAGCGGCTTCTACATGAACGACTCCGCGATCGAAGAGGTGACGTTCACGACCGGTGCCGAGTCGGCAGAGATGCAGAGCGGCGGCATGCGCATCAACAGCACGCCGAAAGACGGCGGCAACTCGTTCTCGGGGACGATGTTCTTCTACGGCGCCGGCAGCGGCCTGCAGGCCGACAACCGCACCGATGCCATGAAGCTCCCCTCTGGCCCGACCGCGATTCCCAAGCCCGGTATCGCCTACACCTGGCAGATCAATCCGGCGTTCGGCGGACCGCTCAAGAGAGACAAGCTGTGGTTCTACTTCACCTATAAGTACGAGGACTTCAAGACCTACGTGCCAAGCTCGGCGTTCGCAGACGGCAGCCGCGCCTTCCGCCAGGGCCAGGGCAGCTACAGCGCCGTGACGCGCCTCACGTATCAGGCGTCGAAGAGGGACAAGATTCGCCTCTATATCGATCGCCAGTTCAACGGCGAGGATTACAACGGCTTCAACACGCTGCCGACGACGACGCCCGAAGCGTCGACCGACGCCTTCGGCCGCGGCTGGGTCCCGCAGATCAAGTGGACGCAAACGACCACCAACAAGCTGCTGCTCGATGCCGGCCTGTCGTATTACACACAGTATTACGAGCAGCAGTGCCGCGACGAAGCCGGACCGCTGCCGATACTCGAGCAAACCACAAACCGTCTGTCGGTCCGATGCGGCAGCACCATTCCGCCCTATACCAGCTGGACGAAGTCATACAGCGGCGCCGCGTCAGCGAGTTACATCACCGGCTCGCATGCATTCAAGGGCGGTATTACGACGCAGTGGGGCACCAACTCGCGGACCTTCGACTCGGCGGCGCAGATCAATACGCTGGTGACCAACGCCGGCTTGCTCGGACTGCCGACGAGCGTCACGGGGCTTCCGATACCGTGCACCAGCCTGCCGTGCCCGGTCGCCGTCCTGGTCGAGAACACGCCGGCGACCGCAGAGCAGAAGGTGAAGAGCGATATCGGCGTGTTCGTCCAGGATGCATGGACGATGAACCGCCTGACGTTGAACCTCGGCGCGCGCTACGACCACTTCAACGCGGAAGTGCCGGCACAGTCGTCGCCGGCGCCGATCTGGCCGAACATTACCAATTTACCGGGCGCGGTGGCGCCGGCGCCGCGTAACTTCCCGGCGATTGAGGACGTGCCGAACTGGAATGACTTTTCAATCCGGCTGGCAGGTGCGTACGACGTGTTCGGCACCGGCAAGACCGCGTTCAAGGCGAACGCGAGTAAGTACATCGCGGCCGCGGCAGCCGGGTACGCGCAGAACTTCAACCCGATGACCTACTGCGGCAGCTGCACGGGCGCCACGCGACAGTGGATCGATTTCGACGGCAACAAGTCGATCCTCGATAGCGCCGGGAACATCCAGTTCAACGAGGTCTTCGGCGGCACGGCGAATTTCGGCGCCATCACGAATCGCCGCGATCCGGACTTGTTGCGCGGCTACAACTGGGAATACAGCGCGTCGGTGCAGCACCAGTTGATGGATCGCGTGTCGGTCACCGCCGGTTACTATCGTCGTAACTTCTATAACCTCGACGTCACCGATAACCTGAATCTCGCGGTCAGCGACTGGAGCCCGTTCCAGATTACGGGGCCAGCCGACACGCGGCTGCCGCGATCCGGCGAGCGCATCACGATGTACACGTTGAATCCGGCGAAGAATGGCACGCCGACCGACAACCTGCGCACGTTCTCCGGTGACAACCACACGGTCTACAACGGCGTCGAGCTGAGCGGCAATTTCCGCCGCGAAAAGCTGTTGCTGTTTGGCGGCGTCACGACGGATAAGCGCGCCACCACGACGTGCGATGAGCGCGACAATCCGAACAGCAGCCGCTTTTGCGACGCGGTACCGCCGTTCCGCACGACCTACAAGATCTCGGGCGCCTATCAACTGCCGTACGAATTCCAGTTGAGCGGCAGCTTCATCGCCACGCCCGGACCGAGTGTGAACGCGAACTACACGGTCACCGCGGCGATCGCCGGCCGGTCGATCCTCGGCTCGACCGGTAACGCAACCACGATCAACGTCAATCTCGCCGAGCCGAACACGATCTTCCTGGATTACAAGAAGCAACTCGACCTGCGCATCGCGCGTTCGTTCCGCTTTGGCAGCAAGACGAAGATCCAGGGCTTCATGGACCTCTTCAACGCGCTGAACTCCGGCACCGTGCTGCGCGTCAACGAGGCCTACGGCTCCAACCCCGCGACCAACCAGTGGATGACGCCGACGGCGATCATGGAAGCTCGTTACGTTCGTTTCGGAATGCAAATGAGCTTCTAGGCCTTGAGGTCTTGAGGTCTTGAAAAACGGGTACGATGGGCGGCGATGCAGCCGCCCGTCGAGCCGATGCTCGCCAAGCTCGTAGATTCAATCCCGACAACTGATGGTCTGCTGTTCGAACCCAAATGGGACGGGTTTCGCTCGATCGTCTTTCGCGGCAAAGACGACGTCTTCATTCAGAGCCGCGATCTGAAGCCGCTCGATCGCTATTTTCCAGAACTGCACGAGATCCTGATCGATCGATTGCCGCCGGGATGCGTCGTCGATGGCGAGATCGTGATCGCCACCGATCACGGACTCGATTTCGATGCGCTGCAGCTGCGGCTGCATCCGGCCGCGTCACGAGTCGCGAAACTGGCGAAGGAATGCCCGTCGTCATTCGTCGCCTTCGATCTGCTGGCGATCGACGGCCACTCGATCATGGATCGACCGCAGGGTGAGCGGCGCACTGCGCTCGAACAGATGCTGGCGAAGGTCACGCCGCCGGTGTACCTGACGCCGATGACGCGCGATCGCACGGTCGCGGCCGAATGGCTGCAGCGTTTCGAAGGCGCCGGGCTCGACGGCGTCATCGCCAAACCCGAGGATGCGCCGTATCAACCAGGCAAGCGCGCGATGTTCAAGATCAAGCACGCGCGCACGGCCGATTGCGTGGTCGCGGGATTTCGCTGGCACAAGGTCGCAACAGATGCAGTGGGATCGTTGCTGCTCGGACTGTTCGACGACTCGGGACGGCTCCATCACGTCGGTGTGACCTCGTCGTTCACGATGGAGAAACGAAAAGCGCTCGCGACCGAGCTCGAACCGCTCCGCAAGAACGCGATGGCCACGCATCCCTGGCGTGAATGGGCCGAGGCCATGGGCGACGGTCAGCGGATGCCCGGAGGCCAGAGCCGCTGGAGCGCGGGCAAGGATTTGTCGTGGGAGCCGTTGCGCATCGAGCGCGTGTGCGAAGTGAAGTACGACCACATGCAGGGCGATCGTTTCCGTCATGCCGCGACTTTCCTGCGCTGGCGCGACGACAAACTACCTCGCGACTGCAAGTACGATCAGCTCGAAGTCACTCCGGCTTTCGAGCTTTCTTCGGTTTTTGGTGCCACTCATCGGGGTTAGCGCCTTCCCATGGATTGGGAATCGGCGGCAGCTTCGGCTGCTTCGGCCGCAACTCCTCGGGCACATGCTGCAGGTTGATTCGAATTCGCCACCACGCGGACGAGCGTCCGCGCATTGAATCCGTCAGGATGTCGGCCGGCTCTAGATGCTCAACGACGTTCGGGTGTTTTTCTTTCCACGTTTCCAGCAGCTCCATCACTTCCGCTTTTTTCGTCGAGTGAGCGATCGTAATCAAAGGATGCTTTGATACGCGACGGCCTTTGGCGCGTGATGGCTGAACTCTCGGTGGCTCGCCGGGCATCTTCTTGTATTGCGGCGGCCAGGGCGCCTCACCCTGCCCTTCTTTTTCCTGCTTCGCTGAAAGTTCAAGCAACGCGTCCAGCGATCCCGAATGCTTGTCGATCTCGGCGTGACGATCGCCGTTCTTCTTGAACCACGCCGGCATGGTCGTGATGTTGAAGTCGGCGGGATCGCACGCGTCGATCTCCTCCCAGGTCAACGGCGTCGACACGCGCGCGTCGGGTCTCGGCCTGACCGAGAATGCGGAACAGACGGTGCGGTCCTTGGCGTTCTGGTTGTAATCGATGAAGACGCCGTGGCGTTCTTCCTTCCACCACTTGCTCGTCGCGATCGACGGCGCGCGCTTCTCGACTTCGCGCGCAAGTGCGACCGCTGCACGTCGCACCTCGACGAACGACCATCGCTGATGGATGCGGACGTTGACGTGAATGCCGCGCGACCCCGACGTTTTCGGCCAGCCAACCAGGCCCAGATCCGCGAGCGTGGCGCGCACCACCCTGGCCACGTCCTGCACCTGGCGCCACTCGACGCCCGGCACCGGATCGAGATCGACGCGCAGCTCGTTCGGGTGATCGAGATCCTCGGCGAGGACCGGATGTGGATGCAGCTCGAGACACGCGAGGTTCGCCATCCACGCCAGCGCGGCGGCGTCGCGCGGCACGACTTCTTCAGCCGTGCGGCCCGACGGAAATTTCAGCGCGACCACTTCGATCCAGTCCGGGCGCGATTCGGGCGCGCGCTTCTGATAGAAGAATTCCTCGCCGATGCCGTTCGGATATCGCACCAGCACGTTCGGACGTCCACCGGCGCCACCTAACGCGCCTTCGGCGACCTCGAGGTAATAGCGAACGAGGTCCATCTTGGTGTAGCCCGCGTCCGGGAACAGCACTTTGTTGGGATTCGAGATCGCGACCTCGCGGCCGTTGATCTCGAGAATTTCCTTCTCGGGTTTGGCCATCGATCAAACCAGTGGGGACCTCGTCTTGACGCCTTGTGGGGCGGCA
>Ga0075418_10008623_pt1 | contig 11420 bp, 12 predicted proteins | sample SoiMetdeltSBSDD2_FD_81776 | JGI IMG/M metagenome (GOLD analysis project Ga0075418, IMG submission 81776) | Bulk soil microbial communities from a Populus tree surrounding site in Tennessee, USA - Soil MetaG P. deltoides SBSDD2 | ecosystem: Environmental > Terrestrial > Soil > Tree plantation...
TAATTAATTAATATATTAGCAAAGTTATTTTGAAATACTATATTTTTATATGTTGTTAGTATTATTTTAAACCTTCTGCTATTGTATCATCCTCTGTTGGAAGATTAGGAGGAATTAATGCTGTACAACATCTTAGATTGATATTTGCAGATTTAGCACCATGCATTTCATCTTTGTTTTCAATTTAAGTTCAAGATATATTTGATGATGATGATAGATTACTAGACCAATCTTATGAAAAAAGAGTAGGATGATTTATTGGAGAATTTTAATTCTACATAGAAGCATTCAAGAATCAAAGATACAGAGGAACTCGATAATAATAAACTTTCTATACTACGTAATTTTTAAAGTAGAACGTATTTATAAACGAAATAGGTCCAAACCCAAAGAAAAACAATATGCATATGTTATTAAAGACAAGATGATAATAGGAAAAAACACTCTTTACATAAGAGCAAATAATACAGATTAGTTATGAATTGAAGGTAAAAATAGTGAATCATCCATGTTGGTAGATCCTACATCTCGAACACTTGCAGAAGGGAAAAATGTTAGAGAGCATTGTATGGTGTGAGAATATAGTTATGACTAAGAATCAGCTACTTCTAATAATTACAAGATTGATGACCATTTAGGGAACTTAGTGTCAAATCTATTTGTTAATAGATAATTTATTTTTTGCCAGGTAACTGTTGATAAATCATAAATTAATATCTATCTAGATAGATTCATACATTCAGGATCTACATAATAATAAAGTAAAAAAGCAATTTTAATAATATAGAAAGAAACTCTATAATTTTAAATAATACTTGATAAATGTAGTTGTATAATATGCCTTTGGATTTCGGAGACAAAAAGGATAAAGAAAAAGAAAATGAAGATTCAAAAAAATCCCTTCTTGATGAAGGGGACTTGGAAGACGTTAATAAAATAGCAGACATGTTAAATCCAGATGAAAAAGTATTACTTGTTGCAAGACAATCAAAAATAAAACCAGGAGGCTCCTATTTAACACCAAATACAATTTATGCAACAGACAGAAGAATTATCATTAGAGATCCCTATATGCTGGGGATTAAAGCGAATGTAGTTGATATTCCGTACGATATAATTACCAGCTTAAAGCTCGAAAAAGGGTTATTATCTTCTACAATAAGGTTTAAGGCTGTTGGCTTAATGAGTTCTACTAAACTAGGAATGATGGACAGCATCATTGAAGGGGAAGATGATCAAACGGGGACAATTGAGGCAATTCCTAAGGATAAGGCAGAAGATTTAGTGGAAATTATCCGTTCGGGAATGCAGGCGCACAAATCAGCTCCTTCACAAAAAGACACATCATACGAATCAGTTGATCAAAAAGACGATATCAGCAGCTCCGCTCATGAATCAATATCCGTTGCCGATGAATTACGTAAACTTGCAAAACTGAAAGAGGAAGGAACACTAACTGAACAAGAGTTTAATCAAATGAAACAAGATTTAATTAAAAAAAATAATATATGATGAATCCTTTTATACTGTATACCCGATAGAAAGACTGATATACAATATTTTAACTTCTAGTATTTGATAAAATAAATAGTAATCTTGATATTATATCTAGACATTGACCTTATGAAGAATGAATGTAATATCATAATATTATTAAAATAATACTTAGGAACATATATTAGTACATCAATCTCTTCATCGAAGAAGCTATTCCTTCCAGTTCAATATTTTTGATATTGTACTTTATGTTTTTCCAAGTGACAATGGTCGGAACAGTAGTAATCGTTGCACATATAACAGAAAATAGGATAATCTTGGGTCTTCCTACCACAATTGGCACAACAACAAGTCATGTCCATATCTAATAATATACTATTCAAATATGTAAATTTTGTCTGACTAAAGTTGAGCAAGTTAAAAAAAAGGTTTTATAACACTAATATTTTTATATATTTTTAATATTTCTATTTATATAATAGTAATAATACAAGAAATCTACTAAAGTCAAAATTCGAATTTCTTTTACAAACAACTTTGACACGAAAACTATGAAGTATTAATAATAGTAGAATCCTACCACAGTTCCAACATGCTATATGCAAATTATAATAACAGTATTTTGCTGAGTATTACTTATATCAATAAAATTAAAAAAAGATTCAACCAACACTCAGATTCACCTGTTTGTAATGAAAGAGTCAATACTTTTTTGTTTTGTTATTACTGCTAATCCTGCAGAAATTACCAATAACATCACATAGTTTTGAACATATTACCTCTCTTTTACTGATCAATTATATTAACCAAATTTCCATGATAATTATTTTATATATGTATATTAATTTAGAAGAAGGATTTAAAATCAGATACGATGAATACGGAAAAGATAAACAAAAGCATATCCTATTTATTCATGGTCTTGGTTCATCTCCTATTGTATGGAGGGATATTCCACAAGCATTATCTGAACATTTTCATACTATAGCTGTTGATTTAATAGGATTTGGTGAAAGCGATAAACCCAAATTAAATTATACAATAAGCTATTTTGCTCAATTTATAAAAAATTTTCTTAGACAAATTGGAATAAACTATCAAGATAAAATAACAATAATAGGACATTCTTTAGGAGGATATATAGCGGTTGAATATGCGATAGAGAATAAAGAAAATATTGAAAAACTTGTATTGATAGATTCATCAGGCATGCTTAATGGACCTACTCCATTACTAGAACAATATTTTGATGCAGCTATGGAAACTGATCCTAAATTAAGGTACAGTAAAGTGAAAAAGGTCTTTGAAAATTTATTGGCAATACAATATAGATTACTACCAATTATTGTAGATATCTTTATTTCAGTAATTGAAAAACCTGGAGCAAAACATGCCTTTGAGTCTGCTTTCATAAATAGTACAACAACTTCTATTGACTTAGAGAAATTAAAAGAAATTAAAAATATTCCTTGCTTAATAATATGGGGTGAAAAAGATAATCTTATACCCATTGATCACATTTACAAATTTGGACAAATTCTCAAAGATGCAAAACTTTTGGTGATTGATGATGCAGGTCATTCCCCATTTATCGAGAAAACAGCGATCGTATACCAGAAGTTATTGACATTCTTATTTGACAATAATTGAGTTATAATTAGAAAAGTAAAATTTCGCTTATAGAATGCATCATTGTAGTGCATAGCACATTGACTAAACTGGATGAAATTTTTAATCTGAAAATAAAATTAATCTATAAGATTGGTATAATCTATTTTCAGTTACTTTTCCTTAATTGTTCTGATTTTTTGATCTATATTTTTATATAACCTCTTCTTCTAGGTTCTAAATCCTTGGAATAACTATTACTAGATGTATCTATAATACTTTTTCTAAACGTCTACATACCATTTTAAAAGAATCTAATACATCTATTTCAATTACGCCTGGTAGGTGTTGAATATTAGGTACATAGTTGTTTATGGTGTATAGATTTTGTATTCTGATTTCTATTTTGATGTCACTGCTTTTCAAATCTTCAGAATCTGATCTATTTATCACTTTTACTAAATTTCTGAAATGTTCCTGATGTTGATCTTGTAATGGATATATTCCAGAATGAATAGAATCTTCAATCATTTTACATAATTCTGAAATTTTCATTTATGGTTTAATAATGATCTAATAATGCTTAATTTATACCAATCATTATTTTCTATAGTCAAAAATGTAAAATAAATGTAGTTCTTTACTGTATTTATATTTACTACTCTTTATATCTTTATTACTTCATATTATTACTTTTAAGAAATATTTAGATTAAATAATATTTATAACTTTTAAGTTTTTATATATTTTTTATTATCTATCTAAATTTATGGTATCTTATTCTGCAGCTATATTTCCTTTTATTATCCTTTTTCTTCGTTAGTACTGGTAATGATTCTAAAACGACAACAAATATTTTGAATTCACAAATACAAAAAACAATAATGACAATAAATTATGACGACAAATCTAATGATCCTTTAAACCAATTTTTTGGTAATAATAATGGAAATGCAAGAGATAACGATAAAAAAGATGTATCAGAACTAACTCTTCCCAAATCTTCCTTACCAGATGAAATTGAACTTGCTGGAAAAGTTTATCCTGTGATTGATGGAGATACCTTAGACATCAACGATATGCGAATTCGTTTATCATTGGTAGACACTTCAGAAAGAGGTGATCCAGACTTTAAAGAAGTAACACAATTTGTTGTAAAATTATATCTTGGAGAAAGTGCAGAAGTAGACATTGATGATGGTCAAAGACGAGGTAGTTTTGGAAGAGAAATTGGAGTTGTATATTGTGATGGGAAAAATCTTAATGAACAATTAATGGATAATAATCTAGGTATTATAGATACAGGTTTGTGAAAAGTCAGAATTTTCAAATGAGAAATGGGCTAAACCATATTGTTAATCACTATTATTATTAAATAATTATCTCATTGAGTGATTAACCAAATTCCAATTATTTTGTGCTATTTGAAGAATTCTGAAATGTCAGTTTGTCTTGGTTTTGAATATCGTTGTTTGTATATTCTATAATTTTCTTTTTCACTTGTACTAATTTTCTGAGAATAGATTTTATAATTTAAAATAGGAAATGGTTTGATATGATCTTTCAAATTCATCATTTCTGAAAATAACTTTGCAGTCATGGGACCAAAACCAGCATAATGATTGTTTGCAGCGATTATAGCCATATTTAGATCCTTTATTTTTCTGTCATCATCTTCCAATATCTTGGACCATATTTCTATTTCTTTTGTTCTATCTTTTTTTATTTTACCAAAGTCTTTTTCATCGATACTTCTATCTCCAATTAATCTCAAGTATACAAAATCAGTAGTCACCACTGGAGGAGTAATCACAATATCTTGTTGACTCCATACAAGACAATAATTATTGTCTTTTATATAATTATAAAAGAGTTCATTAAACCAACTATAATGTCTTACCTCTATAGCATATCTGAAAGACGGATCTAATAGATAGTGTAAATTCTTTATCAATTCTAGCCCTTCTGAAATCTGTAGAGATGGAGGTAACTGAATCAAAAATACTAGTAATTTATCATATAGTGGTTCCATAACATCATAAAATTGTTCTATATCTTTTCCAACATCTTTGAGACGTTTATCATGAGTAATAACTTTAGGAAATTTTACAGCAAATCTGAAATTATTTGGTGTCCTTTTCTTCCAGTTGTCAACCATGAATTTAGAGGGAAATCTATAAAAAGTAGAATCTATTTCAACAAAATCAAAAATTTGAGAATAGTATGAAAGCCAATATTTATTATCTAGATCTTTTGGGTAGAATGGTCCTTTCCATCCGTCATAACTCCATCCAGAACAACCTAAATAATACTCCAATACATTATCTTATCACTGGAAAGCAAAAAATATTTTTTAAAAATGTATTAGTTTTTTGTTCTATGTATTTCCTAATGAATAAACAAAGAAGAATAGAACCTCATAATTTGAAGGAATATACAGAATTTTAAAATATTTATACCTCTTTATCGAATTAGCCTTAATATTTATTCAAAAATAACAACTAGTTTATCTAGAAAAGAAGAATTTAGTAGTATTTTATATTGATCAAATATTAACATCAACAAGAATTCTGTAGAATTTTCTTTTCCTCTTACTTCTATCGCTCTTGAATATTTGTATGACGATCGTAACATTTCTTCAAATAGTATTCGATTTTTTTTCCTCAATACAAAAGAAAATTTATACCATTTATCTAATTCCTGTTTCAATACTGTTGAATTGAAATTATTATTATAATCATTAATATCATTATTGTTGTCATTATCATGATCATCTTCGAGTTCACGTTCATTTAATATCTTGTAATGATGTAATAATATTGACATCATGATAGGATGTATTCTGTTGGGATTAACAGCATTAGAACAGAGTTATACAAATTTCCTATTGAGATCATTTCTTTAAATGTTTTGTTGTCATGATTTTTGTTACTATTATTAATATTTAGATATTTTCTAAAGTTGTCCCATTCTTTTTCTTCTAATACTGTAGCAATTCTAAACGATGGTATTGTTCGACCGATAATGAATACTTGCAAAGAAGTTATATGTCAAATATAATTAGAAGCACACTAGTAAGAGAAAGAGAGGGCAAATAGAACCATAGGAATAATCTTTTCTTGATGTATATTAGACATAAACAACGATTAAAAAATAATATATAAACAAAAAAGAATAAAATGAAATAACTAATTTAAATTAATAAGCTACCTAAATATTTTCTATATCATATTTACTAAAACATACTCAACTAAAATTTTTATAGTTATAACAGGATAAAAGAAAGACGAATATGTATATAACAAAACTTTTGACGTTAAGTACCATGATAAGTAGTGTGCTACTAACTTTTGGAATTTTGTCCAATCCAACAATCTCCTTTTCCCAACAAGGACAAGCTTCAGAAGTAATAATAACACTAGGAGCAGCAGATGAAGGCAATTTTGAACCATATGCACCACGTGCAATTAATGTTATGCCAGGAAGCATCGTTTCATGGACAAACGAGGATATGACGCCTCATACGGTTACTGCTAATAATAACTTATTTGACGCAGGTCCTATATCTCCAGGGGACACATTTGAAAATGTATTTGATACGCCAGGAGAATTGGGTTATCACTGTTCAATACATCCATGGATGACAGGTAGGGTTATGGTTGGCTAGTCATTCTTTTAATAGTGATAGACGATTGTTTAATTAATGGAATAATTTTTTCATTTATTATTTTATAAAAATCTTATTGATCGAAATCTGTTATAAATATGATTCTTTGGCATAATAATTTAATAGTTACATATTCTTGAGATCTCGACATATCATTGTCCATCTAGGAATGGTTGATGAGAAAGAAGATCCAAGTCTAAGTCCTACTGGAAATTACTTTGAGATGGAATCTAAAAAAATCTATATTACAGCCTTACAAAGAAAGTTCATAACTTAAGAACAACAAGGAATGTTTTATCCTACTGTATTGATGATCCTAATACACCCTACAAAGGAGTAATAGGCAAGAGAAAAGTCAAATCCATGAAGACATTTCTCACAATATTCAGATTACGGAGAAGGTAATGCCTAGATATGTGGAAAGTTTTGAAGATCCGATGGCAAAATGGGCTATAGATGAGACAAAGAATGGAAGTCTGATAAATTTAGAAATCACACGAAATCACACCAAGTTATTATTCGACTTGGGATTATAGTAAATCTCAATAGAAGATAATAGTAGCAGACAATATATCTTAGTAGAAGTATCTTCATTATTTAGATATATTGAATTTTGTTTAAGTTTTGGAAAAAAATATATGAAAAAATTTCTACTGTTAACATCACTCAAAAAAAGTTTATCTAAAAAACTTTGATTAGATTCGATTAAATATGATTTTGAAAATAAGAAGTAAAATTTACTTCAATTATTCTAGTTTTAGTTTATTTATTTATTTATCAATTTATTTAGAGTTTAAAACATTAATCTATATATCGACAACAATATACTAATATGAAAATTAAAGGAATGAAGAAAAATAACAGTAATGAATGGAAAACACGTTTATTGAATTACTTTAAACTGATGTTTAAACCAACTTGATTGAATGATGATATTATCAAAGATGATAGCACCAACAACACTACCACCATCGCCATCAACAATAACTGACGTAAGAGAAGATATCAACAACGTATTGAAAGAATGGCATTTTGGAACAGAAGACATGTTTGATAATGAGGATTTAGAATCTATGGCAGATGACATTATGAAGATAATTAATAAAAAATATCAACTACCACTAAAACAAAAACAATCAAGAAATAAATTAAAAACTACAAAATAAGAATAATTTTAGATGCATGAGATTATTCAGGGAAAATTTTTCGAATAAGAGAACTTCAGATATTATTATTACCAACCTATGACTTCGAGTTTAAAATATGTTCGCCCAATTTGAAAAGTTATGCCTATTGTAAAAAGAAGATTTGAATGTATTTATTAATAGAAATATGGATACTCTATCTAAAAATGCACTTTAAAAAATAGATGTTATGGAAAAAGGAAGGTGTAAAGTTTCACCAGATATACTAACTTTTATGAAATTGAATCATCAAAGTTATCTCTTTATAATTTAATCGTTAAAACTTTTATTTGTCCACAAGAAAACAATGGAAAAATATTTTTGGGACATTATGTTTCTTTTAACCCAAAATGGAAACTTAATCAATATTATTACAATACAACTTTGAGTCTTCAAGGTTATATGCTGTAAACTCATTGTGCGCTAAAGTTAAGTATCAAAATAAGATCTAATTCAATCAATATGCAACAAATTCATATTGGTATCATTGTAATGGCTACTTTGATAGCATTATTTATATTTTCATTTCTAATAACTAAAGTTCCATCACAAAACACAGGTATATTCGTGAATGTATTTCAGGAACCAGATAGCAATAGTAAAATTAAAGATGTCAAGAATGATACCAAACTCGTTGCTCTACATAAAGCAGTAGCTCCTCAGGTTCGAGGTTATCATGATATTCTTGCTGCTGAAGTAAATAAAATAAATGATAATAAGATTATATTTACCATTGAGTTGGCTGGAGATGCTAACACAAATGAAAAGTATGAGACAGTGTATCTATGGTTAATTTATATTTCTACTTCTGAAGGTAATGATGCTTTTCCTGTTAACAAAGAATTTCAATTATATACTATCATTATTCCAAATTTTGGAGCAAATTCTAACTTTGGAAATAAGGAAGCTGGTTGGTATTTAGCAATTTTTAATAACACTAACAATGTCTATACATTGCCTTTATCAAAAATTTCAGATATGCCAACAAACAAGATTCAAGTATTTATTGATCCAATTTTTATTGGAAATCCCTCTAATTTTAATTATCTAGTTTCATCAATGATTAGAGTGAATAATACATTTCTTGATAAGTCACCAGATTATTTCGTTGATTTTGCTCCTGATAGTTTTTCAACATTTTGGAAGAATTGGTTTAGATAAAGAAAAATTAATTATATCAAACTCATTAGAATAAATCTTATGCTGTTATGTTACATTTATCCTATTATTATTTACTTTTTCAAATATATATGTATTTCAATAGTAGCTAGTAAAATAATTGAGAATATACAAAATAATTTTGGTATCAACCTCAAATGAGAAATATAAAATAAAATTATGATTAGACTTTTATTGAAATATTTGTTTTTTTATTGAGCTTAAAATTTAAAAAGGTAATTTATGATAAATTTTACATTGGTTAAAAAGATTCCATTAAATGTAGGGATCCTTATTTTTGACGATGTAGAGATCTTAGATGTTGCAGGACCTTTTGAGGTTTTTGCTGTAACTCGTTTAAATGATGAGCAACGACTACGAGAATCATCACCATTTAAGGTATACTTAATAGCTGAAACGAACAAACAAATTATCGCAATAGGCGGGCTACGTCTGACTCCTGATATAACTATTAGTGAATATCAAAATTTGGATATATTGATAATACCTGGTGGATGGGGTACACGTAAAGAATCAAAAAATAAAATTCTCTTAAAATGGATTAGTGATCAATATTCTGATGATAAATTAATTGCTTCAGTCTGTACTGGATCAAGCCTTCTTGGAAAAGCAGGTCTGTTAGACGGACGAGATGCAACTACTCATTGGAGAGCTTTTGATTTCCTAAAAGAATCTGCACCAAATTCACGAATTTTAACAAATGTAAGGTTTACATTGACCGAACCAATATTTACATCTGCAGGAGTTTCCGCAGGAATAGATTTAGCTCTTCGTATTGTAAGTCATTTCTTTGGGACAAGCGTAGGACAGGCTACTGCTCGCCAAATGGAATATCCATATCCTACTAGTGATCGACGTTAATCTCCTGATAATTGTTAAATTTATGATTCATAGAGGTAGACAATATACATTTTTTTATTTCCTATTAGATTATGTATTCAACCTCAAAAATTACAAATTATTTTGACTTATTTAAAAATTTTCTATTCGATTAAAATATATCAAAAGTATTAAACTATGTAAATTATCTAAAATATCTATAAAATACGAACTTTATCTCATTAGCTGATACCATTTATTCTAGGTCTTATTGATGTAAGAATTTATAATGATGATTCCTAAAGATTAAGATTTGGGTTATATTTTATATGTGTTGTATGATGATTAATCCCAAAACCAATACTTTAACAATTACTGAAAAATTTAGAACCAACAATATAAATTACAAGTTTTACAGATTCTAGAATGACGATAGGTAAAGACACAGGTCGTTTAGAGTGTGTGATAAACTCATACAAGTGTAACAATATTCTATCTTGTTTGATTTTTATAAATTTCTGAACTATAAATTTGGTCAAAATAGGTTAACGCTCTTTAAAAACAATATTCAACAATATTTTTAATTGTGATCAATTAACGTTTTTTTTAAAAAGTTTTTAGAAAATACCTACTTTCATCTTAGAAGGTGAATATTTATATTTTCAAACTTTTCTTTATCTTCTCTATTATAAAATAAATACATATCTGTTTTTAAATTATGTTTAAAATTTGTGGAATATTTAAGGTCGATAAATTCACCAAAATTAATATTTTTCATATTTCTGTATACATCCGAACTACACAATATATAACCTCCTTTGGCAAATTCAACAATTCTATGAGCTAATATAACATCAGAACCCCAATAAGCTATTTGTCCGTCTATTTGTTTAATAGGTTTACTAATTCCACAGGAAATTCCTGTATTAACTATAATTGTTTTTGAGTCAATTTCTTTTGAGCTGTAAACTTTATTATTTCTAATCTTTCTATTGTGTAAATTTAAATATTTGTGAAGATCAATCGAAAATTTTAAAGCATCTTCCCCTATATCAAAAATAATAAAATAACCATCACCTGTTGAGTTTATATATCTTATTTTCTTTCGGTGATGTTGTCTCTCAGATTTGGGGTTTAAAATTTTATTAACACAAAGCCTCAATTTTTCTAATTTCTCGATTTGAGTGTCTAATGGAATATATTGAGATGAAGAACCTTCTAAATCAATAACCAGATAATAATAATAATATAATTTCTTTTTGGAAGCCATATAGATACATATACAAAATAAGAGTATATTTTTCTTATTATACTGTGGAATCACACAATATTCCTACTAATACTTTAAGGTTATATCATTTACTAAAAATTTCGTTATATAGAATAATTTATTGTTATTGGTAAGAATGTGAATAATAAATAAATGCTTCTATACACAAAACTTCAAAATTAACTTTGATATTTAA
>Ga0075418_10008624_pt1 | contig 11418 bp, 5 predicted proteins | sample SoiMetdeltSBSDD2_FD_81776 | JGI IMG/M metagenome (GOLD analysis project Ga0075418, IMG submission 81776) | Bulk soil microbial communities from a Populus tree surrounding site in Tennessee, USA - Soil MetaG P. deltoides SBSDD2 | ecosystem: Environmental > Terrestrial > Soil > Tree plantation...
CGGAGCGCGGGGTGAGCTGGCCCGTCTGGTCCGAGAGACGAACCGAATGGTGGGCATTGTTTTAGCGCATCACGTGGGCGGACGCCGCTGTCGCCGTGCCGGAGCGAGTTGGCTCTCGCCGAGGGAGCCGACCTGGGTCATGATACCGACGCCTGAGCCCCTCTCGGGGCCCAGGCCCGTGTCGTGCGCTATTTCCTCCGCAAATGGTTCTCGACTGAGTCGCGGAGACTCTGCCACGGCGTCGTTCAATGCGCGGCGCCCGGCGACGAAATGGTCCCTCTGAACGAGCCGGAGGTGAAGCCCGTCGCCAGGTCGACCAAACGTTCCAGGATGAAGCTTCCAGTGGCGCCGGCAAAGCGGCCTGTCCCCCCGTGATGGTGTTGATCTCCACGACCTGGAAGACGCCGGGTGTCCCCGTCGGTTCAGCTTGTCCGACGTGCTGTGTCTCGACTCTGTCCCCATTGGCCGCGACGAAGTGAAAGAATCCGACGCCTGAATTGTCCAAGAGGTTCACCGTCGCTTCCCAGGTCGCAGTGAATCGGCCGAGATGGACCGCGATTCCCGTGCCGCTCCCATCGACCAGTAGCGTCGTGCCCTGAACCGCGTCGACTTCCACTCCTTCGATCGAGCCGTGGAACGGCACCTGCTTCCCTGCGGCCGCCGGGCCGGCGAGGAAGTCCCCAACGATGAAGTCGTGCAACGTCTTCGGATCCAGATTTGTGGCCATTTCGCGCTCGCCTCTATGACGGTGCCCAGGCACGTCTTCGTTCACGCCGTGTAGCCGCGTGAGAGCCGCCCAGTCGCATCCGCGCCTCGCAGGCCAACTCGGCTGCCGGCCTTCGGGACCAATTCCTGGGTGAAGTCTGGGTAAACGAAAGGGGCTAGCGGTTACAACGTCCGCTAACCCCTCGTCATTCATGGTTGCGGGGGCTGGATTTGCAGAATGCTACACAGCGGCTGAGACCTATTGGGTCGACTTGAGGCCATGACCCACGCGGGCGGGTCGAGGGCTTCGGGAGTGTGCCGCCCGATCTCAACGTTGGGCCGTCGCGAACGCCCTCACTCGATCCCGGTGAAGTTCGTCGGCAGCTTGATGCCGTAGCGCTGGCTCAGCGCCTCGGCGTCCTTGCCGATTCTCCTCAAGTCGGTTTCGAGCTGGTTCCACAGGTACTGGTAGCTGCCGGCCCGCCCCTGAATCGACGCGCCCAGCCCTGCGACCCGGCCGCCCAGGTTCGTCAGCACGTGCGCGACGTGCAGCAGCTCGAGTGACTGGTAGTAAACGACCGGCACGGCGACGGCGCCTTGGCTCATCAGGTTCCAGAAGGTCTCCTCCACCTCGTTACCCGCACGCGTGATCACGGCGGCGCGCTTCTCGATGTCGGCGCCGATGTCGGGCAGCTGCCACGGCGTGTCTCCGAGCTTCTTCTGGATCTCGAAGATCGCTTCCATGTACGCGGTGGCGGAGTCGACGTAGCTCTGCCAGCGCCCCTGCCCGTGCGGGCCACCGGTGCGCGCGTAGTTCTGCTTCACGCGCTTGATGGCCTCCTCCTTCTCCTTGTCCGTACCGGGGCCGATGGCAATCAGCACAATCGCTCCCTGGAGGGCGCCGCTCGGCATGTTCAGGCTGGTGATGGACGCGGTGTACGCCTTGGCAAGCGCTTCCAGGTTCGCCATGCCTCGCAGCTGGCTGGTGTCGGGGAAGAGCCGGTCGAGCTCCTTTTGCGCAGCGGAGATCTCGCCGTTGAAGTGCCACTCGACCGCACCCAGGAACGAGATGTCCGTGTCGGTGCCGAGCGAGAGCGCCGTCGTGAGCGTCTGCACGCCGGTGGTCACGTTGCGTATCGCGGCGCCGTCCTTGAAGCGACCGACGACCGGGCCGCTCGAGTCGGGCGGATAGTCCGCCAGGTTGATCTTGGGATTGGGCGTGCTGTGAGGCGGCGTCGACGGTTTGGGCGGCGTCGGCGGCTTGGACGGCGTCGGCGGCTTGGGCGCAGCCACCGTGGGTGGCTTGGTCGGCGTCGGCGGCTTCACCGCGGGAGCCCAGGGCGGCGGGGGAAGGCTGGCTCCCGGCAGCGCGAACCGCACGCGCACGACGGCGCGGACCTGCGGCCCCTGGCCCTTGCCCTGCAGGTGCGGCTGGTTCTCCCAGCTGACGGCGGGCTCGCTCACGTGGCTGAAGCCGTGGTCGAGCGCGGCCTTGCCCGACGGGGTCGCGCGCGCAGCGTCCGTCGCCTTCGCCTTCGGGTTGTCGCGCAGGTGCTTGAAGTAGGCGTCGAGATTGCCGGACATCTCGCCCTTGCTCATGTAGCTCCACTCGGCGTCGAAGGCCTTGACCTCGATCCCCGCCTTGCGGAACGTCTCGATCGCCTCCTTGAACTTGCCCTTCAGCGTCCACTCGGGCGCGCGGAACTGCCCGCTCGGCGAGACCATGCGCGCGCTACCGGTCATCACGCCATCCTTGTCGACCTGGAAGTTGGCCCAGTAGACCTGCTCGCGGAACGGCTGGCCGCCGGTTGCCGCGGTGCCGGGTCGCTCCACCTCCCACGACCACGAGACCGAGCGCGCGCCGCCGGACTCAACTTCGACGAGGGGGGGACCCTCCGGCTGCTTGTGCAGCGGGTCGCGGTGACCGGGCGTGAAGCGCGGATCCACCTCGGGCTTGCGCGGCGTGCGCTGGACCATTCCGGGCGTTGCGCTCGAGACATGCAGCGGCCCGGCGCTTCCGCTGGCGATCGACTCTTCCGCGGCACGGGCTTCGGCTTCGAAGACGTCCGACGCCGCGCCAGAACCTGACAGCGCCCTTAGCTTGGCTAGCGCCTCGGATGCGGTCGGCTGCGCCGTCGGTCCGTCTCGCTCCGCTGTTGCATCGCCCGGGCGATAAACCTTGCGCTCAATCCGTCGCGCGACGATCTGCTGCCCAAGTGCTTCCCACATGGCGGCTGCCCACGCATGGGCGACTTCGTCGTCGGTCCTCTCGGCCTGCCAGTCGAGGGCCACTTCGAGCTCGGAGAGCGTCATCTCAAGGTCCGACAGCTCCGCGGCTGTGATTCCGTAGACTTCCTGAATCTGCGACTGCGCACGCGCCTCGTAGTCGTCCTCGAGAATTCGGAGCGCGGCGTTAAAAATCCGATTGAAGCGCTCTTCGTCGGGGATTGGTTGCTTGCGGTTAACGTCCTGGACAAGGATCTCCACGGTTTGTGATTCCTCCTACCTTCGGATGGCCGGGAGAACGTAGCGGAAATCTAGTGGCGAGGCGGGGGGGCTGTCAAGCGCGCGTTGAGCTACAGCGCGCGTTGAGCTACTGGAGCGGGACTAATGAGAACTGAACCCGTTCCTCCTTCGTGGTCGTGTCCCCAAGCATGTGGAAAATCCGGACGCGTTCTCCGGCAGTTGAGATCGGCGAAGCTAAAGCATCCCGAATTGAGACCTCCATTGTGTCTCGAACGTATCGCTGAGCGGCTGCTGGCGAGCGGAGGCGAGCCAGCGGCCCGCTCCAGCGGGAGGTTCGACGCCACGCCGCAGTGCAGTCACGGTATGGCCGGTCTCACTGAATGATCTCCGTGGCCTGCAGGAGGACGGACTGCGGAATCGTCAGACCGAGCGCCTTGGCGGCCTTCAAGTTGACGACCAGATCGAACGTTCGCGGTCGCCTACCATACGCTTCCCCCAGTTGTGCCAACCTCAAGTGCGGCCGCTACTCCCGTCAGGGAGCAGAGGGTCTAGCGCCAGCGATGCTGTCGATGCCTCAGCCGATCGCGACGGCGCTGGCACGTGCACGCTCCAGCTCGCCAGTTCCCAACGATTTCCGACTCTCGCGCGGCGTGACGTGGCTCGAACCGACGCTGACGGTGGCAGCAGCAGCGACGGTGGGATCTCCGGTGGGTGCCGACGTTTCGACGCGAACCTTTCGTCGTTGTAGCGCCGGACGGTACCAGGTCGGCCGTCAACGCTGACCGCGACCTTATCGTAGTGTGCGGACGCACACCGCTGTTCGCTCATGATTATCTGCACGATGCTGTCGGAGGCGTGGGCTCCCGAGGCGTGGCCACTGCTGAAGCACGCGCTCGCCAAAGCGACGAAACGCACCGCCCTCCGTCATCGGCTCCCGAAACCGCCTACTTTCGCCCGGATGGGCTGATTTCGGGCGCAACGCCTGAAGCCGCCGGGCGCCTTGGGCGATTCCGACCGCCGCGACTCGGGAAGACCACGCTTTTTCCAGAACTACACGACTGGCATACACGATGCGTGAACGCAGGGTGACTCGTACGTGCTTTTACTGACCGGATTGGGGCGTGGCCATGACTGTGAAAGCCGCGGTCGTGGTCCAGAGCGGACAACGCGCGAACGGGTGCAGCCGACGACTGTCCAGTGGGGGCGAATGAGCGTGCTGGGTGTGCCTTCCACTTATTCGTCCGATCGGGCTCACGCCGCCCGCCGTTGATATTCGTGATGGAGCCCACCGACGCGTGGAACCTCGACCCCCTACCCTGGCTCGGCGGCTGCACACTGCGCGGATCGGGTGCGTCTTTAGCCAGCGATAAGTGCGTCCGCGTCGCGTTGTAGTAGTCGACGTACTTCGATAGGATCTCGCGAAGATGCCGTTCACTAATCACGACGACGTGGTCCAGGCATTCCCGGCGAATCGAGCCAATCACGCGCTCGGCATACGCGTTGTGCCACGGCGAGCGGGGCGCAATGACCGCCTCCCGGATCTCCAACGTCTTGGCCTGACGCGAAAATCGGTCTCCATAAACTTGGTCTCGGTCCCGAAGCAGGTATCGGGGCCCCTCCAGCGCGCACACCTCGAGCAGTTGGCGTGCCGTCCATTCCGCGGTCGGATGGTCCGTGACATTGAAATGCACCAGCCGGCGCCGGCTGTGGGTCAGCATCACGAGCACGAACAGGACCCGAAAAGTCGCGGTCGGTACCGTGAAGAAATCCAACGCGATCAGATCCGGGGCGTGGTTCTTCAAGAATGTTCGCCACCCCTGCGACGGCGGCCTCTGACGTCGGACCATGTACTTCGACACCGTCGCCTGCGAGACCGTCAGGCCGAGCTTCAACAGCTCGCCGTGGATCCTCGGCGCACCCCAGAGCGGATTCGCGCGGCTCATCTGCCGTATCAGATCCCGCAGGTGCCTCCCAATCGCGGGCCGACCCCATCGGCGTCGACTCTTCCATGCCCAGTAGAGCCTGAAGCCCCGGCGGTGCCACCGCACCACGGTCTCGGGCCGCACTATATGGACCGAATGCCGCCAGCTCTTCCACAGCCGCGACACCAGAACCCAGAAAATCCGGTCCATCTCCGTCAGCCGTGGCCGTCGCCGGCCCGCCTTCCAGACCGCGACTTGCTGCCGCAGCGCGAAGTTCTCTAGCGCCAACTCTCGGTGTGTGCGAAGAGTGCTTCGCAGCGTCCCAAAGATGATCCCAAGCCATCTGAGCATGACCGGCCACATAGCGGATCAGTCCGCAGAACGCAAATGAACCGCGTCGGACGGGTTTTTAGAAAGGACAGGCGCACGCGGATGCACTATTCGATGACGTGATCAGCGCGCAGCAACAGCCAGCGAAGCTAGGGTCTTCCCTCGATCTCGCATTATCCGCAGCAGTGCCGGCCAGCAGCCGTGGGACGTCACTGTTCCGTCACTGCTCGTGCCCAGAATTTTGCCGGCCCGCGATGAAGCTCGGCATCGATATGCTCACATAGAGGACCGTAACTATGTGCACTAGTGCGATACATCAACAATTACTGTTCCTCGTTTGATCACGATCACCCGATTAGGACTGTGAGGCGGAGTATCGACAGCAGCCCGCGCCATTTGCCGAGCTTCCTCCTTTCCGATCGTCTCGGCCTTTCCCTCTAGCTCCACGATGACCGTCTGTGCCTGGCCACTCTTCTTATATATTTGCTCCTGGATACTCTTAATTCGCCTGTCGATAGGCGCTGTGTCCGGAATGCTGTTAGTGCTGGTGCGAAGCAAGTCCGCGGGCGTTTCGCTCCCGTCCGTGTGGATGAACCGATAGTCGCCACTTCTCGCCCCCGCTGTTGTTTTCGCGCCTCGTACCTCCTGCACTCCGGCCAACTGCCCGCGCTGGGCCTTCTGGTTTAAATACTCACCAATTCTGTTCTCATGAAAATCCGCTTGGGGGCTCTTTACATAGGGGCGAAGTGCCGGGGCCGGTGGTGCTCCTGGCGTGCGTCCACCCACAGTCGTTGCCGCCTTTCCTCCTTTGCCATGCTTGCCCTCAGCCTGCTCGCGAGCCGTCGTCGGCTTGGCCGGCGGCTTTGCTTTCTCGCCGCCTTTCCTGCCTTCCGAGCCACCGCCTTTCGCACTGACGCTCGTCCTGCGGGCCTTGGCCTGCTCGGTCGTCTTACCGCTGCTGGTCTGGGTTTTCGCTGGCTTGGCTGCCGCCGCTTCAGCTCCACCGCCGGTCGGAGGCGCCACAGGCCTCGAGACGGGCGTGATCTTGGTGGTCTTCGCGCCGAGTATTTTCTCGAGGACAGCTTCCGTGCGAATCGAGAGCTGTGAGCCGTCGCGCACCAGCTCCCGGCCGATGATGGCGTCGAACTTGTCGAGCCCGCCCATCTTCGTCTCAACGAACATCTCGAATAGGCGTGAGTAGTTCTCCTGGATGTTTGCGAGCTGACGGCCGTTCGGAATGCTGTCGAGGAACGTCTCCCAAGCCTGACGTTCCGGCCCCGGATTGAAGACATCGAGGACGCGCCCAAGATCGCTTTTCTTGACGGTGGCTTCGATGATGACGGGGACTTCGTCAGCTCCTTTCTTGCCGGCTCTCATCGTCGCGTACGTTATCGCGAGGTCATGGTCAAAAGTGAAGTAGGTTCCCTCACCGAGATCGTGAAGATGGGCGCCCGGCTTTCTCAAGCCTCTGAGTTGGGCAGGTGTCGTGCCGCGGTAGATCGTGATGACTTCCTCAGCTTCGCTCGCGGTGCCGGTCGCCGCTTTACCTGTGCCGGTCCCGACCTGCGTCTCAACCCGATTCACGATCCGCTTGACGAACTCCTCCTCAGAACCTCGGAGCTTGCCCTCGGCATTGGCCATCTTCGCCGCGCGCTGCGCTTCTTGCCTCACCGCCTCTACGCTCGCCTTGCCGGCCTGGACCTCCTTCGCGACGGCGCCGATTCCCTTGAGCGCCTTGTACGCCATGCCGAGGTCAATGATGCCGGCGACGATGTCCACGCCTAGCCAGAACAGGCTCGGATCCTCCTGCGAGATCGCGAGCGCCGGATCGAGGGCGCTATGTCGCGCAGCGCTCTTCGCGCGGTATTCCTCGACTGATTCGGAGATGCCATACACGGTGAGGCCGACGCCGGCAACCGTAGCCGCAGTAGCTACCCCGGCGGCCAAGCTGCTGCCGCCGGTCGGAATGGCCGCCACCAAGCCGAGCCCGATGGCGAGGGCAGCCAACCCGAGGCGCCTCAGCGTGGAGCCGCCACGGGCCCGTGCAGCCGCATCGTCACCGATCTCCTCGAGTGGTGTCCCCTTGATTCCAAGCTCTTCCTTCGTCGCCTCAACTACGGGAGCGAGCGCCCAGGCATCGAGATCGCCTTCATTGATGTTGCGGCGTGTCTTCGCGATGTTCTCGAGCACCTCGTGGAACTTCCCGAGCACGAGCTTCCGCGCCTGCTCAGGGGTCGCCTTGGCCAGCGCCTCGACGTCGAGTCCTTGTGCCTTCAGCACCGGGAACTTCAGCGAGTACAGATTAGTGAGGATCTCCAGTTCTTTTCTGTACTCGTCGGCGATCCCTGAGAGTCTGTCGTACTCCCCCTCGATGCCCATGCCGCCGCCCATCGGGTCCGCGGCTTGGCGGTTAAGCTCGCCCAGGTGCTGCTCTGTCTGGCTCAGCATCGCCGTGAGTTGCGACAGCTCTTTCGCCGCCTTCACGAGTTCGGACACCTCGCCCTTCGCGCCGGTGTACCGGGCCGCCTCCTGGAAGACGAGGCTCTCGTTATCGTCTAGCATGCGCAGCGCGACAAGCTTGGCGCGTGCCCGGAACTGGCTTTCCAGGTCGTCGACCAACTTCACCAGCGCATCGATGGATGAGACACCGGTGGCTGGTAGCAAGGCAGTCAGTTCGTCTTCGAGCTGGTGGTACTTCACTTCGAATTCGAGGTTCTCTGTATACTTCTGCGCTTCCTGCCAGCCTCGGATCTTCGACACGATGGTCGTGTTGGCGCCGGCCAGTCGCGCGAGCCCAGCCTTCTCTTGAGGGCTAAGTTGGGTACGCCCCACGCTGAACGCCGTAATGCCCCGCTTGAGGAGAAGTTCCCGCATCGCTCGGGCGACCGTTGGGCTCTCATCCAACGGGCCCATGATCATCTGGAGGACGGCGGGGCCGGTCTTGCCGTCGATTGTCCAGTTCTGGATCTCACAGAAAATCGCATTGGCCATCTCAGGCTTCTGCGTCGCGATGTGGGTAACGATGACGATCGCGCTCTTCATACTGGGCTCGTAGTCGGAGATAGCGAGCATCCGCTTGACAAGCTCCACTTCGGCTTTGACGTCCGAAGGATTCGGATTTGGAGCCAGCTGGACGGCTTGCGTTGGATGTGCGCGACTCGCCAGCTGCGCCCGCGACGCCGCGACGATCGTCTCCGCCATCTTCCGACCCCACGCTTGAGCAGCCGCATCGCGTGCGACCGAGGCGAGGTCTACCTCGAAGCTCATGCGCATACCGGGCAGCGCACGATCCCCGGTGAGGACGCTCGGGTTCTCCGCCTGCAGAATCCACTCGCATGCTTCACGGCCGCGCGTCGCGATCGTGTCGAGCGCCGTCCGCTCAGTGTTCGCGAGTGGCTGTCCGTCCGTCGGACGGTAAGTGCGGCGGTAGGTGCCGATGATGAGCGAGCCGGTGTGAACGGAATTGGAAGCGGTCTGGACGGCGCGCGCGACCGAATCCGCTTCGCGTTCGAGCGAGCCGGTGTCCGCGCCCGCGCGCCGCACGCCGGTGGCGCGACCTTCCTGTTGTTGGAGCACGTGCGTCAGTTCGTGGCCGAGTAGCCCAAGGCCCCGCTTCGAGTCGGGCGCGAACTTTCCCTTACCGAAGTAGATGTCGCGGCCAAGCGTGAACGCCTCCGCCTTCAAGCCGGCCGCGGCCGCTTCGGCAGCCGTTCCTGTGTGAATCCGCACCTGCGGCAGCTCGCGTCCGAAGAATCCCTCCAGTTTTTCGAGCACCGTGGCGTCAAGCGGCCGGCCGCCACCGCGTGGGATCGCCACCGGCGACTCGGAGGCCGAATCGGCTCGCGCCTTCGATTTCTTCAGCACGTCCCAAGCTAAGGTCAGGTTGCCCATCACCGACACGCCCGGTGGTCCGTTGCCGCCGCGATTTACCTCGGCTGTCAACCCGACGGTGAAGGGAATCTTCCGGTCGCGCTCGCCCGCGATGCGTCGCGCCTGCTCCGCCGCGTCGGGGATCGACTTCAGCTCGTCGACGCCGCGCATATAGGACACGAAGCGCGGAAGATTCACGAGCGCCTGGCCGGCGGCCTGACCTGCCGGCTGGAACGCCCGCGGCAGCGAGGCGAGGTCGGGCGCGTCGGGACCGTATTGCAGACCGAACGTCAGCTTCTGGCCCTCGCCACCAAGGACATCCGCCGCAGCCGTGAACTTCAGATCGCCGGCGGCGGCCTCCGCCCCGAGGACGCGATCCCAGCCGATTTCGGCCGACAGCGTCAGTCCCGGGCGCTCGTGCGAGAGCTGAAGGCCGCTGCGTCCGGCCGTCAGCTCCATGGCCGGTGTGTCGCCGAGCAAGACACTCGTCGGGATGCGACCGAGCAGGCGTCCGAAATCACCCAGCCGGCCGCCGATCGGCGATGGTCCACCTGGCGGCGGACCGCCCGGCAGACTTCCCGGCGTAGATGCCGCGCCGGCCGTAGGCGTGAGCGACGGCGTGCGCGCCACGCGCCAGTCCTCGACGATCTTCTGCAGCGCGCTCTCTCGGAGCAGATCCGCGCCGGAAACCGACTTGCGGACGAGCTCGACGAGCTCACCGGTGTTCATCACGGGCAAGCGCACTCGCAGATCGCCACTCGCTTGGGTCGTCAGGTACGACCCGATCCGATCCGCAATCGTCGGCGCGTCGCCGCCGGCCGCGTCGCGCCGCTGAAGCATCGGGCCCCGACCGCTCATCGCGAGGGTCGCCATTCGCCCCGCCTGCACGAGCTTCTCGTTCGCGAGCGCCTCGGCTTCCAGGCCGGCTCGCGCGTACGCTTGCCGCGCAGCGGAGGAATCCTTGCGCGCAACCGTGCCGGCCGGGACCGCCGGCGAGCCCTGGCTCCCAAGGCCGGTGAAGCTGAACGTCAGCCGCCGGATCTCGATCCGCATTCGTGTGCGCCTACGGGATCTCCAGCACGATCTCGGTCTCGCCGTTCTTGTTCATGAGATGCAATCCTCGCCGACCCGAAAGCCGCCGCCAACCTCGACACCGTTGCCGCGCAGCCGCGAGTTCAGCGCCTTGATGTCGTTTAGAGTACGCCGGATCATGAATTCGTTCCGGGTTTTAGGTCCTCGGCTGGACGTCTGCTATCGTCGCTCTCCAAGGAGCGATGCGCCGAAAAACTTTACGTTCTCGGGGGACCGAAACCGCAACGCCGCATTCGACTTACCGCGAGAAGGCCATCGTCCGTCAAGGCCAACGTGGTGGCCTCCGGCTGCCCGCACCGTCCCACCCGCCGCCAGGCTTCCATTCGCACTCTTCGTGAGTCGCTCGATCCGACTCGGTGCATGCTGGGGTCCGGCCAGTTCGGGCGCTGCAATCTCCCCATGATCTTCGCCGCTTCGGGCGGTGATCAAGCACTCCAGCGCAGTCGCCCGGACTGGGCTGTGCCTTCTATTTATTCGTCCGATCGGGTCCCTCGCGCACGGCAGGGCTGTCCCCCCAGTAATTCGTCGGGGAGCTCATCATGCCGCGCGCCGCCGGTATTCGTGAGGGAGTCGAGCGCGCTCCCCGGGCGAGCGCACTTTTCATTCCTGGGTGAAGTCTGGGTAAACGAAGGGGGTTAGCGGCCGCTGCGTCCGCTAACCCCTCGTCGTCAATGGTTGCGGGGGCTGGATTTGAACCAGCGACCTTTGGGTTATGAGCCCTTTTCAACCGACACGAGAGCCAAAGCGCCACAAACAACGCCTCGTAGAATAGGGCTTCTCACGTAAGTGGCTTTGGGTCCCTTTGGCTCTCGTTGAGAGCAACTTCCTGGGTAATTCCTGGGTGAAGTCTGGGTGGTTCTCGATCAGCGCCAGCGGCTCCCCTCGCCGATTCATTACGCTAAATCTCGAATCACCGCGCGAGCACCCGACGTTCTAGTCGGGGAGGCCCGCGCGACGCAGCGCCTCCGCCACGTCTTCAAGGTCCGCGGAACGCCGGAACGGCAGCGTCCTGACGAGGTCCTGGACCGTCACC
>Ga0075418_10008632_pt1 | contig 11414 bp, 8 predicted proteins | sample SoiMetdeltSBSDD2_FD_81776 | JGI IMG/M metagenome (GOLD analysis project Ga0075418, IMG submission 81776) | Bulk soil microbial communities from a Populus tree surrounding site in Tennessee, USA - Soil MetaG P. deltoides SBSDD2 | ecosystem: Environmental > Terrestrial > Soil > Tree plantation...
CACCCTCCTCCCAGTGGAACACGTCGTAGATGGTCTCCTCGGCCTTCGCGCGCAGCGCACGGCGCAGGTCGTCCTCCGACAGCATCCCCGAGTCCACGAGGATTGATCCAATGAGCCGGCCCTCCTTCTCCTGGCTCAGCAGCGCCCGGAACAGCTGCTCTTCGGAGATGAAGCGGTGGCTGATCAGGAACTGGCCGAGCGATTCGCGTGGGTCGTTGGACCAGGACGAGAAGATGGTGCCGACGTTGAATGCGAGCTGCTTCCGCACCGCGCGCCGCTCGAGGTGCAGCGTGCCTGTCTTCCGCCCCAATGCAATCCACTGGAGGATGTCCGGCAGCGACATCGTGCGCAGGTTTCCAGTGAGACTCATCGATAGTGCACGGTGAAACCGGGATTGACGCGGAACGACGCGACGAGTCTAGCTAGCTGCCCTGCCAGGACACGTCCCAGTAGAGGTAGTCGCGCCAGCTTGCAGGGGCGGTCTTGAGGCCGAGGCTCAAGGTCAGGTGCGGATGCGCCTTGGGTCGGCTGGGCGTGCGGACCAGGGGCATGCCTGCCAGCTCGGGCAGGCGATCGCCCTTGCGCCGGTTGCAGGGTATGCAGCAGGTCACGATGTTGTCCCAGCCCTTGTGGCCGCCTCGGGCCACGGGGATCACGTGATCGAAGGTGAGCTGCGCGGGCGAAAAGCGCTCTCCGCAGTATTGGCACCGGTGCTCGTCCCGGGCATAGACGTTGGCGCGCGAGAAGGGAACGTCGGCAAAGGCCCGTTTCATACGGACGTGACGGAGTAGGCGCAGCACCGAAGGAAGCTGCACCCGAACCGTGACGCCGCGAATCTCCCGGTCGTGGACCGCCAAGACCTCCACCTTCCCCTGGAAAAGCAGGGTGATGGCCTTTTGCCACGAAACGATCCTGAGTGGCTCGAAGCTGGCGTTGAGGACGAGGGTCTGGTCCATAACCTGAGGACGACCGAAAAATTCTGCGCCTGAGGCCGCGGGCTGTCAAGGCGCCGGCCCCTGCCTTACAATCGCAAAAAACGCGTGAGCCACGACGTCCTTGCGTTCGGCGAGGCGCTGCTCCGTCTCCAACCGACGGGCGACGAGCGCATGGAGGACGCCGCGCTCTTCCACGCCTACGTCGGCGGCGCCGAGCTCAACACCTGCTGCGCGCTCGCCTCCCTCGGCATGAAGGTCGCCTGGTTCTCGGTATTGCCGTCCGGCCCGCTCGGCCGCCGCGTGCTGCGCCAGCTCCGTGCGGCGGGCGTCGACACGGCCCTGGTGCGGAGCGTCGAAGGCCGCCTCGGCTCGTACTGGTGCGAGTACGGCCAGGTTCCGCGCGCTATCGAGGTGATCTACGACCGGCGCGACTCCAGCGTGTGCCAGGTGCGGCCCGAGGACGTGCCGGTCGAGGCGATCCGAGCCGCGCGACTCTTCTTCGTGTCCGGCATCACGCCGGCGCTCTCGCCCGCTACGCGCGACGCCGCCCTCGGCATGGCCGAGATGGCGCGCGCCGCGGGTGCAATGGTCGCCACCGACCTGAACTACCGGGCGCGGCTCTGGTCCGCGGGCGAGGCTGCCCCGGTGCTGGAGCGCCTCGCGAAGTCCGCGGACGTCGTCATCGCCACCGAGGACGACTTGAACGTCCTGTATGGTCTCCGCGGCGCGTCGGAGGACGTGGCGCGGGCGGCCCAGGAGCGCTTCGGTGTGCGTACCCTCGTCCTGACGCGAGGCGGCACAGGCGCGCTCTCGATCGAGGCGGGATGCATCCGCACATCGCCGTCGTTCCCGGTGAGCCGCGTCGACCGCATCGGCGCCGGCGATGCCTTCACCGCCGGTTTCCTCTGGGCGACGCTGACCGGGCGCCAGGAGCAGGCGCTCGACTGCGGCCTGGCCCTCGCCGCGCTCAAGCACTCGATCCCGGGCGACACGCTGGCTACCACGCCCGCCGAGTTGCTCGGGCTGCTCGAGCGCGACACGCGGGAGATCAGGCGCTGATGGCGCGCACGCGCACGTTCGTCTCCTTCGGCGAGAAGCTCGCCCTCGACCTGCTCGTGGCCGAGGACGCGCCCAGCGTGGCCCAGGGCCTGGTCGTGCCCCAGGACGTGAACCTGATCCTGGGCGATGTCGAGCCGGTGCTCGAGGACACGACCGGCGCGGAGGAAGCCAACGAGTCGGCTGCGAGCTTCCGGCCGCGCCGCCTGGGCTCGGTGGTGGTGCTGAAGCCGCAATCGGGCAAGCCGCTCCTGTTCCAGGCCATCGTGTACGACTTCGACCGTGTGCCGCCGGCGACGGAGGAGCCGGTGTACGAAGCGCTGGTCACTTGCTTCGAGGAGGCGCGGACGCGCGGGCTGGCCCGGATCGCCCTTCGGCCCGTGGGAACCGCACACGGCGGCCTTTCGCCCGCGACGTTCCTCAGGCTGCTGACGCAGGCCTGCTACACCACCGCCGAGCTCGGGACGACCCTGCGCCGGGTGTTCCTGCTCATCCCGTCGCCCGACGAGATGGATCGCTACCAGGCGCTGCTGAAGGCGATCGTCGAGAAGGCGAGGCTTTGAGGAATGCGCGGGTGCGCTGGCGGAGGGCGAGGGATTCGAACCCCCAAAGGCGTGAACGCCCGGGAGCTTTCAAGGCTCCTGCCTTACCGTTAGGCTAGCCCTCCTCGCGCCGATTATAGCGCTCCGCTATGGTAGCCTTGTCGTTCCTGCCGCCCGCGGAGAGGTGCCGGAGTGGCCGAACGGGCCAGGTTGCTAACCTGTTGTGCGGGGTTAACCTGCACCGGGGGTTCGAATCCCCCCCTCTCCGCCAGATTCCCGAGACGTGAGGAGTTGCGCGAAGGCATTGCGATGGCCTGAGTGCCGGTGGTTGCCTCGCCTGCCACCACTTCGCCCGTTTCTGCTACCACTTCAGTGGTAGCAGGTTGCGAATTCTCTGTGGCGAGGGTATCGAGGCGGTCCACAGCACCCGCCGCGCGCTTGCGCAAGCCAACGCCCTTATGTTCCCACCGTCAACTCGATGCTCGAGTGGCCGAGCTGCTCTTGGACATAGGCCGGGCTCACGCCCTCCTGCAGAAGCACGCTCGCGTACGTGTGGCGAAGGCTGTGTGGCGAGTAATGGTCTCGGGGAGCCCCGCGGTCGCCAGAGCGCGTTTGAAAGCCTTCTCGGGCGTCACGTGGGGCATCGGCCGCTTACCCGTGGTGTTGGGGAAGACGTAACGCCCGACCCGCTCTCCGCGGGCGAGTGCCGTCAACGCTTCGCCCGTGGCGGCTTTTGGGCGTGTCGATCTGCCCTTGTGTGGAGACCGCGCGCGCAACGCGCAGCTCGCGGCGCACGAAGTCCAAGTCTCCCCACTCGAGTGCCCGCGCCTCTCCGAGCCGGAGGCCGGTGCGGGACAGCAGGAAGAACGTCTTGACGCGCCAGCCTCCGTGCGCGATCAGTGCTGGGAGCGCATGTGCTCGATTCCGATCATGAGCGTCTGGCGCCAGGCGGCTTCGATCTCCGGAGTGATCTCGGGGTCGAAGTCGCGCACGGTCGAGACGAGGCACTCGAGCCACGCGTCATAGAGCTCGGGCCGGACGTCGAGGTGGTGTCGGTCGTGCCGCTCGGCCAGCCGGTCGAGCTCCCGCCATGCGAGGCCATCGGCCGTGCCCTGGGCCGCGACCGCAAGGACGTAAAGCGAGTCCGCGAGCACCCGCGTCTGGCGGGGGAACTCGGTCTTCTTGAACTTCTCGCGCACCTCCTCCGAGGACTCCGTGACCGGTCGTAGAACCTGTGCAGGAAGTCCTGCGTGGCGAGGCAACGCTTCAGGCTCGCGAGGAAGACATCGACGTGACCGCTCATGCTCGTGACCTCGCTCTCGGAAGGAGTAGCATACCCCGCCGCGGCCCCCCGACATCCGCCTCTCCCTGTTCCTGGCCGCGCTCTCGGCCCTTCCGTCCCGGCTCGTGCGACGCACGTCGCGGAGGCGCCGCCGCACCTGCTGCCCTGGTCGCAGCAGATCGCCGTCCGCTCCACAATCCCGCTCCAGCTCGCTCTCGGCAAAGGTCACCACCGCCGGGCGGGCGAGGGCGCTTCATCTGAAGCGGCGGGGCGCTAGAGGAGGAAGGCGAGTGCGAAGTTGGCGAGCATGACGATCGGATAGGCCAGTCGGCCCCACCGATCCGCACGTGCGATGAGGGACGCGTTCGGGCTCTGAGCCAGCACCGCGGTCAGCAGCGCCTTCACCAGCCCCAGGAAGACGACGAGCGCGGAACCCACGAAGAAGCGATCCGCCCGCGTCAGGTAGGAGATACGGGGGAGCGTGTTGCCCAGGGTCAGCATGTAGGCGATCAGCGTGAGCATCGACGTCATCCCGAGGCCGATCTGCTGCGCCACTGCGGTGCCCGGGATGAAGTACACGCCGTAGGCCATGAGCGCGATCAGCATGAGGGGCAGGCCGAGCTTCCAGGCGTGGTAGCTCCAGTCGCGCTCGAGGTCGAGCCAAATGTCGAATCGGGCGAAGGTCCCGGCTCGCGCCACCCGGGAGCCCGTGCTGGCCTCGGCATGGGGCGCACCCACTCGCCAGCCCTGGATCGAGACGCGATCGTTCATCCTCGTGACGCGTCCAAGCGGATGGAACAGGATCTCGTCGGCTTGAGAGAGGACGGGCCAGAGGGTGATCGTCCAGCGATGCCGATCGATGGGGAAGTCGCGGAAGTCGAGCGGGTAGGAGACCTTGAGCCAGAGCCGGCGCGCATACGTGATGACGCCCCGGCTATCCACGAGGAACCGGGCCGGATAGAAGGCCTGCCGGCTCCGAAGGCTCTCCGGTTCGAGCGCCGGCATCCACAAGCGCCCTTCGGGCGGCGGGCAGTCGGCCGACGTGTCCCCGCGAGCAGGATCGGCCAGGCGCGAGTCGCGCCAGCGCGCAACAACGTAGATGTCCGCGTCCAGGGTCTGGTCGACGTCGCTGAGGGAGGCCACGTCCTGGAAGAAGATACCCACGCCGATCACGGTGGGCTCGCCCGCCGGGTCCGGACGGGTGAGCGAGTAAGCCCGGGAGTCGGGACAGGGCGCCCCGGAGCGAGGCGCGACCTCCCGATCGAGGTCCTCGATCACATCAGTCCGCAGGTCGCTACCAAACGCCGAGTGGACCGCGCTCGCGAGCAGAACGATGACGACCCAGACCCTCTTCATCGATCGCGACCATCCTTCGACTTGACGACCGTGCCCACCGTCAGCTGGCGGCGTCCGCTCGTACGAAGGCCCTGGTAGGCCCGGATACCATAGGCGCGCCCAGGAAATCGCTCTCGTCCAGCATGCGCGCGAGGAGGCGCCGCAGGCGCTCGCGGTTGACGAGCGCGACGATGCCGCGGTCGGCGTGGCCCCGGTGGTCGCCGCGTCGAGGCTCCGGTGCAGCGGAGCGACGACGAGGGCCACTGCCTGAGCCGGTAGCGCTGCAGCCAGGTCATGTGCGGATTCAGCCTCGGGCAGATTGTGCCAGAATCGAAGTCCGCGTCGACAGCGGCCAACGGGCCCGCTCGCTCGGCGGGGATGCGAGTGACCTGGAATCGAATGCGTCGAGTTCTGCTCGTCCTCGTCCCGCTGCTGTGCCCCGAGCCGGTGTGGGGCCAGGACTCGCAGTACTGGACGCTTCAGTACGGCCCGGTCGCCGAGCTGTTGAGCGGCGTCGTCGTGGGAAGCTCCCGCGACCTGTCGGCCAGCTATTACAACCCCGGTGCGCTCGCGCTGGCGAAGGACCCTTCGCTGCTCGCGAGCGTCGAGTCCTTCCAGGCCACCCACGTCACGGCCAATGCCGAGCCGCCGATCCTCGACTTCACCGACCTCGACATCCGGCCGGCGCCGTCGCTGTTCGCGGTTGCCCTCCCGCGTAGCATCAGCGGAGACCATACCTGGGTGTTCTCGAGCCTCACGCGACAGGACTTCGACATCCGCCTGGACAACTGGCTCAGCGGCTCGAGCGCCGGAGCCGAAGCGCTCATCGACCAGAGCCTCACGGAGAGCTGGTTCGGCCTGAGCTGGGCACACCCCGCGGGAGAGAGCGTCGGGCTCGGCCTGACGACCTACGTCGCCTATCGCGGCCAGCGCACGCGTCGCGAGGTCTCTGGCGAGGCCGCGTCGCCCGAGGCCGCGGGCGCGGTGCTGTTGGTGGAGGACTTCGACTACGGCAACTATCGCGCCCTCTGGAAGGCCGGCGTCGCCATCAAGCGGCAATACTGGGACCTCGGCCTCGCCGTCACGACGCCGAGCGTCCGGCTCTTCGGCAGCGGCGCGGCCGCCTACACGCGCTCTGCCGTCGGCGGCGACCTCGGGACCGGGCCCGAGGCAGTCGTGCAGGTGCGGCGCGAAGAGGACCTCGCTTCTCGCTACGACTCGCCGTTGTCCGTGGCAGCGGGCGGCGCGTGGCGCCGGGGCCAGAGCACCTTTCACGCGACGGCCGAGTGGTTCGGCGCCGTGGATGCCTTCGACGTGCTCGACGCCCAGGTCTTCTCCGGAGACCCGGCGTCCTCGCGCGTCGTCTCGCGGCTGAGACAGGAAGCGAAGAGCGTCGTGAACGTCGGCCTGGGCTTTCAGCGCAACGTCAGCGAGCGCTTCTCCTACTACGGGGCTTTCACGACCGACCGGACCTTCGTCGACAAGGACGCACCCATCGGCAACTCGCTCTCGACCTGGGACATCTACCACGTGACGGCGGGCACGTCGCTTCTGGTGCGCGACGTCAAGTTCACGCTGGGCGTCGCCTACGCGTTCGGCAGCGATTCGCGCCGCACGTCGGTGATTACGGTCCCACCGGGGGGCCCGCCCGCGGTCGATGAAACCCCTGTGGACGTGAGCTTCTCGCGCCTGAAGGTCCTCATCGGGTTCGATTTCGGCAGCTGATGCGCCTGGGAAGATCGGCGGCCGGCATTGCCCTCGTCTTTGGTCTCCAGGAGGCTCACGCGGACGAGACGCAGCCTGCCGAGAAGACCCAGCGCGCGATCGCGGGCCGCCCCGAGTACGCGACCTCCTGGCTCCACAACGTGTTCATGGGCTCCGGATACCGGAAGCTCTGGACGACACCCATCGATTTCCCCGTGCTCGACCTCGCCGCCGGCGGCCTCACGCCCGTGCGGCAGGTCGGCTCGATGCAGAGCATCGGCCTCGCGCTCCGGGGCCGCGACGGGACGAACTACACGTTCCGAACGACCGACAAGGACCCGACGCGCATCCTGCCGCCCGAGTGGGCCGGCACGGTCCCCGCGAAGCTGTTCCAGGACTCGACGGTCGCCGACCATCCCGGCGTCGGGTTCATCGTCCCGCCTCTAGCCGAGGCGGCCGGCGTGCTGCACACGACGCCGCGCTACGTCTTCATGCCGGACGACCCGGCGCTCGGCGAGTTCCGAAAGACCTTCGGCGACAAGCCGGGCACGCTCGAGGTGTACCCGACCCCCGCCTCTGCTGAACATCCCGGGTTCGCCGGAGCCGCCGAGATCCTCTCGACCGCCGAGCTCTGGAAGCGGAGCCTTCAGGATCCCGCGACCCGCGTGGACGCCGTAGCCCTGCTGCGCGCGCGGATGCTCGACCTGTTCCTGCAGGACTGGGACCGCCACAACAAGCAGTGGCGCTGGCTGAGGATTCCGGGCCAGGACGGGCTTCAGCCGCTCCCGGAGGACCGCGACCAGGCGTTCTCGAAGTTCGACGGGCTGCTGCTCGGCGCCGCCCGCGCCACGCACCCGAAGTTCATGAAGTTCTCGGCCGAGATCGAGAACCTTGAGGGCCTGGGCTACCAGGGGTCGGAGATCGATCGCTGGCTGCTCTCGGGTCTCGACCGGCAGGCCTTCGAGCGGGCGGCCCACGACACCGCGCGCGCTCTCGACGACGCCACGATCGAGTCCGCCGTAAAACGGCTGCCCCCAGACTGGTACGCGCTCGGAGGCCTCGAGCTGCAGGCCGCGCTCCGGAAGCGGCGGGACGGCCTGCCCGACGGCGCGCTGCAGTTCTACGCCCGGCTGGCGCGGCGCGTCGACGTCCATGGAACCGATCGCGCCGACCGCGTCGAGATCCGCCGCGAGGACGGAGGCGCGGTCGAGGTACGCCTGAGCCTCGCCGACGGCACCCTCGCTGCTCCGTACTTCGATCGGGGCTTCGATCCGAAAGAGACCGAGGAGATCCGCCTCTACTTGTACGACGGCGACGACCACGTCACCGCGTCCGGTTCGCCCGGGGGACCGATCCGCGTGCGCGTGATCGGTGGCAAGGGCGACGACGTCCTCGACGAGGGAACGAGCGGCGGAACGCGCTTCTACGACTTCGAAGGCGGAAACGATCTCGAGAAGGGGCGTGGCACAGCGTTCGACAACCGGCCCTGGGAGCGTCGGCCGGCGAAGCCGGCCGAGACACCCTGGCTCGAATGGCGGGACTGGGGTAGCCGAACGACGCGCGAGACGCTCGTCTGGTGGGAGCCGGACCCCGGGCTCATGGTCGCGGGCGGCTTCTTCCACACGCGCTGGGGCTTCCGCAAGCGCCCCTACGCGAGCCTGCAGCACGCCCAGCTCCAGTACTCGTTCGGCCGCGAGAAGCTGAAGTTCAACTACGACGGCGAGTTCCGGCGCGAGAACTCGAGCCTCTACTGGTTGCTGGACGCGCAGGCGTCCGGTCTGGAGAACCTGAACTTCTTCGGCTTCGGCAACGACACGGTTCAGGCGCCGCCCGAGGGAAAGGGCGAGGAGTTCTACGACGCCGCGTCGGACACCTACGTGCTGTTCCCGTCCCTCCGACTCGAGCATCGGCGCCTGTTCGAGGTGTATGCCGGCCCCGAGGTGAAGTACACCCACACGCCGCGGGACCAGGCGACGTTCCTCGGCGCGGACGATCCCTACGGCTCGGGGGACTTCGGGCAGTTCGGGATCAAGGTGGGATTCGACTTGGACACCCGAGGCCGCAAGACGGCCGACGTCACGACCGGCGACCTGTTCCGTTCCAACAAGAAGCCCATGGCCAGCGGCCTCCGTTTCAAGGGCGAGGGTTTCTACTATCCGGAGGCCTGGGACGCCACGTCCTCCTTCTACGGACTCGACGGAAGCCTGCGCGGCTATCTGGCGGGCGGTTCCGCCGAGCTCGCGGCGCGCGTCGGCGGGCGCCGCGTTTGGGGCGACTACCCATGGCACGAGGCCGCATTCATCGGCGGCAGCAAGAGCGTGCGCGGCTACCGCAAGAACCGGTTCGGGGGCGATGCGTCGCTCTACGGCAACCTCGAGCTGCGGCTATGGCTGTTCCGCGGCAAGCTCATCGCTCCGGGACGCTGGGGCGTCTTCGGCTTCGGAGACGCGGGACGCGTCTATCTCGACGGCGCACCCTCCGACAAGTGGCATCCCGCCGCCGGCGGTGGCCTCTTCTTCCAGATGCTGACCCTGAACTCGATCGTCCATGCCGCGATGGCCTGGGGCGACGAGGATCGCCGCTTCTACGTGGACTACGGCTTCGCGTTCTGACGGACAGGTTGCGCGGAGCCCATCCCCGTCAAGCCCCGGACGTTTGTCGAGGCGATCGACGCCCCCAGCCGCACGTGTTGATCGGCGCGCCACGGGCGCTCCGGGAACATTCACGCGCCCGGTGATCGAGCGCATGAGCAGGAATCAACCAGCGGCCAACCATCTTCGCGGCCTACGTCTTTCCGGGGATCGGCCTCGGCGAGCGCGGTGGTGTGCCGCGCTCGTACCTTGCCCGACGCGCTCTTCCTGGTCGCTGCACGGACCCTCGCGGGCCTGGTTCGACAGGACGACCTCGATCAGGGGTCTCCATGCTCACTGCGCCAGCGTCGTTCCCGCGGCTCTCAGCTCGTTCACGACCTGCGTGACGCGCTCGGCCATCGCGTTCTCAGCGAGCGCGAGGTAGGAGCGCGGATCGTACGCCTTCTTGTTGCCGACGTCGCCATCCACCTTGAGAACGCCGTCATAGTTCCTGAAAAAATGGGCGGCGATGGCGCGGCTGAAGGCATACTGCATGTCCGTATCGACGTTCATCTTCACCACGCCGTGGTCCAGCGCCTCGTGGACGTCCCGGAGCTCGGATCCGGACCCGCCGTGGAAGACCAGGAAGAAGCGGGCGGCCTCGCCGAACTCGGCGACGACGGCCTCCTGACAGTCCTTCAGTATCGACGGCTTGAGCTTGACGTGGCCAGGCTTGTACACGCCGTGCACGTTGCCGAAGGTCGCCGCGAGCAGGTAGCGTGCGCCCGGCACCGCGTTCAGCCGGCGGGCGACCTCGAGTGTGTCTTCGGGCGTCGTGTAGAGCTTCGCCGCCGCGCTCGCCTGGATCCCGTCCTCCTCCCCTCCCACGACTCCGGCCTCGATCTCGAGGATGAGCTCGCTCTTCCGGAAGCGCTCCATCAGCCGGACCGCGATGTCGAGATTGTCTTTCAGCGGCAGCGCGCTCCCGTCGAACATGTGGCTGTTGAACAGGTTCGGTCGTCCGGCTGCGCGCCGCCGCTCGGTCTCCTCGACGAGAGGGATCACGTAGCTGTCGAGCTTGTCCGCCTGGCAGTGATCGGTGTGCAGCGCCACGTAGATCGGGTACCGCGCCGCGACGCGGTGGACGTGCTCGGCGATCGAGATGGCGCCGAGCACAATGTCCTTCACGGCGGAGCCCGAAGCGAACGCGGCGCCACCGATCGAGACCTGGATGATCCCGTCGCTCCTACTCTCGGCCAGCCCCTTCAGCACGGCGTTCGCCGCAGTCAGCGACGTCACGTTGATGGCCGGATATGCGAACCTGCCCTTCCGCGCCCGATCGAGCATCTCGCAGTACCTGGCGTGGTCGGCTGTCGGCATCGAGCCTCCTTTCCTTCGACGCATGATGTCACGGTGAATCCGCGGTTGGCGCTATGCTCCGCCGGGAAGGCAGGAGGTTCGAGGTGACCGACCGCGCGATCGTGGAGACCGTCAAGAAGGAGTTCCTGGAATCCTTGTTCTCGGCGCTCGGCCGCTTCCCCGAGGCGGCGACGGCCAACGACCGCTACCTGGCTCTGGCGCTGGCGGTCCGCCGCGAGGTGATGCGCCGTTGGGTGTCGACGAGCGAGACCTACTACAAGAGGGCGAGCCGCACGGTCTGCTACCTCTCGGCCGAGTTCCTGCTCGGACCGCACCTCGGAAACAACCTGCTGAACCTGGGCCTGCAAGAAGAGGCGCGGCAGGCGATGTCCGAGCTCGGCTACGATCTCGACGGCATCCTGGCCCAGGAGGAGGAGCCCGGGCTCGGGAACGGCGGGCTCGGGCGGCTGGCGGCCTGCTACATGGACTCGCTCGCGACGCTGCAGGTCCCGGCGCTCGGCTACGGCATCCGCTACGAGTTCGGGATCTTCGACCAGCTGATCCACGACGGGTGGCAGGTCGAGAAGACCGACAAGTGGCTGGCCCTGGGCAATCCCTGGGAGATCCCGCG
>Ga0075418_10008633_pt1 | contig 11412 bp, 6 predicted proteins | sample SoiMetdeltSBSDD2_FD_81776 | JGI IMG/M metagenome (GOLD analysis project Ga0075418, IMG submission 81776) | Bulk soil microbial communities from a Populus tree surrounding site in Tennessee, USA - Soil MetaG P. deltoides SBSDD2 | ecosystem: Environmental > Terrestrial > Soil > Tree plantation...
CAACTGCAGCTGCCCGTTGTCGTCGGCGTCACCGCGGTGGAAGAGGCCGCTGGGCGGCTTGTCGAGCACCGTCACTTCGACGAGGCCGCTCGCCGTGTTGTTCGTTAGCTGGCCGTCGTCGAGCGCAAGGCGGAACCGGAACGTCCCGGTGGTCGAGAAAGTCACTCGAGTGACCGCTGCGTTGCGATTCTCGATCACGAATCCACTCTGGGCCCCGAGGCGGGACCAGGCATACGTCAACCCCTGCGAGCCGCCATCCCCGTCCGAGGAGCAGGTCGCCTTGAGCGTGATCTCCGCGGTCCCGTTCACGAGGCCCACGATCGGCGACGCCGGCTCCGTCTCGATGCAGGCCTGCGGAGGGTTGTTGGGCGTCGTGATGACTTGGATCTCGTCGAAACGGATCGTGGCCAGGTCGCAGCCGCCGTGGCCGCAGACCGCAAGGCCGAGGAGCATGGAGGGAGGTCCGCCCCCGGCGAAGCTCACTGTGCCCTGCTTCTCCCAAGTGACTCCGTCTTCGGACGTGTAGCCCGTCAGGCTAGCGCCCTGCCGGTCGAGTCGCATCCAGTCGCGATGCACCCCGCCTGCCAGCGTCAGCTGCTCGAAGTTGTCGGCGCCGCCGTAGGTGGGCCGCGCTGCGAACCGGGTCGCGTCCTGCAAGTCTTCTCCGTGGTCCTGCATCATGGCGTACCTCGAACGGAAGGTGCAGTCTTCGCGCGCGAGGATTCCGACTTTGCCCCAGCGGGAGCCGGGAGCCCATTGCCGGTCGGCGATGTGGGCGATCGCGATGAAAAAATCTCCAGGGACGATTCGGTAGGCATACTGAAACTGGTCGCCTCCCTGCCAGATGTCCGTGCCGCTGCCGGTCACGCTGTAGGTCCCGGATGCCGTGTCGTAAGTGGAATCCCCCAGGACGCAGGGATTGCCGACGTCGTGCGCCACGGAATACGGCCCAGCCAGACCCTTGGCGGGCGTGATGGCGAACGCGGTGTCGCCTTGGATCGCGACGCCGTCGGCCGTGCCGCTGAAAGCGGTCCATTTGTTGACTCCGACGGCGTCATAGCTGACGCCGCTCGTGAGGACGGAGCGGGGCACGTTCCAGGAGATCGTGCCCCCGTCCGGGGCCGATGCGGGCGGGCCGTTGCCCCCGGTCAGGTCGATGTCGGCAAACGTGATCGTGGCGGGCACGCAGTCCATGTGCGAGCACACGTGGAGGCCGAGGAGGACGGTCTGGGGCCCGTCGATCCACGTCTCGCGCCCTTGCTCGATCCAGTCGACGCCGTCCGCGGAGGACGAGCCGATGAACTCATCGCCGATGCGCTCGAGGCGAAGCCAGTCGTGGTGCTCGCCCCCAGGTAGCGGGACCGTCTCGTAGTTATCCGTGCCGAAATGACTGGGCCGCGACGCCCATCGCGTAGCGTCCTGGAGGTCGATCCCGTGATCCTGCACGCTGACGTAGCGCGACGTCGGGGCGTGAGTCTGCCGCGCCATGATGCCGACTTTGCCCCAACGCGATCCCGGAGCCCACAGGCGGTCGGCGATCCGCGTCGTCAGGCTGAAATCGCCGCTCACTTCGCGGTACGCGTACTGGAATTGATCGCCGTTCTGCCAGATATCGACGCCGCCGCCGGTGATCGAATAGCTGTCATCGCCGTTGTCGACGGTCGAGCCCTCGAAGCAGGGAGTGCCGATGTCCCTCGCGTCCTGCCAGATGCCGATCGGCGTGTAGGGGGGCTTCTGTCGAGCCGTGAAAATCCCGCCGTTCGAGATGTTCTGCACGGTCACCTGACCACCGACGTCCTCGCTGATGATGACATTTTGCCCGGCTGGGCCGCTGCCTTTCAGGCGAACGGTCACGGCGCCGCCCGCTCCGATCTCGGGACACCCCGCCACGCCGCTGCCGGCCGACCGCGTCACGGAGTAGTCGATCGGGCTCAGCGAGACCTGATCGAAGACGAGTGTTGCCGGCTCGCACTGGCTGTGCGACGTGAGCGCGAGCCCGGCCAGGACCGTGTCCGGAACGGGGTCCTGCCACGCCTCCTTGTAGCGGAGAGTCCAGACGATGCCGTCATCCGACGCGTACCCAGCGAATTCTTTCCCGACGCGGTCGACACGGAACCAGTCCGGATGGCCTCCGATCCCGAATTCCTGGTTCGACGCCTGGTTGTTGACCCGCTGGATCGCGTAGCGGGCGCCGTCGGGCTCGGGGTTGTCGTGCATGAAAGAGTAGCGGGAGTCCGGAGCGCAACTCTCGCGGGCCATGAGGCCGCCTTTCCCCCACTGCGAGCCGGGAGTCCAGTTCCGCTCGACGAAGTGCGCGCGCAGGCTGAAGTCCCCAGTCACTTTGGAGTACGCGTACTGGAACTGATCGTCCCCCTCCCAGATATCTGCGCCGCCGGCCGTCACCGTGTAGGCGCCGGATCCGGCGGAGTACACGGTCGATCCGTTGTAGCAGGGCGTGCCGATGTCGTGCGCCGCGCCGAAGATGCCCGCCGCGCTCAGCCCCGACTGCAGAATGACCTGCGATGGCCCCTCGACCACGTGCTCCCCCTCGTAGCCGAGGAATAGAGCGAGCTGCTCCCCCATCAGGCGGTAGCCGACTCCCTGGTCGAGGACCGAGCGAGACAGATTCGTCCAGCGGATCATGCCTCCGTCCGTGGGGAAAGGCCCGGGGTTCACGTTGCCGCCGGTGATCTCGACTTGATCGAACGTGAGCTCGGCGGGCACGCAGATGTCGTGCGCGCAGACTTCGAGGCCCAGGAGAACCGTGTGGGGAGCCTCGCTTCCCCAGTCGAGCGACCCCGTGGGCTCCCACGTCGATCCATCGAGCGAGAAATAGCCCGTGAAGACGGAGCCGACACGCTCGAGGCGCATCCAGTCCCGATGCTCCCCCGCCGCCAGGGTGACGGTCTCGAAGTTGTTGTTCCCGCCGTGCGTCGGCCGCGCGGCGAAGCGATCGGCATCTCCGGGGTTCTCTCCGTGCGTCTGGACTCCCGCGTAGCGCGCGCTCGGGGAGAGGCTCTGTCGCGCCATGAGCCCAGCTTTGCCCCACTGGGTCCCGGGCGCCCACTGGCGATTCGCGACGTGTGCGACGATGTCGAAGTCCCCGTGGACAAGCTTGTAGGCGTAGTGGAACTGGTCGCCGTTCTGCCAGATGTCTTCTCCGCCGGCGGTGATCGTGTAGCTGCCATCGCCGTTCAGGACCGTAGTGCCTGCGTAGCAGGGGCCACCCACGTCCCGCGCATCCGCCCAGATGCCCACGGGCGACAAGACGGGCGCGGGCGCGGGCGTGAACACGCCGCCGCCGGTGATGTTCTCGACCGTGACGGCGCCCGTCACAAGCTCGGTGAGCTGAACGTTCGCTCCGTTGCTCGTGGATCCATCGAGCACGACATCGACAGCGCCGCCTAGAACCGCGCAGCCGAGGTCGTCGGTCCCGAGGCGCCGGGTCACGCGCAGAGCGCCGAGAGAAGCGCTGCCCGTGCCGTCGCATCCCAGATAGGCCAATTCGCCATCTTCGCTCGTGATCGTGGTCGAGTCCGTCCGCTTGAGTGCGAGACGGAAACTCCAGCCTCCGGTGCCTTGCCACAAGAGAACTTTGATCGCATTGACGCCCGGCACCAGGAGCCCGGCGGCTTCGTCGTCGCAAGTCGCCGCGGTACCGCGGCACGCGAGAACCTGCTGGACTTTCTGATCGTTCACCCAGACCTGGATCGAGTCATCGCTTGCCGTGCACAAGCGCACCGGCAAGGGCGAGCCCGTCTCGTTGCTCACGTACGTCACGAAAACCGCCATCTCGTTCTGGAGCGGCAGTATTTCTCCGGTAGCGTCCGCCGCTGCGGTGGCGATCGCTTGCAAGTCCACCAGATCGTCGGGCAGCAGCCCGAGGCCAGCAAGGCAGGTCCATTCCGGAGTGTCGCCGATGCCGTCCCACGCGTCGCTCGCGGCGAGGTTGAAATCGATGCCGGCGACGTCGGCGTCCGCGGGAGTGAGCGTCGCGATGTCCTCGGGCGCTATCCAGTTGCTATTGACGGCGGCGCCTGGGTTGCAGCCCGACCCGTTGCCGAGCGGCCCGAGGAAAAGCCACTGGTCGGCCTGGATCCACCCGTTGGGGGCCTGAGCACGCGCGTAGCTCGCGCAAAGTCCCAGGAGAACGAAGGCGAAACGCGCGGTGAGGCCGCGGTGCAGGCAGTTGTGCGCCATGGCTCGGCTCGAAATAGAGGTTGTGGAGACTCCCTTTGACCCTACGAAGACTCGATGGTAGCACGCGTGGAATCGTTGCGACAGAGGGTGTCCTTCTGGAAGAATGTCCTTCCCGCTGCTGGCCGAAAGGCCACTTCCTCGATACCACCGACGAACGCTGACAGGTGCTTCCGATGACGAAGACGCCCTTGGCCTGGACACTTCTTCAACTGTTGACGGCAATCGCAGTGCTTCTTCCGGCTCGCGCCCAAGGGCAGCTCGACCCGGACAAAGCCCTTGCCTCGCTCGCGCCCGCTGACGGGCTCGAGGTCTCGCTGTTCGCAGCGGAGCCTCAGCTAGTGAACCCGACCTGCCTCGACGTCGATCCCCAAGGTCGCGTGTGGGTCTGCGAAGGCGTGAATTACCGCGCGAAAGCCAAGCCGCCATTTCGGACGACGGGCGACCGCATCGTGCGGCTCGAGGACACGGATGGCGACGGCCGCTGCGATCGATCGACCGTGTTCTACGAGGGGACGGACATCGAGGCGCCGTTGGGCATCTACTTCGCCGGAGACCGCATCTTCGTGTCGCAGTCGCCGGACATCTTCACGCTCGACATCCGCCCCGACGGCAGCGCTGGAGAAAAACGTTCGTTCCTGACGGGATTCGGAGGCAGGAATCACGACCACGGCGTCCACAGCGTGTTCCTGGGCCCTGACGGCCTCCTCTACGGTGCGTTCGGAAACGAAGGCGCCCACGTCACGGATCGCGGCGGCGGAAAAATCGCCACCGACGGCAAGCCATACTTCGGCGGGTGCGTGTTCCGGTGCAACGTCGACGGCACCGGCCTGAAAATCCTGGCGCACAACTTCCGGAACAACTACGAGTGCGCGCTCGACGCCTTCGGGAACATCTGGCAGTCGGACAACGATGACGACGGCAACCAGTGGGGCCGTTTCACCTACGTGATGACCGGCGGCAACTACGGCTTCCTCGGGCCGACGGGGCGGCATTGGAGCCAGGAGAAGAAATCCCATTTCCACATGGAGGATCCGGGAGTCGTCCCGACGCTCCTGCGCACGGGGGCGGGATCCCCCACCGGCCTCTGCGTCTACGAAGGAGACCTCCTGCCGGAGAAGTATCGCGGGGTGCCGATCCACACGGACGCGGGTCCGCGGGTGGTGCAGTGCTTCCGCGCCAAGCCGCTGGGGGCCGGGTGGGCGATCGAAGGAGCGCCCCTCGACGCGAACGGACGGCAGACCGTCGAGACGCTCAGCAAGATCGTGAAGCCAGAAGCGCTACTCGAAAGCTCCGACTCGTTCTTCCGGCCATCCGACGTTGCCGTTGCGCCCGACGGCTCTCTGTTCGTTGCCGACTGGTACGACCCGGGCGTCGGAGGCCACGGGATGGGAGACACCTCGCGCGGAAGGATCTATCGATTGACGCCGCGAGGCCACAAAGGCTACCGCATCCCGCCGCTGGACCTCGCGAGCCCAGCCGGCGTCGTCACCGCCCTCACTTCGCCTTGCGTCGCGACGCGGGGGCTCGCGACCCAGAAAGCCATCGAGCTCGGCGCGAAGCTCCTCGAGCCTCTGCAGAGAATAGCTGGCAGCGCCTCCCCCACGATGCGCGCGCGGGCGCTTTGGCTACTCGCTCGACTGAACGAGGGGCGTCCCTCCGTCGTTGCCGCGCTGTCTGATCTCGACCCTCGATTCCGCGTCCTGGCTGTCCGCTGCTTGAAGCTCGTGGCGCCCGAGCAGATCGTGCAGGCGACGAAGCCGCTGCTCGAAGACCCCGACCCGCAAGTCCGCAGAGAGATCCTGCTCGTGCTGCAAGATGTGGGCGGCCCCGAAGCTCTCGCATCCATCGTCGAGCTAGCGAGCCAGTATGACGGACAGGACCGCTGGTATCTGGAGGCGCTCGCGATCGCGAGCCGCGGGCGCGAAAGCGAGGTCTTCCGCGAACTGGCCGCAGGTTGGAAACGCGGCTGGACCCCGGCAGCGAACGGCATCACGTGGGTCCTGCACCCCAAGGAGGCAGCCAGTGTGATCCTCGAGCGGCTGGATGACTCCGCCACGAGCGACGACGACCGCGCATCTCTCGTGAGCGCGGCCGCGAGCCTCGAGGGCGATGCCGGCGCGATCGCTCTCGGCAGGCTCGCTGCCGGAAAGGCGCATGCGGCCATCCGCAGACAGGCCGCCGAAGCCATCGAGGCGAACTTGGGGTCGAAATGGGAATCCCTGCGCAACACGGACGCGCTGGTCGGCGCTGCGCGGTCGTTGCTGGCCACCGCGGGCCTCGAAGATGCCGGCGCCTCCGTCGCCGCGGCGGGTCGGATGCGCGCGTTGCGCGAGGACCTCGAAGCCGTCGCGGCACGGGCCGAAGCCCCCGAAAAGGCTCGCGTAGCCGCGTTGCGGGCGCTGGGCGCCATCCACGACGACTCGAGCATCCCGCTTCTGCAAGGCCTCGCGAGCGGCCCTTACAGCGCCGTCTCGCAGGAAGCCGTGAACGCGTTGGGCCGGATGAGCGGCGCTCGCGGGCAGTCGGTCCTGCGCGAGCTGCTCGAGAGCGCGGCCGCGGCGGAGATGCGGTCGGCAGCAGTCAAGGCGCTCGGAGCATCAAAATCGGGAGCCGTATTGCTTTTGCACCTGGCGCAGTCCGGAGAGCTACCCGAGGCGGTGAAAGCGCTCGCCACGACCGTGGTCCACTCGAGCGGGTTCGAAGACGTGCGTTTGATGGCAGCGAAGATCCTTCCGCAGCCGAAAGCGAGCGGAAAAGAGATTCCTCCCGCCGCCCAGCTCCTCAAAATGAAGGGCGACGCGGGCCGCGGCCGGAACGTTTTCTTCGACGAGCAGAAAGGCAACTGCGGCCGATGCCATCGGATCCGGGACCACGGCAGCGCGGTGGGGCCCGAGCTCACCGCCATCGGCACGAAGCTCGGCAAGGAAGGGCTGCTCGAGGCCGTCCTCAGCCCGAGCGCCGCCATTGCGCACGAATACAAAGTCTGGATTCTCGAGACGCGGTCGGCGGGCTTCGTCACGGGCTACATCGCCGAGGAGACGCCGCAGAAGGTGACGTTGAAGGACGCCAACGGCCAGGCGCTGAGCTTCGAGCCCTCGGAGGTGCTCAGCAAGAACCCGAGCGACGTCTCCCTCATGCCGGAAGGGCTGGTCGGGACGATGACCGTCGAGGATCTGGTCAACCTGCTCGAGTTCCTGAGCGAGCAGAAGCCCGTCGCCGGAGCTTCGGGGCGACCGGCGGTCATCCGCGATTGGCTGATGGCGGGCCCCTTTCCGAACCCGGATGACCGCGGCCTCGACGTTGCGTACGGCCCTGAAACGCGCGCGGAGATCTCCTCCGTCTACGATGGACGCGACGGGAAAGTCGCCTGGCGCAGCGCAAAAGCCGGGCGCCGAGGGTACCTCGACTTCCTCCACGAAGTGGGGGCCGCATCCGCGCAGAGCGTCGTCTACACTTTCGCGGCGCTGGAGTCCCCCGCCGACCAGGATGCGGCTCTCCTGCTCGGCTCGGACGACGGCGTGAAAGTCTGGGTGAACGGCGCGCTCGTTCACACGAACCACGTGCATCGCGCGGCCGAGCCAGAGCAGGACCGAGTCCGCGTCCGACTTCGCAAAGGGCGCAATGATCTCCTCATCAAAGTCGACAACGGGGACGGGGCCACCGGGCTCTACTGCGCAGTGGAGGCTGCGCACGCCGTCGGCCAACGAGCGCTGCCGGCCCCGGCGAAGCCGTAGGCGGCCCGACCGGTTAGGATCGGGTCATGGATGCGGTTGACGTCCTCCAGTCCGTGCAGAAGCTTGCCGCCGACTTCGCGGCTGAACGGGCGCACCGCCAGTCTCGCCGTAATCTCGATCCGAAGGATTTCGAAGCGCTCCGGAAGACGGGGTTCCCGCGCCTCGTGCTGCCGGCGTCGCGGGGCGGTCTCTGGGCCGGCGTTCCGCGGACGGTTCGGGCGATCTCCTGCTCGCTGCGCGCAATGGCGCGGGGAGACGCGTCCGTCGCACTCGTCTCCGCCATGCACCCCGCCGTGCTTTCGTACTGGCTGACGGCACCGGAGGACCTTGCTTCGAAGGAGTGGAAGGAGCAGCACGAAGCCGTGTTCCGCTCGGTCGCCGACGGAGCCTGGTGGGGAACCGTAACGTCGGAGCCCGGGAGCGGTGGCGACGTCAGGAAGAGCCGTGCGGAAGCCCGTCGCGACTCGACGCAGGCGTACCGCATCACGGGTCGCAAGCACTTCGGAAGCGGCACGGGCGTCGTTGCGTTCATGATCACGACGGCGATTCCCGAAGGCGAAGAACAACCGGACTGGTTCTTTGTCGATTTGCGCGGCGCGCCGCTCGACGGCTCCCGGGGGGCGAAAGTCTCGGCCGCTTGGGATGGGCACGGCATGACCGCGACGCAAAGTCACGCGCTCGAGTTCGACGCATTTCCCGCCACGCGATTCGCGTGGCAGGGCAACCTGCTCGAGGTCTCGCGGCGCGCAGGTTCCTTCATCGCTTGCCTTTTCACGAGCGTCGTCGCAGGAGTTGTCGACGTGGCCGTGGAGACGGCGGGGGCGGCGCTGGCGGGGCGACAGCGGAATGCTTTCGAGCAGACGGAGTGGACGCGGGCGCGAATGGAGGCCTGGCTCCTGTCCCAGGCCGTCGAAGGGATGCTGCGCGCTGTGGAGAGCGGCGCCGACGCGCGGCTCGAGGCTCTTCAAGGAAAGACGGCAGCCAGCGAGCTGGCGGAAACCGTGCTCACGCGGCTATGCCGGATCCTCGGCGGCGGCACCTACTCCGCGCGGTCGCCTTTCGGGTGGTGGTTCGAGGATGTGCGCGCGCTCGGTTTCCTGCGGCCGCCCTGGTCTCTCGCATTCGAGACTCTCGCGGAGCTCGATCCGCTTACGGGAGCCAGCGGGCCGGCACCTCCCCCGACATGACGCCCGCGTCCGACGACCGGGACCAGGCAACGGCCCGCGGCAGCCGATTTGTCAGCGACGCCGCGCCGAAGTATCCTGGGAGGTCGGACGGCCGCCGCGTCCCAGCCGGAGGGCGGCGGCGTTGGAGGCAGTAGGACCATGAGCCCAACACGCACGATCGAGCAGCCCGAGGTCATCGAAGAAGTCGATACCTCTGCGGATCGGCTGTGGAACGTGATCGTCTGGAACGATCCCATCAACCTCATGTCCTACGTGGCCTTCGTGTTTCAAAAGCTCTTTGGCTATTCGATCGAGCTGGCCACGAAGCTCATGCTAGAGGTGCACCACGAAGGACGCTCGATCGTGGCGTCCGTCGAACGGGAGAAGGCCGAATACTACGTCGGCCGGCTGCACGGCTACGGGCTGCAGGCAACCATGGAACGCTCTACCGGATGATTCAGGTCGAACGGCGCGAAGATGGTGGAATCCGCATCGTTCTCCGCGCGGACTTGGCGGAGGCAATGCGCACGCTGCCGGAGCGGCTCCGGGAAGTGCTCGAGCGGCCGGACGTGTCCCAGCGCGTCGCGGCCCGCCTATTTCCGAAGGCCCACGACGACCCCGCCGAAGAGGCGGAGTACCGGAGGCTGGTCGGCACGGACCTTATCAAAAAAAAGCTCGCTGGACTCGGAGCGTTCGAGGCATCCCTGGATCGCCTCAAGCCCCGGCGCTGGAGATCCGGCAGCAGCGAGCTGATTCTGCGACCTGACGAAGTCGACGCGTGGCTCGGCTTCATCAACGATATGCGCCTCTTGATCGGGACCGAGCTCGGGATCGAGGACGAAACCTGGCAGAGCAAGTTTGACGCTCGACACCCCCACGCCGCGGACTTCGCACTGCTCCATTTCCTGAGCTGGCTCGAACAGCTCCTCGTGGAGGCGCTCTCCCGCTCGCCCTGATCGGGGTGAGCTCAAAAAAACAGCCGGACCGAGGGTCGCTTGAAGCGCCCCCCGGCCCGGCCGGGAGGTTCCGTAAGCCAACAACTCACGGATGGAGAGGGATTTTCTTCGGTTTCACGCCTTCGTGCTTCTCGACGCGGACCGTGAGGACTCCATCCTTGAAGTCCGCATGGACCTTTTCGCTGTTCGCCGTCGACGGGAGCTCGACGCGGCGTTCGAACGCGCCGAACATTCGCTCGGAGCGGTAGTAGGCCGAGTGCTTTTCCTCCCGGGAATCTCGTTTCTGACCCGAGATGACCAGCAGGTTGCCCGAAACAGTGATGTCGAGTTCGTTGGGGTCTACGCCCGGCAGCTCGGCCTTCACGGTGAGCTCTTTTTCGCCGTCGATCACGTCCAGCGAAGGATGGATGCCGCCACCCACTCCTGTCCAACCTCCCCAGCCGTTCCGGCTGCCCGGGGTAGCCCACGGGTCGTGGAAAAAGCGGTCGAACAGACGGTCCATCCCGAATTGGAAGTCGTTGAACACCTCGTTAAACATCGAGGAGCCCCTCGCTGGAACGCTTCCCGTTTTCTCGCGTTTCTTGGGTAAAAGTTTCATGGCTTAACTCCTTGAGAATCAAAAAGGCAGAGAAGAAAAAGGCGGAGAGAAACGAGTGAGCTCGAAGCTCAGCCCGCCTTCACCGTGATCCTTCGGGGCTTCACGGCTTCGATCTTCGGGAGCCGGAGCGTCAGGACGCCATCTTTGTGCTCCGCCGAAATGCGCGCGGAGTCGATGGTCTCGCCCAGCTCGAAGCTCCTCGAGTATCCGCCCGCGGCGTACTCCGACAGGAGGAACCGCGCATTGGGAGGATAGCTCGGCGTCACTTGGCCTGTGATCGAAAGCTCCCCGCCTTGGTACTGAATGTCCAGATCTTCCGGTTTGACCCCGGGAAGCTCTGCGACCAGAAGCAGCTCTTCGTCCGTCTCGGTGATGTCGACGGCCGGGACGTACCAGCGAGTTCCGGCCCGAAGGCCCTCGTTGACGGCAGGGCCGCGAGATTCTTTAGTCAGGGTTTGAGTCGACATGTTCCATCTCCTATTTTTTTCGTGGAAGTGAGTTTTCGGCGTCATCCGCGGCGCGCTCAGGGCTTCGTGAGCTCCACCTTGCGAGGACGCGCTTCAGGTGCCTTGGGAAGAGTAATGGTCAAAAGGCCGTCGCGAAGCTGCGCTTTGACTTTCTCGCCATCCACATCCACCGGCAGGTGGACGGTACGGGCGAAAGGAAGCAATTCGCGCTCGCGCCGGTGATAGATCGCTTTCGTCTCGCCTGGTGTCTCTTTCCGCTGGCCCTTCAAGCGGAGCTCGTTCTTCACGACG
>Ga0075418_10008638_pt1 | contig 11410 bp, 7 predicted proteins | sample SoiMetdeltSBSDD2_FD_81776 | JGI IMG/M metagenome (GOLD analysis project Ga0075418, IMG submission 81776) | Bulk soil microbial communities from a Populus tree surrounding site in Tennessee, USA - Soil MetaG P. deltoides SBSDD2 | ecosystem: Environmental > Terrestrial > Soil > Tree plantation...
ACGACGATGTGCTCTCCAAGAGCCCGCGCATCGTGATCATCGGCCTCGGCGGCAACGACTTTCTGCGGCAGGTTCCCCTCAGCGCCACCGAGAACAATCTTCGCTCGATGATTCGTCGGATCCAGAGCGCCGGCGCGATGGTGGTGCTGCTCGGCTTTCGCTTCCCGAGTCTCAGCGCGAGCTACGAATCGATGTACGAGCGCGTCGCCGACGAAGAAGAGTGCCTGCTCATCCCGGATCTGCTCGACGGAATCATGAGCGACCCGAAGCTCAAGAGCGACGAGATCCATCCCAACGCCGCGGGATACGACTTGATGGCGGAGCGGGTGGCCGGGCCGCTGAGGAAGTTGATCGAGAAAGCGGATCGGGCGCGGTGAAGGCGCGTTTACACTTCCCCTCGTGTCGCGCGACGTCGTCGTCCCGAAGCCGGTCACGCTCCTTCTGTTCCTGCTGGCCACGCTGGTCATCGTCGCCGTGACCGTGTGGATGTCCGGCAAGAGTTACGGCAATCTCGATCCGATTCCGTTCGACGACATCCGCTACCTCGCGCGGCGGCTCGGCGACCGGCCGATCTCGACGCACACCCTCGCGGTCATCGTCATGCCGATGATCGCGAACGTGCTGCTGTTCGTGCCGTGGGGATTTCTGCTCTTCATCACGCTCTACAACCTCGAGCGTCCGACGCTCCAAACCTACGTCCTCACGATCCTCCTCGGCCTCTCGTTCTCGCTCGGCATCGAAGGATGGCAGTACTTCCTCCCTTCACGCGTTGCGGACATCAACGACGTCATCTGGAACACGAGCGGAGCCTTCCTCGGCGCGCTGTTAGGGCATGCCCGACTGCGCGTCCGCTTCGAGTTCGAGTGATGCACGCTTAGAATCCGAGGTGATGCTCCCGGAAGTGAGGTCGATCGAGGCCCAGCTCAAGCAGATCCTCTACGGCTGCGTGGAGCACGTGCAGGCCACGAAGGCAGCGCTGTATCTGTCGTCGTCGAGCGATCTCAATGAGAAGAAGTACGAGCTCGTGACGAGCTACCAGTACAACGCGGTAGACCGCAAAGTCGTCGGCGGGAACGACGATCTCGTCGATCGCCTCGCGGTCAAGCGCAACGCGTTCTACGTCAACGGACTCAAAGCCGACCAGCGTCTCGCGGAGATGCTGTTCCGCCAGGGCAACGATCGCCTTCTGGCCACGCCGCTCTTCTCGCGCGGACGTCTCATCGGATTCATCGACATGCGCGACAAGGCGGGCAGGAAGCCGTTCGACTCACCCGACCTCGAAGCCGCGCAGGCGATCGCCGATCAGATGTTGAAGGTGCTCGCGGCGAACAAACTGTTCGGCCTCGCGCCGATCTCGCTCGTCGACGAGCCCGCGCGGGCCGCCGGCGCGCCGCCTCTGGCTTCCACGCCCGCAACTCCCGCACCCGCAGCGCCGCAACGCACGGCCGTCCTGCCCGGACAGGCGTTCTCACCGAATGCGCTGCGCGCGATCGAGTCCGCGCGGCAATACATGACGCGACGCCAACTCGTGCAGGGCGGCGGGAGCAAGCATGTCCTCACCGACGACGATCTCGAAGTCGTGCGCCTCTTTCTTCCCGCCGCGCTCGCGATTCCGGGATCGACGCTCGCCTGCTTCAGCGCGATCGGCCACATCAACAATCCGCAGATCATCGTCGCGACATCGACCGTCTCCGACGCGATGATCGACAAGCTCCAATCGCATCTCGAGGCCTGGCTGAAGCGCACGAATCAGCTTCGCCTCATGCTGCGCCCGCAGATCAGCTATCCGTTCGGCGTCAAGCCGCAGCCGCTCTCGATGCCGGGCAAGATTTTCAGTGCGCCGGTCACCGCGCACTCGATCGAAGGACTCGTGCTCACGTTCGCGTTCGAGAATCAGCCCGACGCAGCCGCGCAACGCGCTCTCAAGATTTTTCTGCGCAAGATGGAAGAGGCGATCGAGTCCGCGATCAGCGGAAGCGTCGGCCGCAGCGACAAAGACGCGATCGCCGAGTTTCTTCTCGAGCCCGACTTCGAGAAGTTGCCGGAGCTGGTCGAGCACAGTCGCGAAGTGGCCGTGCTCGCGCAACGCACTGCGAAGATGCTCGAGCTTCCGCCTGCGCAAGTCGAAGTCGTGCGCCTCGCCGCACTCGTGCACGACGTCGGTCTGCGATTGCTCGACTATCAACGCCTCTACAAGCGGCTCAATCTCACCGCTGAGGAGATGCGCGGACTCAACGACCACCCGATCGTCGGCGCCGCGCTCGTCGATCCGCTCCTCGGCAGTGAAGTCGCGCAAGCCGTGCTTCGCCATCACGAACGCGTCGATGGCAAGGGCTACCCGAGCCGCATGAGCGGGCAACAGATTCCGCTCGCCTCGCGCATCATCCAGATCGCCGACGCCTGGGTTGCGATGACCTCCCGCAATTCGTATCAGCCGCCGATCAGCCGGGACCAGGCCGCCGCTCGCCTGCGCGAAGGCGCGGGAACGCAGTTCGATGCGACGCTGGTGGAACGGTTCCTCAAGGCGCTGAACGAATTAGAGTGATCAGTGGCCAGTGGTCCGTGGCCCGGGCCTTGTCGCCCAGGCGAAACGGTACGGGCAACGGCGCAACCTCCCCTCGGCGAAACCGTACTATCCTCCGCACCACTACGTTCAAAAACAGGAGAACCCTCATGCGGAAACTCTTCACTCTGGCCGTCCTTCTTCTCTGCGTCGTGTCGGCGCAGGCAGCCGATCTCACGGTGGCGGACGTCCTCGCGAAAAATGCCGAAGCCAAAGGCGGTCTGGACAAGATCAAGGCACTCAAGGCGACCAAGTTCACCGGCAAACTGAACATGGGCGGCATGGAGCTGCCGTTCTCGATCACCGCGGCGCGTCCCGAAAAGCTTCGCGTCGAGTTCACCGTGCAAGGCATGACCGGCGTCCAGGCCTATGACGGCACGATGGGCTGGGCAGTGATGCCGTTCATGGGCAAGAAAGATCCCGAGCCGATGACCGAAGACATGCTCAAGGAGATCAAAGAGCAGGCGGACTTCGATGGACCGCTCATCGACGCGGAGAAGAAGGGCAACAAGATCGAGCTCCTCGGCAAGGAGAAGCTCGAAGGCACCGACGCCTACAAGCTCAAGGTGACGAAGAAGGACGGCAGCGAGCAGACCGTTTTCATCGATGCGGAATCGTTCCTGGAGATCAAAGTCGAAGCGAAGCGCAAGATCCAGGGACAAGAGATGGAAGGCGAGACCGTCATCGGCAACTACCAGGAAGTCGGCGGCCTGCTCTTCCCGATGTCGATCGAGAGCAAAGCGAAGGGCCAGCAGAAGGCGATGATGTCGATCACCTGGGACAAGATCGATCTCGACCCCGCGGTGACCGACGACATGTTCGCGATGCCGAAGAAGGCGGAAGCCGCGCCGGCGAAGCAGCAATAAGCACCGTTGCGAGTTGCGTGAACCGTTGCCCGTAGCCAGTTGTCCGTGCTTTGTCGCCCGGGCGAAACTGCACGGGCAACGGGCCACGGACCACGCGACCACGGACCACTCTCTCGCAACTCGCAACTCGCAACTCGCAACTTCGAGGTCACTGAGTGCGCAAATCTTTTCTTGCCCTCCTCCTTCTCGCCATCCCTCTTCACGCGCAAGAAAAGCTCGATGCCTCCACGTTAGGCGGGCTGTACGCGCGATCGATCGGTCCCGCGGTCATGGGCGGGCGCATCGCGGCGATCGACGGCACCGCCGCTTCGCCGGCGACGATCTACATCGGCGCAGCGAGCGGCGGCGTGTGGAAGTCGACCGATGGCGGCACCACCTTCAAGCCGGTCTTCGAGCAGCAGATCCAATCGATCGGCGCGGTCTCGATCGACAAAGCGAATCCGTCGACCGCGTGGGTCGGCACCGGCGAGTCGTGGGTGCGCAACAGCGTCTCCGTCGGCGACGGCGTCTACAAAACCACCGACGGCGGATCGACGTGGACGAACGTCGGATTGAAGGACAGCGAGCACATCGCGCGCATCGCCATCGATCCGAAGAAATCCGACACGGTGTTCGTCTGCGCGACCGGTCACGCCTGGGACACGAATGAAGAGCGCGGCGTCTTCCGCACGACCGACGGCGGCAAGACGTGGAAGAAAGTCCTCTACGTCGACAAAGAGACCGGCTGCGGCGACATCACCATGGATCCACAGGATCCTTCGATCGTGTACGCCGGCATGTGGCAGTTCCGCCGGCAACCGGACTTCTTCCGCTCCGGAGGTCCGGGGAGCGGGTTGTACCGAACGAAGGATGGCGGCGAGACCTGGGAGAAGCTGAAGAACGGACTGCCCTCCGGACACCTCGGCCGCATCGCCGTCGCGGTTGCGCCGTCGCGTCCGAGCACGGTGTACGCCGTGGTCGAGGCGAAGAAGACCGCGCTCTATCGCTCCGATGATCTCGGCGAGCACTGGCGCGAGATGAACGACAGCTTCAACGTGCAGGTGCGCCCGTTCTACTTCGCGCATCTCGTCGTCGATCCGAAAGATCACAACCGCGTCTACAAGCCGGGCTACCAGCTCACGTTCAGCGACGACGGCGGCAAGACGTTCACCGGCTCACTCACCGGCGGCGCCGGCGTCCATCCCGATCATCACGCGCTCTGGATTCATCCGAACGACACGAGCATGCTCGTTCTCGGCACGGACGGCGGTGCGTATCAGTCGTTCGATCGCGCCCAGCACTGGCGCTTCCTCAACGTGCTGCCGGTCGCGCAGTTCTACCACGTCACGTTCGACATGGACGCGCCGTACAACGTGTACGGCGGACTGCAGGACAACGGCACGTGGATGGGACCGTCGCAGTGGCCGGGCGGCGTCACGAATCATCACTGGCGCGCCATCGGCGGCGGCGACGGCTTCGCGGCAATCGTCGATCCGACCGATCCCGATGTCGTCTATCTCGAATCGCAGGGCGGGCGCATCGTGCGCTTCCGCCGCTCGAGCGGCGAGAACAAAGAGATCTATCCCTACGCGAAGCAGGACGAGACGAAGCTTCGCTTCAACTGGAACACGCCGATCTACGCGAGCCCGACGCAGAAGGGAACGATCTACATCGGATCGCAATATCTCATGCGCTCACGCGATCGCGGCGATTCGTGGGAGCGGGTCTCTCCCGACCTGACCACGAATGATCAGAGCCGGCAAAAGCAGCTCGAGTCCGGCGGCCTTTCGATCGACAACTCCAGCGCCGAGAACTACACGACCATCATCTCCGTCTCCGAGTCGCCGAAGAATCCGGACGTGCTCTGGGCCGGCACCGATGATGGCAACGTGCAGGTCACGCACGACGGCGGAAGGTCGTGGACGAATGTCGTCGCGAATGTGAAAGGCGTGCCGCCGCGCACGTGGGTCTCGCGCGTCGAGGCGGGACACTTCGACGAAAAGACCGCCTACGCGACGTTCGATGGACATCGCACCGGCGACATGAAGACGTACGTCTTCCGCACGCGCGACGCCGGCAAGACCTGGGACGCGCTCGCGACCGACGATCTGCGCGGTTACGCGCAGGTGGTCCGCGAGGATCTCGTCAATCCGAATCTTCTCTACCTCGGCACCGAGTATGGGCTGTACATCTCCGTCGATGCCGGCAAGAGCTGGGCGCATTTCGAAGAGCACTTCCCGCCCGCGCCGGTGTTCGACGTCCAGCTCCATCCGCGCGACGGCGACGCGATCATCGCGACACACGGCCGCGGTCTGTACATCATCGACGACCTGACATCACTGCGCGCGATGACCACGGACACACTCACGAAAGACGTGGCGATGCTCCCCTCGCGCGCGTCGGTGCTGAAGATCCCGGCATACGACGGCCGCTCCGAAGGCGATGACCTCTATTCATCGGGCAACGTCGATGACGTTGCGTCGATCTCGTATTACCTCAGGAAGCGTCACGTGGTCGGCGACTCGAAGATCGAGATCTACGACGCCGGCAACAAACTCCTCGCCACTCTGCCTGCGGGCAAACGCCGGGGCATCAATCGCGTCGAATGGCCGATGCGCATGAAGGCACCGAAGATGCCCGGCGGCAGCTCGATCGTCTTCTCCGGCGGCGCGTTCTACGGACCGCGTGCCCCCGTGGGCACGTATACGGTGAAGTTCATCAAGGGTAAGGAGACGTACACGACGAAGCTCGAGCTCGTGCCGGATGCGCGCGCGACGTACACGGCCGAGGATCGGGCGCTGCAGCAGAAAACCGCGCGGCGACTGTACGACCTGCTCGCGGATTTCACGTTCCTCACCGAGCGCGTGAAATCGCTGCGCGATCAGGCGAACGCGCGCGCGGAGAAGCTCAGCGGCGGCGACAAGAAGCGCGTGAGCGACTTCGCGTCGAAGCTCGACGAGCAATACAAAGCGCTCGTAGCCACGCGTGAAGGCGGATGGCTCTCCGGCGAGGAGCAGCTTCGCGAGCGCATCGCCTCCGTGTATGGCGCCGTGAACAGCTACGACGGCCGCCCGACCGAATCGCAACTCGCCGAGGCCGACGTCGTCGCAGCGGAGCTCGCGAAGAAAAGCGCATCCTTCGACGCGACGACCCAGTCGCTCGCCGGCCTCAATCGCACCCTCACCGCGCGCAAGATCGACGCGATGACCGTCCTCTCGCGCGAAGAGTGGGAGAAGAGCGAGAGCGGAGTCGTCGGCGCGACGAGCAAATCGCAGTTCGAAAGGTTCATGGGGCGGTTGCTCCTCTTTTAGTTCACCCCGAGCGTAGTCGAGGGGTCAGTGGAGCGGCAGCGATGCGCGTTCCGAAAGGCGATGCACGCGCATCGCCTTTACTGTTTCTCCGCAGCTGCGCCTCCGCTGATCCCTCGACTCCGCTCGGGATAAACTTGAAGCACCTCATGCCCACCCTCCTCACCTCCCTGCGCGCGTTGCCGCGGCCCGTGTGGATTCTGTTCGGCGGGACGTTCATCAATCGCTTCGGCACGTTCGTGATGCCGTTTCTCGCGATCTACTTGACGCGCGAGGGGTACTCGACGACGCAGGCGGGCATCGCGCTGAGCACGTACGGCGCGGGGCACATGGTGGCGGCGGTGATCGGCGGGCATCTCGCGGATCGCATCGGGCGACGCAACACGATCGCGCTGTCGATGTTCGCCTCGGCGATCGTGATGGTCGCGCTCACGCAAGTGCACACGCTCGCGACGACGCTCGTCGTCGTCTTCATCGCGGGTATGGTCGGAGAGATCTACCGTCCCGCGGCGACGGCGCTCATCGGCGACCTCGTCGCGCCCGAGCAGCGCATGATCGCGTTCGGGATGTATCGCTTCGCGATCAATCTCGGATTCGCATGCGGTCCCGCGGTGGCGGGCTTTCTGGCCGATCGCTCGTTCAATTACATCTTCCTCGGCGACGGCGCGACCTCGCTCGTCTACGGGATCGTCGCGCTCGTTGCGCTCCCGCACGGACTTCGCTCGAGCGGCAAAGACGAGAAGCCGGCGGCAGGATTGCGCGTCGCGCTGAGCGACCGGATGTTCATGCTCTTCCTGCTGGCGACGCTCTTCCTCGTCTGTGTCGAGTTCCAGACCCTCTCGACGTTCCCCGTGCACATCACGAAGCTCGGCTACTCGCCCGCGGTGTACGGCGGATTGCTGGCCATCAACGGCGTGATGATCGTGACTCTCGAGCTGCTTCTCACCGCGTGGGCACAGCGGTTCCCGCCGCAGCCGCTCATCGCCCTCGGATACGGCCTAACAGGAATCGGTTTCGGCCTAACAGGCCTCGCCACGGGCATTCCCATGCTCGCCGTGACGGTCATGATCTGGACCATCGGCGAGATGGTCTACGCTCCGGTCTCGACGACGTATGTCACCGCACTCGCACCGGAGCGCTATCGCGGACGCTACATGGGACTCTGGCACTCCACCTGGTCGGCGGGAATGCTCCTCGGACCCGCACTCGGCACGATGCTCTACGAGCGCAGCCCGGCGATGCTCTGGATTGCGTGCCTCGCCCTTGGTCTGGCGGCCGCCAGCCTCGCGCTCGTTAGACCGAAAGCCGCTATCATGGCGGAATGCTCCGGAAATCCCTCGTCCTCGTAGTCCTCCTCTCCACCATCGTTTCTGTCAGCACCTTCGCCCGCACGCGCTCCGTCACACCCGGCAAACATCCCGATGCGGCCGGCGCGACCGTCACCGGCATCGTCGACGCGGTGCAGGGAACGCTCGTGCAACTCGCCGGCGGACAGGTCGCGATCGAAGCGAAAGACGCGAAGATCGTGCTCGACCGCGGCCGCGACGGCGCGATCGCGGACATCAAGCCCGGCATGATCCTCTTCGCGACGCTCACGAGATCCGACATCGCGCCGAATGCGCCGCTGCCGGCATCGATGATCACGCTGCTCCGCGTTCCCGACGCGACGCTGTTCGGACCGGTGCAGGAAGTCGACGTCGCGAATCACACGCTCACCGTGCTCGGGCGCACGATTCACGTCACCGACGAGACGAGCATCGGCGGCATCCATCGCGACGGCAAGCCGGAGCTCGGCGACATCCAGCCGAATCACATCGTGCAGGTCGCAGCCGACGCGAAGAACGGACAGCTCGTCGCGTCGTCGATCATCGTGCTCGCGCCCGCGCCTCCACAAATCCACGCTGCGCGCGGTGAAGTGAAGAGCATCGCCGCCGACTCGTGGGTGATCGCCCCCGACAAGGGCGAGCCGCTCACACTGACCGTGAATGCGCAGACGAAGATCGTCGGCGAGCCGCGCGTCGGCGACACGGTGGAGGTGCTCTACAGCATCGACTCCGCGCACGCGCTCGTCGCGATCTCGATCGTGAAGTTCGCGCGGCCGACGATTCCGAGCACGACGCACTTCCACGGACCGGTGAAGTCGATCGAAGGATCGACGTGGGTCGTGAAGAACAAGAACGAAGACTTCACGTTCGTCGTCACCGGCGACTCGAAAGTCGAGCCGGGGATTCACGCCGGCGACACGGTCGACGGCCTGGCCGTGAAGCGCGACGACGGCACGTGGGTGGCGGTGCTGATCGTAAAAGTGCGGTTCTAACTGCTTTACTCCCTCTCCCCGCCGCAGTGGGGAGAGGGTCGGGGTGAGGGGCCCTCACCCTAGCCCTCTCCCACTGCGGTGGGAGAGGGGACTTACATCAGGCCGACGCGCCGCGCCTCGTACTTCGGAAACACGCTCGCCATCGATGGGACGCCGAGGTGCTTCGTGAGCACCTCGGCGAAGACGTCGCGGAAATCGGTCGTGACGGCGAGGTCGCGGCCTTCGAAGAGCTGATGGCTGGCCAGACCCGGCCATCGTCCGTGCACTTTTCCGCCCTTCACGTTTCCGCCTAACGCGAGCATCACCGTGGCGTGACCATGATCGGTGCCGCGGTTGCCGTTCTGCCGAACGGTGCGGCCGAACTCGGACATCGTGATCAGCACGACGTCGCTCATGCGCGAGCCGAGGTCGTTCGCGAACGCGGTCATCGCTTCAGAGAAGCCGCGCAGATTGTTCGCGAGCTGTCCGTCGATGCCGCCCTGCGCCGCGTGCGTGTCCCATCCGCCCGCGTCGGCGAACGCGATCTCCAGTCCGACATCGCTCTTGATCACTCGCGCGATCTGACTCAGCGCGTCGCCGAGGGGATTGCGCGGATAGGCGGTGCCGCTGTTCGCGCCTAACGTCCGCAGGATTCGCGAGGCTTCGAAGGCCTCGGGATACATCGAGCCGAACACCTTCGTCGACGGCGCGTTCGCGTAGCGTGCGATGTCGGTCGCGACGACGGCGTTCGATCCGGCGAGGATGCGCGGCATCGACGGCGAGATGGCGAGCGCGCGCAGCGGCTCTTTGTTAGGCGGATCCATGGCCCGGGCGAGGAATCCGTCTTCGGTCGATTTCACACCCGGCGTGCCCGACTCCATGAAGTCCTGCGCATCGAAGTGCGAGCGGGTGGCATCGGGACTTCCGGCTGCTTGCACGATCGCGAGCGAGCGATCCTTCCAGAACGGCAGCAGCGACTGCAGCGAAGGATGCGCACCGAAGAAGCCGTCGAGATCGAGGACGTCCTTCTTCGGGATGGCGATCGTCGGACGCGCGCTGTAGTACGCGCTCTCGCCGTAGGGCACGATCATGTTCAGTCCATCGACCGCGCCGCGCTGAAAGATCGCGACGAGCACTTTCTTCCCCCGTGTGCCGCTCGCCTGCGCCATGCGCGCGAAGACGCGCGGCGTGAGCGCGGTGCCGAGGAGAGTGAGGCCGGAGGTCTTGAGAAAAATTCTGCGGTTCATCTGATCTCCGTTGCGAGTTGCGAGTAGCGAGTTGCGAGCGCGTTCGCGTAACCAGAGAGGCTCTCGCAACTCGCTACTCGCAACTCGCTACTGTTTTTGAAACTCCGGTCCGCCGAGCTTCTTCGCGAGCAACACCGCGTCGTCCGTGCGCACGCGCACACCGGGCATCTTGTTCGCCGCGAGTGCGGTCGCGAAATCGAGACGCGCGACGAGCGCGCCGTTGTTCGACCACGCCTCCGCCTTGTCGGAGTAGCCGGTCGGCGGCTGGGCGAAGTAGAGCGGCTGTCCGATGGTCTTGAGCTGCCGCGCGAGCGGCAGGGGATTGTCGATCGTCGCGCCGGCGGCGCGCACGGCGGAGATCGCGTACTCGAACGGCGATTTCACTTTCGCGCGGTAGTACTTCGGATCGAAAAACTCCGGCGACTCGACGACCGCGCGCACGGTCGCGCGCAGATCGCCGCGCGTGTCGAGAAAGCGCTTCGCCACGCGATCGACGAGGGCGGGCGGCGGATCGTCCGCGACGAGACGCTGGCAGAGCTTCGTCGCGAGGTGACGCGCTGTCGAGGGATGCGTGGCGAGGACGCGAATCATCCGCTCCCCTTCGTCGATGCCACCTCCCGAGAGCTTCACGCCCAACACGCTCTTCGCGCCCTGATCGTGCGCGGCGCTGCGAAAGATGAACTGTGGGGCGGACCGCTGGTCCGCCGTTCCGCGGCCCGCCGGGCCGGCGGCCGCACGGCGGGCCAGCGGCCCGCCCCACGAGATGCTCCAGCCGGTGAGCACGCGCGCGAGCTCGGTGACGTCCTTCTGCGCGTAGCCGCCGTCCACGCCTAACGTATGGAGCTCCATCAGCTCGCGCGCGTAGTTTTCGTTGATCGCGCCGCTGCGCGAGCGCGCGTTGTCGAGGTAGAACAGCATCGCCGGCGATTTCGCGGTGGCCATCAGCAGATCTTCGAAGCGGCCCCACATGTGCCCGCGGATCGTGTCGCGCTCGTAGCTGGTGATCAAAAATCGATCGATCGACTTCCCGGCGAACACGTTGAAGTGATTCATCCAGAAGTCGACCATCACTTCGCTGAGCTGTCGCTCCGACTCCGCGGCGCGAAGAATGCGCTGCGCGGAGAGGTCGCCGATCGCGGCGCGCCCTGCCT
>Ga0075418_10008639_pt1 | contig 11409 bp, 13 predicted proteins | sample SoiMetdeltSBSDD2_FD_81776 | JGI IMG/M metagenome (GOLD analysis project Ga0075418, IMG submission 81776) | Bulk soil microbial communities from a Populus tree surrounding site in Tennessee, USA - Soil MetaG P. deltoides SBSDD2 | ecosystem: Environmental > Terrestrial > Soil > Tree plantation...
CAAGGCGGTGTGCCGGCGTTGCTCGGTCTCCGATGAGTGCCTCAAGTGGGCTTTGGAGTCCGGCCAGGACGCCGGCGTCTGGGGTGGGATGAGCGAAGAGGAGCGACGCGCTCTCAAGCGTCGTGGCGGCCTACGGGTCCGCGCCCAGTCTGTGGGCAACTACAGCCTCTGAGCCCCGCCGCACCGCAACAAAAGAAAAACAATCGAAACAAGACGGCGATCGCCCCTCAGCCACCGATGGCTAGGGGCGATTGGCTGTTATCGAGGAACGTACTGTCCACTTGGGACATGATGAGCTCGGCTATGCGCCACGACGCGCCCAGGGGTGGCGCCACGGCGACGGCACCCGCGTCCAGCGCGGAGCGGGTGACCGAGTCGTAGAGCCTTCCTGGGGCGAGAAAATATGAAGCCACGGCGACCCTTCGGGCTCCGGCGTCTCGCAGCGCACCGACCGCCTCAGACCCATTGGGCGTGGCCCCCGCCGCATAGGCCACCCGGCACGGCAGGTTCAGCCGCTCGCCCAGGGCTTCGGCGACAGCATGGATCGTCGCGCGCGCCGACTCCACCCGGGTCCCCGCCGCGGCGAGCACGAGGGCGTCGTAGTCACCCGGCGGCAGGCGATTCACCAACGCTGCCAGTAGCGGCTCGGAGACCGACCCGAGCGTGTCCGCGATCACGCAGTCGAACCCGGCCACCTGAGCGGGCAGATCGACCGCGCCATGGTAGGCCCGGGTCAGCAACAGCGGCACCACCACCGTCCCGGCGGGCATGGCCGCCAGCACCTCGGCCGGCGGCGGCGGTGAGAGCTCGAGGAACGCGACCCGGACGTCAAGACCCGGGCGCACCGCGGCCACCGTCCGGGCGAGCGCCCTGGTGGTGGCGGCGGCCCGAGGATCCCGCGAGCCGTGCGCCACCAGCAGAACCGCCTTACGCCGCATGCAGGCCGCATTCGGTTTTGTCGAACATGGCCCACCGGCCGGCGCGCGGATCCTCACCCGGAAGGGTGCGGCGCGTGCAGGGCCAGCAACCCACCGACCCGTAACCCTGATTAAGCAATTGATTCACCGGTACCTGATACCGCGCGATGTAATCGTCCACATCGGACTGAGTCCAGTCCGCCAGCGGGTTCACCTTCACCTTCTCGCGCGCGTACTCGAAATGCACTACGGGCGTGCGCGCCCGGGTGGGTGACTCGTCGCGGCGCAGGCCGGCCGCCCAGGCGTCATAGTTGGCCAGCGCCTTCTGCAGCGGCTCGACCTTGCGCATGGCGCAGCAGGAGTCGGGGTCGCGGGAGAACAGCCGCGGCCCGTACTCGCCGTCCTGCTGGCCGACCGTGAGCGTGGGCCGGATGGACCGCACCGTCACCGGGATGGTGTTGGTGACCTGGTCGCGTACCCGCAGCGTCTCGGGGAAGTGCAGGCCGGTGTCGAGGAAGATGACTTCGATGCCCGGCACCACCCTCGCGGCGAGGTGAGTGAGCACGGCGTCGGCGAATGAGCTCGTCACACAGAAGCGCGCACTGAACGTCTCGGCCGCCCACTCGATGATGCCTTCGGCCGGCACGCCCTCGAGCTCGCGACCGGCGCGATCGGCTATCTCAATCAACTCTTCCTTAGTCTGAACCAGCATGATCGCCCTCCCCTGAGCGTGTCAGCAGACCAATGAACCTGACCGCGAAGACCCGGCGGCACGCGCGGCACTCCCACTCGCCGTGCCGTTCCCCATGGGGGAACAAGTTCTCCTCACCGCAATACGGGCAGTAGAACGGAGCCGCCGAACTCATCGAAGCTCCTCCTCGTCGACCCGGAGCACCCACTCGGCGAAGGGCTCCATCGCGTCCTTGCGCCCCTCGAGGTACCGCGTCGCCAGCCTTTCCGCGTAGCGCGGCAGCTCGGCGGCGGTCGTCTTCAGGCCCCGCAGCTTTCGCCCGAACCCGGCGCTCTGCCCCTGCGCCATCGCGAGCCCGCCACCCAGATGCACCTGGAACCCTTCGACCAGCGTCCCGTCCGGCCCCGGCACGAGTTGCCCCTTGAGCCCGATGTCGGCGATCTGCGTTCGGGCGCAAGCGTTCGGACATCCGTTCACGTTCATCGAAATCGAGGCATCGACCTCTCCGAGTACCCGTTCCAGGTGCTCGACCGCGGCCGCCGCCGTGGCTTTGGTCTCCACGATCGCCAGCTTGCAGAACTCGATGCCGGTGCAGGCCATGGTGTCCCGGCGCCAGGTCGTAGGCTTCGCCCGCAGCCCGATCCCGTCGAGCGCCTTGACAAGCGAATCAACGCGCTCGTCGGCCACGTCCAAGACCAGGATTTTCTGGTACGGCGTCAGGCGCACCCGCCCCGAACCGTGCTCCTCGGCGATGTCGGCCAGGCGGCTCAGCGTCGTGCCGCTGACCCGGCCCGCCATCGGGGCCACGCCCACATAGTTCAGACCATCGCGCTGCTTGTGGGCTCCGACGTGGTCGATCGGGTGCCGCGGCAGCGCCGGCGCCGGCCCGTCGGGCAGCTCCCGCTCCAGATAATCCTCCTGAAGCACCTTGCGGAACTTCTCCACACCCCAGTCCGCCACCAGGAACTTGAGCCTTGCCCGCGAGCGCAGGCGCCGGTACCCGTAATCCCGGAAGATCGAGCACACCGCCGCCCACACCTCGGGTACCTCATCCAAAGAAACCCAAACGCCAAGGCGCTGAGCCAGCATCGGGTTGGTGGACAGGCCACCGCCGACCCACAGGTCGAAGCCGGGCCCGAGCTCCGGATGCACCACCCCGAGGAACGCGATGTCGTTGGCCTCGTAGGGCACGTCCGCCAGCCACGAGATCACCGACTTGAACTTCCGCGGCAGATTGGATAGCGACTTGTGACCGATGAAGTCGGAGACGATCCTGCGGATCGCCGGCGTCGCATCGATGATTTCCTCTGAAGCGATCCCGGCGACCGGACTCCCGAGGATCACCCGAGGGGTGTCGCCGCACGCTTCGGCGGTCGAAAGCCCAACCGCCTCAAGCTCTTTCCAGATCTGCGGGACGTCCTCCACGCGTACCCAGTGATATTGAATGTTTTGACGATCCGTCAGATCGGCCGTGTCGCGGGCGAACCGGGTCGACAGCGAGCCAAGCGTGCGCAACTGCGCCAGATCCAGCTGACCGCCGTCGATGCGCACCCGCAGCATGAAGTACTCGTCGTCAAGCTCGTGCGGCTCGAGCACCGCGGTGCGACCACCGTCGATGCCGGGCTTGCGCTGCGTGTAAAGCCCCCACCACCGGAACCGGCCACGCAGGTCGGCGGGGTCGATCGAGGCGAACCCGCGCTGGGCGTAGATGTTCTCGATCCGGGCCCGCACGTTGAGCCCGTCGTCGTCTTTCTTGTTGCGCTCATTGGGGTTCAGCGGCTCATGGTGCCCGAGCGCCCACTGTCCTTCGCCACGCCGCGCCCTTGACGGTCTGTTTGGGGCTGCCATAGCGGCGTCCCTTCCTATGGTCTGGGACACGCATATGCGCCAAGAAAGCCACAGATCTCGCGGTTGAGAGCATCATCGCTGTCCGGCGCATCCGCGCGCCCGGTCTAATAACGAACGTGAAGACGGGCGGCTAACAGCCAGCCGGACAGATGGCGCTGCGCACACGGCCGAAGTCGACGTGACGACGCATCGTCAACGTCAAATGCTCAGCCGCGGTCATGGAGATACTGTGTCACATCCACGCCCCCGGCTCAACGCTCCCTCTTACCAAGTGGGACGAAGAGCACAGCTTCCGCCCCGCCGCCCTCGCCGTTGCGCAACTCAATCGTGCCGCGCAGCTCTCCCGTGGTCAGCGTCCGGATGATCTGCAGCCCAAGGCGTTTGGAGGTCATGGGGTTGAAGTCCTCGGGCAGGCCCCGGCCATTGTCCGCGACGATGACGTTGAGCTCCCGCTTCTTGCGGTCCACCCGCACGACCACCTCACCGCCGGGCTCGCCGGTGTCGAACCCGTGCTCCACCGCGTTGAGCAGCAACTCATTGAGCACCATCACCAGTGGCGTGGCTATCTCAGCAGGCAGGATGCCGAAGCTGCCCTCGCGCCGGGTGTGGATCGGCGCCTCCGGCGCCGCCACCTCGGCCGCGGCCGCCGCGACCCGGTCCACGATGCCGTCGAACTCGACCACCTCGTCGGCGGACATGGAAAGGGTCTCGTGGACCAAGGCGATGCTGGCCACGCGCCGCACGGATTCCTCAAGCGCCGCCCTGGCCTCCGGCGCGGCCACCCTCCTCGCCTGCAATCGCAGCAACGCCGCCACGGTCTGCAGGTTGTTCTTCACCCGATGGTGGATCTCGCGGATCGTCGCGTCCTTGGTGATCAGCGCGCGGTCGCGCCGCTTCACCTCAGTGATGTCGCGGGCCAGCACCAGCGCTCCAATCGGGACACCCGCCGGCATGAGCGGAAGAGCTCGGGTGAGGACGGTCGCGGTGCGCGCCTCGACCTCCTTGCGCGGTGGGGCGTCGCCGCGCAATGCGGCCAGAATCCTCGCGGCCGCCTCGGATCCCTCCAGCGGATCATCGGAGAGCCGGTTGAACAGGGCCGCGAGATCCTCTCCCACCAGTGAGGCGGCGAACCCGAGCCGTCGGATAGCGGACTGCGCGTTGGGTGACGCATAGGTGACCTTGCCCGTCCCGTCCAGGCGGATCAGCCCATCCCCCACCCGCGGCGCGCTTGTGGTCTCCTGGTCGTGCCGCGGCGGCGGGAACGTTCCGTCCGCGATCATCTGGGCCAGATCGTCCGCCGTCGTCAGGTAGTTCAGCTCGAGCTGGCTTGGAGTGCGGGCGGTGGACAGGTTGGTATCCCGGCCCACCACCGCGATCACGTCGCTGGCCTCGCCGTCGAGGGTTCGGCGCCGGACCGGCACCGCCTCGTGCCTGGCCGGCGTGTCGCCATACCAGACCGGATCGCCCTCGCGCCAGATCCGCCCCTGCACCCGGGCCACCTCCAGGTGCGCCACCTCCGGACCCGAGGCAACTTTGCCAACCTGGTCATCCTGGTAAGCGGTCGGAGCCGTGGTCGGCCTGACCTGCGCCACGCAGACATAGGCGCCGTTCTCGGCGGGCACCCATAGCAGAAGGTCGGCGAAGGACAGATCCGAGATCAGCTGCCAGTCGCCGGCCAACCGCTGAAGATGGTCGATATCCACCGGTTTCAGCCCGGTATGCTCCTCGACCAGTTCGCGCAGAGTGGACGGCTTCACCACTCTCACATTGTGGCAGTGACCTTCTGCAACGCGCGGGGAGCATCGGGATCTTCTCCACGCTCGAGCGCGAGTTCCAGCGCGAGCTGCTGCAACGGCAGGATCTCCAGCAGCGCGGCATACTTTTCATCTACATTTGGTACCCGCAGAGCGCCCCGCGGCCCGACTGTCACGACATCGGCGCGTTGCTCCCGCAGCCTCGTGATCACGTCGCGCATACTCTGGCCGCCCGGACCGTCGCCGACCATCGCGATCACGGGCACGTCCGGCTGGGTCATGGCCAGCGGGCCGTGCAACAGATCGGCCCCGGAGAACGCCAGCGCGGGCAGGTATGAGGTCTCCATCAACTTCAGCGCCGCCTCGCGCGCGGTCGGATACGCGTATCCCCGGCCCGTCGTGACCATGCGCGCCGCGAAGCGGTACCGCCCCGCCAGCTCTTTGGCCTCCGTATTTTCGAGGGTCGCGGCGGCCAGCTCCGGCAGCTGCTTGAGCCGGCGCTCCTCCTGGTCGTCCATCCCCCGGATGTATTCCACCAGCATCAGCAAGGCCAGCAGCTCGGCGGTGTAGGTCTTGGTCGCCGCCACCGCCCGCTCGTGCCCCGCGCCCACATCGATGGAAAGCTCCGCCTCCCGCGCCAGCGCCGACTCGGGATTGTTGGTCACCGCCAGCGTCAACGCGCCCGACTCGCGGGCCACCTTGATGACCTCGGTCAGGTCCGGCGATCCGCCGCTCTGCGACACCCCCACCACAAGCGCATGCGACAGGTCGGGTCTCGCCCCGAACAGCGTGATCGCGCTGGGCGACGCCAGCCCGGCGGCCAGGTTCAGCCTTATCTCGGCGAGGTACGTCCCGTAAAGCGCCGCATGATCGGAGGTACCCCTGGCCGTGAATACGACGTGCTGTGGTGCTCGCCCGGCTATCTTGCTCGCCACCTCGGCAATCGCCTTTGCCCTGTCCGCCTCCAGCAGCCTGGCGTACACCTCCGGCTGCTCCGCTATGTCCGCCGCCATACCCAGACCGCGCGCATTATTGATCGTCACGTGCGCAGTCTTGCACGAAATACCTTCCTATCGCAACGTACCGCGCAGCTTCGCTCACGCTTCCCACACCCCCGCTCCCGCATCCGCTTCCCCCGCTCCCGCATCCGCTCCGCTTCCTCGCTCCCGCATCCGCTCCGCTTCCCCCGCTCCCGCTCCCGCATCCGCTCCGCTTCCCCGCGCTGATCGTTGATCTTGGCATTTTCTGAGAAAATGCGGCCTCAGCGCGCACGGAGGCAGCACTTTCTCAGAAAATGCTGCCATCGCCGATCATGAATGCCCAACCCGGCGACCCCGCCCCGCCTCACTGCGTGCGTTCTACGCAGTAGCGCGTACGGCGTACGCAGATAAAAGAGCTGGCAGGAGACGATCAGAGCGAGCAACCGCTGGGGTTTCGAAGGGGAGCGTGCGTACACAGTTGACGAACCGTCCGAATATGACAGTGAGCGCCGGTCCTAGGCGGAGGACCGGCGCTCACCAGCTGTGGATGGCGATCTACTCCATCGCCGCCATCGCCTGCGCATGGTCGCTCGACGTCCGAAGCGGTACCTCTTTGATGAACCAGGCCAGCACCGGGATCAAGATCGCGAACCCGAGCGCCCACCAGAACAGCCCCGACGTGCCATAGGCGATCGCATGCAGCAGGCCGTTCTTGACCACCGGCTGGAGCTGGTCGAGCTGCCCGGGCTGGAAGCCACCGCCGCCCTGGTCGACCATTTTGGCCGCCTGGCCGCCCAGCGACTTGGTGATGTCGTCCTTCATCCGATCGGTGAAGACCGCGCCGAACAGCGCCACGCCGAAGGATCCGCCGATGGACCGGGCGAAGGTCGCCGTCGAACTGGCCACGCCCATGTCCTTGAGTTCCACGCTGTTCTGGGAGATCAGCAGGGTGGTCTGCATCATGAAGCCCATGCCGATGCCCAGCACCACCATGTAGGCCGTGGACTCGGGCTTGCCGGTGTCGACGCCGAGCCGAGTCAGCAGCAGCATCGCGACGAGCATGATGACGCCGCCGATGATGGGAAACACCCGGTAGCGCCCGGTTTTGGTGATGACCTGGCCGATGATGATCGAGGTGACCATCACGCCGCCCATCATGGGCAGCAGCAGCAGACCGCTGTTGGTGGCCGAGGCTCCCTGCACCGTCTGCATGTACAGCGGCAGGAACGACACCGCGCCGAAGAGCCCGAAACCGACCAGGAAGCCGATGCCACTGACCAGGCTGAAGTTGGCGTTCTTGAACAGGGCCAAGGGAAGGATCGGCTCCGGGACCCGCCGCTCCACGAAAACGAAGACGCTGAGCGACACGATCGCCAGCAGGCCCAGGCCGACTATGATCTTGCTGTCCCACGCGTAGTCCTTGCCGCCCCACGTCGTGATCAGCACGACCGTGGTGATGCCGATCGCCAGCAGCCCGGCCCCGACCCAGTCGATCTTGTGCTCGGTACGGCGGCGGGGCAGGTGCAGGAAGGTGATCAGGATGAACAGGGCGGCGCCCGCGATCGGGATGTTCATATAGAAGATCCAGCGCCACGAGGCGTTGTCGGTGATGAGGCCGCCGACGAGTGGACCCGCGATCATGGACAGCGCCATGACGCCACCCATCATTCCCTGGTACTTGCCCCGCTCACGGGGAGCGATGAGGTCACCGATGAGGGCGAACGCCCCGACCATCAGGCCGCCGGCGCCCAGGCCCTGGAACGCCCGGAACAGGATGAGCTGGGTCATCGGCCCGACCTGGTCGTTGAGCCAGGCGAACTCGCCCGCCGCACCGGAGAGCATCGAGCCGAGGATGAACAGGAAGATCGAGGTGAGGAAGACCCGTTTGCGGCCATAAAGGTCACCGAGTTTTCCCCAGATCGGGGTGGAGACGGACACGCCCAGCACATATGCGGTGATGACCCAGGACAGCTTCGACAGCCCGCCCAGCTCCCCGACAATCCTGGGCATGGCCGTACCCACGATCATGTTGTCGAGCATCGCCAGCATCATGGCCAGCAGGAGCCCGAGCATCACGATGGTGACATTGACACGCCGACCGGCGCTATCCGATGGCGGCGGTGCGGACGCCTCATCCACCGTTGTGGCTGTCATGGATAAGCTCCCCCTGCGATGGCCGGCTTACTTGCCGACCGGCTAGATTTCCTTACTAGCCGTACGGTAAGCTCTTACTTGCCGGCCGTCAAGTTGGATTAAAGGAGAAGCGCATGGCGGACAGCACAACCGGTCCCGCAGTGCGCCGGGAGGATACCCGAAGCCGCATCCAGGAGATCGCGCTCGAGCTGTTCACGGAGAAGGGCTACGACGCCACCTCCCTGCGGGAGATCTCCGAGCGCCTCGGCGTCACCAAGGCCGCCCTCTACTACCACTTCAAGAGCAAGGAAGAGATCGTCGAGTCGATGACCGCCGATCACATAGCCCGCATCGAGGCGCTCATCGAGTGGGCCGGCGATCAGGACTCCACGCCGGAGATGCGACGCGAGTTCGTCCGGCGATACATGGAGAATCTGGGAATCAGCCAGCACTTCAAGGTGATGCGGTTCCTTCAGCAGAACCAGCCCGCCATCAAGAACATGGCGAAGCCGGCGCTGTGGCGCGAGGCGATGGAAAAGATGGTGCAGACCTTGACCGGCCCCGGTGCCGGTGCCGAGGAGCGGCTGCGGGTGGGCCTGGCCCTGTTCGGCCTGCACGTGTCGTGGATGCTCCTGCCCGAGGACAGGTTCAGTGACCAGGAGCGCAACGAGGCGGCGCTGGCCACCGCCTATGACTTGCTGGAAACCAAGTCATAGCGCAAGCCCAGCAGCAGCACCCCCTCGTAGGGCGACCAATCCAGCGAGGGCTCGCGCACGAAACCCATTCGCTTGTATAGCCTTTGGGCGTCGGTGGCGAAATCACGCACGCTGATCACCACCGAATGGCAGCCCTTCTCTCGGGCACGCCGCAGGCACGCATTGGCCAAGGCCTCGCCCACGCCGCGGCGCTGGGCCCAAGGCGCCACGGCAAGCATGCGAAACTCCGCCTCACCCTCGCGCGACAGCTCGCTGAACTCGCTTCCCGCCTCGACAAAGAGGACAGCGCCCAGCACTCCCTCTTCGGAAGCGCACACCAGCAGCGTGCCGGCGGAGAAACGCCCGGCGGCGTCGAGCAGCACCGGCTCATAGGCGTGTCCGGACCGGGTCTGGCCGTCGCCGCGGTACGCCGCGACGGTCAGCTCACCTATGGCCGCGAAATCGTCTGGGGTGGCAACCCGGATATCAAAGCTCATTCAATGACCGCGATGAGATCGCCCTCCTGGATGACGTCACCCTCATTGACCGCGATCTGCCGCACCACGCCCTCGGACTCGGCGACGACGGGGATCTCCATCTTCATCGACTCGAGGATCACCAGGGTGTCGCCATCGGAGACCTCGTCGCCCACTGAAGCCACGATCTTCCACACATTCGCCACCATCTCGGCGCGGATTTCGTCGGCCATTGCCGGTCCCTTCCTCGTACACGCCACGGCATCGCAAGTATCCAACCATGGTGCGACAAGAGTATGGGCTCTAACCCGGCTTGCGTCTCACCTCAACGTCCACGACCAATTCCGAGAGCTTGGCGCGCAGCCGCTCCAGCATCTCCGGCGGCGCCTTCTCCTGCCCGCAGCAGCGGGCGACCAGCGCCTTGACCTCCTGCTCTATGCCGTACTCCCGCAGGCACGGGCTGCACTCGTCGAGGTGATGCTTGATCACGCGGCGGCGCTCGTCGGAGCACTCGAGATCAAGGTAGAGGTATACCTCAGTGATCACCTCGCGGCAGTCGACCTCTTGAAAGTCCTCGTCTTGCGAGCTCATGCGGCCTCCCGCGACAGGCCATGCTCGATGGCGTACTTCTCAAGGGCCTTTCGCAGGTTGCGGCGCCCGCGGTGCAGGCGGGACATGACCGTGCCGATCGGCGTGCCCATGATGTCGGCAACCTCCTTGTACGAGAAACCCTCGACGTCGGCGAGGTACACCGCGAGCCGGAAATCCTCGGGCAATGATTGCAGCGCTTCTTTCACGTCGCTGTCGGGCAACCGGTCCAACGCTTCCATCTCAGCGGACTTAAGTCCGGAGGAGGTGTGCGACTCGGCCTCGGCCAGCTGCCAATCGGTGATCTCATCGGTCGGCGCTTGGACGGGCTGGCGCTGCTTCTTCCGGTACGAGTTGATGAAGGTGTTAGTCAGGATCCGGTAGAGCCAGGCCTTGAGGTTGGTGCCCTCCTCGAACTGGTGGAAGGCGGCGAAGGCCTTGAGGAACGTCTCCTGCACCAGGTCCTCGGCGTCGGCCGGATTGCGCGTCATGCGCAGAGCGGCGGCATACAACTGGTCAACAAAGGGCATCGCATCCCGTTCGAATCGGGTACGACGCTCATCGGTGCTCTCAGTGGTTGTCACCCGCTTGACCGCCTTCCGCTGCACCGAGGTTACAGCGGGGAAGTCGATGGCTGGCGCCGGGACCGCCGGGATGCTGTCCGGCTGCTGGCTGGCGGGCCATTCGGGTGCGTTGAGTAGGTTCTCCACCGTTCTGACGGTGCCGGTCCGCAAAACTGCCACCTTTCGAGAAGGTTAAGGGATCCGGCAGCTACAACAACATTTAAAGGCCAACCCATTCCTTGGTACCCGATGAGTGGCCCCGCTCACTGGAATTTAGGCAGCCCAGCCGTGGTCCCTTAGCCAGCCTACGACCGCATCGGCCACGGCGGCGGTGTCTTTGCGCAGGTCATGCCGGGCGCCGGAGATGATCACGAGATCGACGCCCGGTCCGGATCGGGGCACCCCGAAAGGGTCGCTGTCGCCGTTGACCACCAGGGCGGGCACGCCGCACTCGCGAAGCTCCTCGTCCCGGCTGCGCTCGGGCTTGCCCGGCGGGTGCAGCGGGAAGGCGAGGTTGACCACCCCGGCCGCCCCGCAGGCCAGCGCCGTCCGGCACGCGACCCTCGCCCCGCTCGACCGCCCGCCCACGATCAGCGGCACCTTCAGCCTCACGCTCACGCTCGCGCCGGGCCCGCCCGCGCCGGCATCGCTCCCAGCACCTCCGCCGGCACCAGACCCGCCGGCACCAGACCCGCCGGCACCAGACCCGCCGGCACCAGACCCGCCGGCACCAGACCCGCCGGCACCAGACCCGCCGGCACCAG
>Ga0075418_10008640_pt1 | contig 11409 bp, 9 predicted proteins | sample SoiMetdeltSBSDD2_FD_81776 | JGI IMG/M metagenome (GOLD analysis project Ga0075418, IMG submission 81776) | Bulk soil microbial communities from a Populus tree surrounding site in Tennessee, USA - Soil MetaG P. deltoides SBSDD2 | ecosystem: Environmental > Terrestrial > Soil > Tree plantation...
CCCCCGCCTGTTGCCGGCCCGCGCGTTCGAGCGTTGATCTGCTGCCCGGCGCGCCGGGCGGTCGCCCCCGTCACGGGGCAGAGCCGTTGTCCCCGCGGCCCGGCCGGCGGCGAGGGGGCGCTCTTCGGCGTGCCGCGACCCGGCGCGTCGCCCGGCGTGGCGCCTCCATGAACCCGCCGCAGCTTCACTTCTCCAGCAAAACCCGTAGAATGCGCGGTTTCGTCATGTGCCGGCCGAGCTCGGCGGCACGCACAGAGGCTTCGGCGAAACCATGGTCAGTATTCGGCTCACCCGCGGGGGCGGAAAGAAGCGTCCCTTCTACCACATCATCGTGACGGACAGCCGCAACCGGCGGGACGGGCGCTACATCGAGCGCCTCGGGTTCTTCAACCCGATCGCGACCGGGAAGGAGGAGCCGTTGCGGCTCGACCTCGGCCGGGCCGAGTACTGGCTGGAAAAGGGCGCGCAGCCTTCGGATCGCGTCGCCGATCTGATCAAGCGCTGGCGCAAGAGCCAGGCGGCGGCCTGAGTCGCGATGCGACCGGGCGGAGTGCTGCCATGGAGGAGCGCGAAGCTCGGCGCGTAATTCTCGGTCGCGTGGCCGGACTGCACGGCATGCGCGGCTGGGTCAAGGTGCTCTCCTACACCGAACCGCGCGGGAACATCCTCAGTTACCCGAGATGGCAGCTGCGCACCGCTGAGGGCTGGCAGGCTCTCGCGCTCGCCGCGGGACAGTCGCATGGGGACCGCGTTCGGGCGCAGCTCGAGGACGTCAACGATCGCGACCAGGCAGCCGCGCTCGTGGGCGCGGACATCGCCGTCATGCGCGCGGAGATGCCGGCAGCAGGAGCCGGCGAGTACTACTGGTCCGATCTCGAAGGCCTGAGCGTCCGCAACCTCGCGGGCGAGGATCTCGGGCGCGTGGTACGGCTCTTCTCGACGGGCTCGAACGACGTGATGGTCGTAGCGGGCGAGCGCGAGCGGTTGCTGCCCTTCCTGTCCGGCACGGTGGTCAGGGACGTGGACCTGGCACGCGGCGAAATCCGCGTCGACTGGGACGCTGCGTTCTGACATCGATGGTGGAGTGACAGCGTGCACGTCGGGGTCATCACCCTTTTCCCAGACCTCGTCCGCGCCGCGCTCGGATACGGTGTCGTCGGGCGCGCCGCCGCGCGCGGGCTGCTCGAGCTCGCGACCTTCGATCCGCGCGAGTGGTCGGACGACGTGCATCGCACCGTCGATGACCGGCCCTACGGGGGCGGGCCCGGCATGGTGATGAAGTTCGAGCCGCTGCGCGGCGCCATCCGGGCGGCCCGCGCGCGTGTTCCGCAACGCAGTCCGGTCGTCTACCTCGGCCCGCAGGGACGGCGGCTGGAGCAGGCGCGGGCCGCGGAGCTCTCAACGCTCCCGGGGCTCGTGCTCGTCGCCGGCCGGTACGAGGGCGTCGACGAGCGCCTGCTGGCGGCCGAGGTGGATGAGGAGATCTCGATCGGCGACTACGTGCTCTCGGGCGGCGAGCTGGCGGCGATGGTCGTCCTCGACGTCATCGCGCGGCTGCTGCCGGGCGCGCTCGGCGACGAGCGTTCCGCGCAGCAGGATTCCTTCTCTGGCGACCTGCTCGACCATCCTCACTACACGCGCCCGGAAGAGATCGAGGGACGGCGCGTGCCGGAGGTGCTGGTGGGCGGTCACCACGCGCAGATCGAGCGCTGGCGGCTGAAACAGGCGCTCGGACGTACATGGTCTCGGCGGCCCGAGCTGCTCGCGCGCCGGACGATGAGCGAGCTAGAGCACGCATTGCTAGAGGAGTACATCGCGGAAGGCGCCGCGGATACAGAGGTGCCGTGACGAGCGTGTGCTCGCACGGCGGGTTGCGCCACGGGCGCATTGTGCTTTCGCCGCTCAGGTCGCGCGGGCTGGTCCCGCGAAACGGCTGAGCGGAGTTCGACGAAGAAAGGTGATGGCGATGAGCAAGATCATCCAGGAGCTCGAGCACGAGCAGATGAAGGACCGCAGCGTTCCGGAGTTCAGGCCGGGCGACACGGTCGTCGTGCAGGTGAAGGTCAAGGAGGCCGGGCGCGAGCGACTGCAGGCCTACGAGGGCGTCGTCATCGCCAAGCGCAACCGCGGGCTGAACTCGGCGTTCACGGTGCGCAAGGTCTCCCACGGCGAGGGCGTGGAGCGTGTATTCCAGACCTACAGTCCGGCGATACACACGATCAAGGTCAAGCGCCGCGGCGACGTGCGCCGCGCGAAGCTCTACTACCTGCGCGACTTGACGGGCAAGGCTGCCCGCATCAAGGAGAAGGTCTGACCGACCGGGGCCAGGATCGCCCGACTATGAGCGAGACCCGGCAGACTCTGAGCTTCCAGGCCGAGGTGCAGCGCCTGCTGCATCTCATGATCCATTCGCTCTATTCCAACAAGGACGTATTCCTTCGCGAGCTGATCTCGAACGCGTCCGATGCCTGCGACCGTTTGCGCTTCGAGGCGCTGCAGCGTGACGGGCTGCTCGCCGACGACCCGCAGCTTCGTATCCGCGTCAACTGCGACCGCGCGCAGCGCACGATCACGATCGCCGACAACGGCATCGGCATGAGCCGCGACGAGGCGATCGCGCAGCTCGGAACGATCGCACGCTCGGGCACCCGCGAGTTCCTCGCCGGGCTCACCGGGGAGGGCGCGAAGGATCTCTCGCTCATCGGCCAGTTCGGCGTCGGTTTCTACTCGGCGTTCGTCGTCGCAGATCGCGTGACGGTGCTCACCCGGCGCGCGGGTGCGCCGCCGGAGGAGGGCGTGCGCTGGGAATCGCGGGGCGAGGGCGAGTACACGATCGACTCCGAGCCGCGGCCGGCGCGGGGCACCGAGGTGATCCTGCACCTGCGCGAAGGCGAGGACGAATTCCTCGATCCGCACCGGCTGCGCGCGCTGATCCGGCGCTACTCCGACCACATCGCACTCCCCGTGCAGATGCGTCGCGAGGGCGAGTCGGGAGACTCCGGCGGCGACTATGAGACCATCAATCGAGCCTCGGCATTCTGGCGGCGCCCGAAGCAGGAGATCAGCGACGCCGAGTATCGTGAGTTCTACAAGCACGTCGCCCACGACTTCGAAGATCCGCTCGCCTGGACGCATCACAAGGTCGAGGGCAGGCTCGAGTGGACGGCGCTGCTGTACGTCCCATCGCGCGCCGCGTTCGACCTCTACGATCGTACGCACTTCCGCGGCGTGAAGCTCTATGTGCAACGCGTCTTCATCATGGACGACGCCGAGCAGCTGCTGCCGCGCTACTTGCGCTTCGTGCGCGGGGTTATCGACTCGAGCGACCTGCCGCTCAACGTCTCGCGCGAGATGCTGCAGGACAACCAGGTCGTCGAGAGCCTTCGCGCCGGGGCGACGAAGCGCGTCCTCGGCCTGCTCGAGGAATTGCGCACCCAGGATCGCGAGCGCTATCAGATCTACTGGGATCAGTTCGGGCGCGTGTTGAAGGAAGGCCCGGCGGAGGATCCCGCGCACGCGGAGCAGGTGGCCTCGCTGCTCCTGTTCGCGACGACGCAGAGCGGCACGCCGGCGCAGACCGTCTCGCTCGCGGACTACGTCGGCCGCATGCAGCCCGGCCAGTCCGAGATCTACTACCTGACCGCGGACAACTACTCGACGGTCGCGGCGAGCCCGCACCTGGAGATGTTCCGGGAGAAGGGCATCGAGGTACTGCTCCTCGGCGATCGCATCGACGAGTGGCTCGTCGCGAGCCTGCCGGGGTACGAAGGCAAGGCGCTGCGCTCCGTGAGCCGTGGCGACCTCGACCTGTCGTCCGTGAAAGCCGGCGACGAGAGTCACGCGCAGCTGGAGCAGGAGTATCGCGAGATGCTCGCGCGCGTGCGCTCGAACCTCGGCGACAAGGTGCAGGACGTGCGCCTGTCGCGCCGGCTCAAGGACTCACCGTCGTGCATCGTCCTGCCGGAGGGCGCTCTCGGCGCGCGGCTCGAGCGTTGGCTCCGCGAGCTGGGACAGGAGGCACCCGCAACGAAGCCGATCCTCGAGCTGAATCCCGCGCACCCCATCGTGATCAAGGCGCGGCACGAGGAGGACAAGCAGCGTTTCCGTCTCTGGAGCGACCTGCTGTTCGATCAGGCCGTGCTGGCGGAAGGCGGAACGCTCCAGGATCCGGCGGGCTTCGTGCGCCAGATTAACGAGCTGCTCATCGCCATCGCGCGCTGACGGCGGGCGTTTCATGCTGCTGCGTGTCGCCGGTCCGTTCGTGCTCGTGCTCGCATCCTGCCTGTCGGGTTGCGCAACCATCGCATCGAAGGCCACGAACCGCTTCGCTGACAACCTCACCGCCGCGATCCTCGATCAGTCCGATCCGGAGATCGTGCGCGATGGTGCGCCGGCGTATCTGCTGCTGATCGACAGCCTGCTCGAGGGCAGCCCCGAGAGCGCGGAGCTGCTCGGCGCCTCCGCGGTGCTGTATTCGGCCTATGCCGTGCTCTTCGCGGAGGACGTGCAGCGCGCACAGCGCCTGAGCACCCACGCACGCGCGCAGGGCGAGCACGCGCTCTGCGTGGTCGACCCGCGTACCTGCGGCCTGAGCGCGAAGACCTACGAGGAACAGGCCGCGCTGCTCGATCAGCTCGACGAGCGCGATGTGCCGGCGCTCTATGCCTACAGCATCTCGTCGCTCGCGTGGCTCCGCGCGCATCGCGACGACTGGGCGGCGCTCGCGGCGCTGCCGAACGTCGAGGCAGCCCTCGTCCGCGTCCAGGCGCTGGATGCGGAATACGAAGCGGGCAGCGTGCAGCTATACCTGGGAATACTGAACACGCTGCGCCCGGAAGCGCTGGGCGGCAAGCCCGAGCTCGGCCGCGAGCACTTCGAGCGGGCGATCGAGCTGAGCGGCGGCCGCGACCTGTCGGCGAAGGTGGAGCTCGCGCGCAGCTATGCGCGTCTCGTGTACGATCGGGAACTCCACGACCGGGTCCTGAACGAAGTACTGCAGGCGGATCCGGTGGCGCCGCGTCTGACGCTGTTGAACGTGCTGGCCCAACGCGACGCCCGGGCGCTGCTCGACTCCGCCGACGACTACTTCTGATGATGCGGCCGATCCCGCGGGGAAGGATGAGAATGCCGATACGACTGTCGTTGATATTCGTGCTGCTGCTCGCGCTCGTGCTGCCCGTGCATGCAGGGGAGCTCAAGATCGCGAGCGTGGCGCCGGAAGGCTCCAAGTGGATGCAGGAGATGCGCAAGGCCGCGGAGGTCGTCAAGACCCGCACGGAAGGACGCGTCGTCCTCAAGTTCTACGGCGGCGGCGTCATGGGCAGCGACAAGAAGGTCCTGCGCAAGATACGCGTCGGTCAGCTCGACGGCAGTACTTTCACGCCCTCGGGACTCGCCGAGGTCTATCCCGACCTCAACGTCTACGGGCTGCCCCTGCTGTTCCAGTCGCTCGACGAGGTCGACCGCGTGCGCGCCGCCGAAGACGCGAACATGCGCGCCGGCCTCGAGGCGGCGGGCTTCGTGAGCTTCGGCTTCGCGGAGGGCGGCTTTGCCAAGCTCATGTCGAACGTGCCTGTGCGCGGCATCGACGACCTCAAGGGCCGCAAGGTCTGGGTGCCGGACGGCGACCGCATCAGCTACGCCGCGATGCAGGCGCTCGGGCTTGCTCCGGTGACGCTCCCGCTCACGGACGTGCTCACGGGACTACAGACCGGTCTGCTCGACATCGTCGCGACCTCCGCGGTCGGCGCACTCGTACTGCAGTGGCACACGAAGGTGAAGTACGTCACCGACCTGCCGCTCGCGTACATCGTCGCGACGCTCGCGATCGCGAAGCCGTCCTTCGACAAGCTCTCTGCGCCCGATCAGGCCGTCGTGCGCGAGGTGATGGAGGGCGCATACGAGCGCCTCAATCACGACAACCGCATCGAAAACGAAAAGGCCGAGGCGGCGCTCATCAGTTCCGGCATCCAGAGCGTCAAGCCGGATTCCGAGCAGGTGCGTGAGTGGCGCCGGATCGTCATGGAAGCCAATCACAAGGAAGGGCAGGAGGGCGCGTTCGATCCCGCGGTGCTCGCGAAGATCGAGACGCAATTGCAGTCGTTGCGCGCGTCGGCGGCGGACGCGAGCTGAAGGCGCGGGATCGCGAGCTCACCAGCTGCGCCGCGAGGTCGAGTTCAGATGTCGAGACCGGGTGTACTCTCCATGTTTTTCGGCGCCATCTGGCGCGTCCTCGACGCGACGCGCAAGGTGCTGCACTTCTTCCTGCTCGCGTTCTTTGCCCTCATCATCATCGGGCTCTTCGCCCCGCATGTCCCCCGCATACCGTCCAGGGCCGCGCTCGTGCTTGCGCCAGAAGGCAGCGTCGTCGACCAGCTCGACGGCGACGCGAGCTCGCGCGCGTGGAACGAGCTCGTGGGTGAGGGCGAACGTCAGACCCTCGCGCGTGATCTCCTCGCCGTCATCGACGCGGCGCGCGACGACGACCGCATCCAGATCATGGTCCTCAAGCTCGGCGGCATGGGCGGCGCCGGCTTCAGCTCGCTCCAGGACGTCGCCGCGGCGCTCGAGCGCTTCAAGGCGGCCGGCAAGCGCGTGATCGCGGTCGGCGACTACTACTCGCAGAACCAGTACTACCTCGCCGCGCACGCCGACGAGGTCTACCTGCACCCGCAGGGCTTTATCTTCCTGCCCGGCTACGGGACCTTTCATACCTACTATCGCAGCGCCATCGACAAGGTCCTGGTCGACTGGAACGTGTTCAAGGTCGGCGAGTACAAGTCTTTCGTCGAGCCCTTCGTGCGCGACGATATGTCGCCGGAGGCGCGCGAGAATGCGCTCGACTGGCTGAACGGCCTGTGGACGAGCTATCAGCGCGACGTCACGACGGCGCGGAAGCTCGAGCCCGACACGCTCGCGCGCTACGCCGAGCGCCTGCCGGCACTGCTGAAGGAGACGGGCGGCGACCTCGCAGTGCTCGCACGCGAGATGGGGCTCGTGACTGACGTGTGGGATCACGGCCGGATGGAGGCCCGACTGGCGGAGCTGGTGGGGACGGACGAGACGACGCATACCTTCAACCAGGTGCACAGCGGCGACTACCTCGAGAGCGTCCGCGTCGCGATCCGCCAGCCGAAGTCCGACAACGTCGTCGGCGTCATCGTCGCCTCCGGCGACATCCTCGACGGCCAACAGCCCCCGGGCACGATCGGTGCGGACTCCACCTCCGCGCTCGTCCGTCAGGCACGCTACGACGAGCATGTGAAGGCCGTCGTCCTGCGTGTGGACTCCGGCGGCGGCAGCGCCTTCGCTTCCGAGGTCATCGGACGCGAGCTCGAGCGGTTGCGCGAAGCCGGCAAGCCGCTCGTCACCTCCATGGGCAGCGTCGCAGCGTCGGGGGGCTACTGGATATCGATGGCCGCCGACGAGATCTGGGCGAGTCCCGAGAGCATCACGGGCTCGATCGGCATCGGCGCTTATTTCCCCACCATCCAGCGCACGCTGGACAAGCTCGGCATCCACGTGGACGGTGTTGGCACGACGCCGCTGGCGGGCGACTTCCGCTCCGATCGTGCACTCGGCGACGACGCACGCGAGATCCTCCAGCTCGGCATCCAGAACGGGTACCAGCGCTTCATCAGCAAAGTTGCGGACGCGCGCGAGATGCCCGTCGACCGCGTTGACGACATCGCCCGCGGTCGCGTCTGGCTCGGCGAGGAGGCCCAGCAGCTCGGCCTCGTCGACAAGCTGGGCAGCCTCGGGGATGCGATCGAGTCCGCCGCGACGCTCGCAGGCGTACAAGGCGACTATCGTGTCGAATACATCGAGCGCGAACCGAGCTTCCGCCAGGTGCTCGCCATGCAGCTCGCGCAGCGCGCACGCGCGTGGCTCCAGCCGGCGCCGGCGCGCGAGCGCTCGCCGCTGCTGGAGACGGCGAGCCGGCTGGAGGACGAGCTCGGACGCCTCCTGCGCTGGAACGATCCGGGCGGTCTCTACTACCAATGCCTCTGCGAGGTGCGCTGATGATCGCCCATTTCCGACTGCATTCCGTCGTCGCGCTCGGCGCTCTCGCACTGGCCGCGCTCGCTGTGGAGGCCGCGGCGGCCGACGCTCCGCAGAGCGACGCGTGGCGCTCGCAGGTAGAGGCGACGAGCGACGTCGAAGGTCTCGCGAAGCTGTATCTCCAACTCATGGTCGAGGCCAACCCGGTGCAGGGCACGCAGCTCGGCATCCACGGAACAGCGGACGACGCCACGCACTACGACGAGGCGCTGCCGGACGTGTCGGCGCGGAGCGCAGCGATCTACTACGACCAGCTCGTGTTCCTGCGCGACCGGCTCGTGCGTCTGGACACGGCGACGATGTCCCGCCCGGACCAGGTCGATCACCATGTGCTCGTCAATCAGGTGCAGCTCGACCTGCTGCAGCTCACGGAGCTCGGACAGCTGACGGATCCCCTCGCCTATGCGAGTGTCGTCGGCGACGCGTACTCGACGCTCATCCTGCGCGACTATGCGCCGCTCGAGCAGCGGCTCCTGAGCTTCGGCTCGCGCTGCGCGCGGACCCCCAAGCTCCTCGCCGACGCGCGCAGCAATCTGACGCCCCCGTACGTGCGGCCGACGGCCGTGCAGAAGCAGCTTGCGCCCGGGCGCCTCCGCGCAACGACGGCGGAGGATGGACTCCTTCGCAAGACACTGCCGGAGCTGCTCGCGAAGTCGAAGCTCACCTCGGCGCAGACGGACGACATCCGCAGCGCCTGCGCGGGCGCGAGCACGGCGATCGACGAGTTCGCGACCTGGTTCGAGCAGGCGATGGCGACCCGGCCCGACGGTGAATGGCGGCTCGGCCCCGAGCTGTACGCGAAGAAGTACGCGCTCGTCATGGATTACCCGCTCGGTCCGCAGGAGCTGCTGGCGGAGGCCGAGCAAGCGCTCGACACGCAGTACGCGGCGCTCGTCGCAGTCGCGCGCAAGGTCCACGATCGCTATCTGCGCGATGCGATCAAGCGCGGAGAAGAGCCGCCCGAGAGCGCTCTCGACGACGGACAGGTGGTTCGCGCCGTGCTCGCCAGGCTGTCCGAGGACCGCTCAACGGTCGACACGCTGATCCCGGACAGCTACGCGCTCGCCGATTCCATCGTCGCGTTCGTGAAGAAACACAAGCTCATGGATCTGCCGCCGACCTCGAAGCTGCGCATCGAGAACGTGCCGCCGCATCTCAGCGGCTACGCGGTCGCGCAGATCCAGACGGCGCCCGTGTTCGAGCCGCAGCTCGAATCCGTGTGGTTCTGGGACCTGCCGCTGCTGTCGCAGTCCGAGAGCTATCTCAAGGAGTACAACCGCGCTGTGCTGGCCGAGGTCTACATCCACGAGGGCGTGCCGGGCCACTTCGTGCAGCTCGACTACTCCAATCGCTTCCCGCGGCTCGTACCCAGGCTGTTCACGAACGGTCCCATGGTCGAAGGCTGGGCGGCCTACATCCAGACGCAGCTCGTAGACGAGGGGTTCACCGTCTATCCCAGGGATCCGCTCGGTCACGACCTCCAGAAGATCGCCGATCTCAAGCTCCAGCTGCGGTCGATCCTGAACGCCATCATCGACATCAAGCTGCAGACGACGAACTGGCCTGAGGAGGATGCCGTGCGCCTCATGATCGAGCGCGGCTTCCAGGAAGAGGGCGAAGCACGCGGCAAGCTCACGCGGGCCAAGCTGAGCTCCGTCCAGCTCGCGACCTACTTCGCCGGCCATCACGCCATCCTCGGCATCCTCGACGAGTACCGGCGTGCGAAGGGCGACGCCTTCACGTGGAAGGACTTCAATGAGCGTCTCGTGGGTGCCGGCTCGCCGCCGTTCTTCGCCTTGCGGGAGCTGATGCTCGGCCAGTGAGGGCCCCGCGATCCGCGGGTGCGGCGCGGTCGGGTCGGCATGCGGATCGCGCTTCCGCAGCGCACAACGGAGCATCTGTTGCCTGCCCGCAACTTGATCGTTAATGCATTCTGTCAATCAAGTGCTACACTCTTGCGCGATTTTGGGGCTCTGAAGACGACTCGTCCCGTTTGGCCTCGAGATGTAGCAAGAAAGTGAATGGGCGTCTCGCACGCGAGACGGCACGAGAGATGGCAAGCGACCGATCCCACAATCCACGAGGAGGAGCAATGATGAAGGTGCATGCTCGATGCCGTTGCGCAGAGAGCGCCGCGCGCTTCGCCGGACGCGATCGTGCGAACAGATTCCAAGCCCGGGCGACCTCGCCCTCCGTCCGCTGACACACGCGAAAGGGGTGGACATGAACATTCGGCGTATCCTCGCCGGCTCCGTGCCGGCAGCAGCGTTGATGCTGGCGTCGCAGGGAGCGAGCGGATTCGGGATGATGGAAGTCGGCGACTGGCAGGTCGAATTCGGAGGCAACGTCAACGCCTACCTGACGCAGGCGAACTGCGATCCCGCCAACGAGGCGGAGGGCGGGGAGACCGGCGGAATCGCTGCCGGTCTCGCGTGCGGCTCCCTCAACACCGAGGACCGCGATGTCGGCAGCATCCGCACAGGTCTTCTCCCGTCGTGGTTCGGGTTCCACGCGACGCAGGAGAAGGGTGGGTTCAAGCAGGGCGTCACGATCGGCTTCCAGCCGGGGGGCGACGGCGGCAACCAGGTCAATGAGCTGGACGGCGCCCTCGGATTGAACACTTCGAACTTCCGCCAGGTCTTCGTCGAGTTCTCCGGAACCGACTGGGGCGGATTCAAGATCGGCCGCGATCTCGGCCTGTTCGGCTCCGACGCCATCCTCTCCGACATGACGCTGCTCGGCGTCGGCACGGTGAGCGACCTCACGGCGGGCGGCGGGAACACGAGCCTCGGCCGCATCGGCGTGGGCTACATGTACGCGGACTGGAAGGCCCAGATCCAGTACTACTCGCCGGAATGGAGCGGCTTCCAGTTCAACCTCGCAATCGTCGATCCGTGGGGCCTGGGCAGCGTAGGTGGTGGGAGCCTCACCTCGGGCGGCTTCGATCAGAAGGCCGATACCTATGGATTCGAAGGCAAGGCCGCCTACTCGTGGAAGGGTGATTTCGCAGGCAAGATCTGGGGCGGTTTCATCTGGCAGTCGCTCGATACGGACAGCACCGCGTTCGACAACCAGGACGCCACGGGCTTCGACATCGGCGGGAAGGTCTCTTTCTCGGGCTTCGAGGCGGTCGCCTACTGGTACACCGGCGAGGGCATCGGCACGACGGGCTTCCTCTTCGACGCGATGGATCTCGGCGGCGAGACGCGCGACTCGGATGGCGGCTACGTGCAGCTCACCTACAAGATCCCGACCTACGGGACCAAGCTCGGCGTGAGCTGGGGCGAAAGCAACCTCGATCGCGGCCCGAACGACCTGACGACGACCAGCCTCGTCGAGTCGAACGAG
>Ga0075418_10008641_pt1 | contig 11409 bp, 9 predicted proteins | sample SoiMetdeltSBSDD2_FD_81776 | JGI IMG/M metagenome (GOLD analysis project Ga0075418, IMG submission 81776) | Bulk soil microbial communities from a Populus tree surrounding site in Tennessee, USA - Soil MetaG P. deltoides SBSDD2 | ecosystem: Environmental > Terrestrial > Soil > Tree plantation...
CGGGGCTGGTTTCATTGCCGGCCGCCGGCAGCCGCCACAAACGGAAAATGTCCCACGGCTACGTCAGGTATCGAAACACGGTCCAGTGCCTTGTGCCCCGCGGCAAGCGCGTCAGTCAAACACAGCGCTGAATTGACGGTCTCCGCGCACCGTTTCCGTGGAGAACTGGTAGCGGCTGTCCGCCAGCAGATCGGCCGCGTTCTCGACAAAGCGGTTGACTTTGACCAGATCTTGCGTGTTGACGTCTTGCCCGGCCTGGCGGCGTGCATGGCTGGAAAGCACCAGCACGTAATAGACGCCCTGTTCGGCAAGCTGAACCTCGAATTGTCCCTGTTCATCCGCCCGAGCATACGCGCCCCCCATGTCGCGAAACTCGGCGGCAGCCGCCAGGGGCGCATTGGGGAGCGGCTCATCCGGCCGCAAGCCCTGCGCGGAAATCCGTCTGCCGGGGTCCTTAGTCTGCGGCAAGAAGAGCACGACCGCGCCCCCATCCGGCAAGTTGCCCGTTGCGGAAGCGTAGGAGATCGTGCCGCTCACTTTGCACGGCTGGCCAGACACCGTCGTGCTTTGAGAAAAGAACGAGGCCCCCACCATTAACCCCAGAGCGAATGCCGCCAGGGCGACGATTCCCAACAGTACGCCTTGCGTGAGGAGAACATAGCGCGGCACGGAGATTCGCCGAGCGATGTTCGGCGGTGCAGCGACGTGCGCCGGGGACGGGGCCGGCGCATCGTAGACGAGCTCCGTTTCATCGAACACGGCAAACTGGGCATACGGGTTGTCAGCCTGCTGCGAGTCGTCCGCCTGCTGTGACGCTTCTTCGGATGCGGGGGGGACCAAAGTCTGGCCGGCGGCCGGGCCCGCTGCCGCTGTCACGCGTTCGACTTTCGGGACCGTCAGTTCCTTCTGGCAGCGCGGACAGGTAGCGCTCATCCCCGCCCTTTTCGAGCTGATGCTGAGCTTCTGCCGGCAGTGCGGGCAGGGGAAACGGATCGGCATAAAGCGGCAAGGCAGGAGTACGGCGGCCGGTGGACATTCCATGGCCGCGCGATGACGACGCGTCTTCCAGCCTAACCGGCAACAGCGGTAGGGAAAAGTTCGCGTCGCAATTGCCGTCAGCGGGCCGCCGCGGCCAAAGGGGACGGGAGTCGTTTCGGGCCAACCGGCACTGGTGATGGACCGTTTTCGGTCCGAAACGACTCCCGACCCCCGGGTCATCAGGGCTGGCGCCGCTCGTCGTCCTCGCCGCGCGCCACGGCATTAACTCCGAGCGCCAACACCAAGAGGAGCAGATCGACCACCAGCAGCATGACGGCCGCCACGGCGATCCATTTGAGCACAAATGCCGCGGGTTGGTCCCCCGCGGCCTGGGTCAAGGCCGACGCCCCCAGCAGAACGGCAAAGCTGACGATCAGCACCGGGGCGGGGATGAGAAGTGCGACGATAAGACGGTGTGGAATCAAGAATGGCTCGCTGTTAGCACCGAGATGGAGCCAGTTTTGTCCCGGAAAACCGGGTTGTCAACGACGCGGGGGCGGGCCGCCCCTATCAGATTTCATTGACACGCCCCTTACCTGGGGCACAATAAGGAGATATGGCAACCCGGCGCGGACTTGAGGGGCCGCCGTGGTTTTCCGTCAGGATGCACAGCCGAGACATTCGTCCGGCGGGAACCGAGGAGAAATGCGCATGTCTGGCCTATTCTCGCGTCGAGGGCGGATCGCTTGGGCACTGGCTCTGGCAACATCGTGTTTTCCCCCAGCCGCCGTGTGGGGAGAAGTCGTCACGCTCAAGAACAACGTGCGTTTGGAGGGATCGGTCGGTGAAATCGATTCGCTGAACACAAACCCGCTGATCACTCCGCCGGCGTTCAAAGCTATTGTCTTCGTGGACGACGATCTGCGACGGATCTTTGTCGGATCGAACCAACTGGCCGCCGCTCCCGCCGCCAGCAGCTCGATGCCCCAGCGGCGGATCATGGTGCCGCAGCGGGTGGCCAAAACCGGCGCCCAGATCTTCAGCGTGGGGATGCCGATTCGCATACAGCCCTTCGACGATCACGGCTGGCGGGTCTTCACGATGGTCGGTCCGGCGGGCAAGCCGATCGACGTCGTGCAAGGGATCACGCTGGTCACGCCGACCTACACCAAGCTCGAAGCGCTGCAGATGCAGACCGGACCGGGCTACGTATGGACCACGCGGATCGCCACCAGCTCGATTCCGCGCGAGCAGTTGAGCCGGATTTTGCAGCGCGTGGCTGGAAAGGACAACTCCGAGAAACGGCTGGAGATCGTCAAGCTCTACATCCAGGCGGACCGCATTCAGGATGCGCGGGCGGAGCTGGAAGAGATCATCAAGGATTTCCCCGAGCTGACGGACCTCAAGTCGCACGTGGAGGACCTGCGGCAAGCCGGCGCTCGACTTTTGCTGAAAGAAATCGAGCTGCGCCGCGACTCGGGGCAGCCGCGACTCGCCCTGGCCATGCTCAAAGGATTTCCCAAGGAGGGCGTCGCCGGAGAGACGCTGCTCAGCGTCCGCGACGAGCTGGCGAAGTTTGAGGAGCTCGAGCAGCAGGGAACCAAGGTCTTGAATCTGCTCAAAGAGCATCAAGCGACACTCGATCCGAAAGAGGCGGCCGGCGTCAAAGCGATTTGCGACGAGATTGCGGCCGACCTCAACATTCACACGCTCGACCGGATGGCCGATTACATTCGCCTGTCCGACGACGCAACGATGAGCACCGAGCAGAAGCTCTCGCTGGCGATCAGCGGATGGCTGTTGGGAAGCGGTGCGGGGATCGACAACATGTCGGTTTCCAAGTCGCTGGTGGAAGTGCGCCGGCTGGTCCGCGCCTACCTCAACAGCAGGGGCGTGGGGCAGCGAAAAGCCATCCTGGAGCAGCTGGCGGGGCTGGAAGGCAGCAGTCCTGAGCAAGTCTCACGGCTCATCGCCCACATGAAGCCTTCCTACGAAGAAGGAGCACCGATCGAAGAGCCTCCCATCGACCTGGGCGAAGGGGAAGGCCTGCTTGGTCCCGCGAAGGAGGATCGAGCCAAAGCCGCGGCGGAAAAACCAACCGCTCCGCCGCCAGCGGCGAAAGGCCGCAAAGGGCGTGAGGTGAAGGCGGCAGTCGCCAAGGAAAAGCGCTGCGACGAAGGGGACTTGCCAGTTGAGCTCCCGAAAGCGGAAGAACCAGCTCCGGCCGACGCCGCCAGGCAAGTCCCGATCCCTGGCTTTTACGAGCGGACCTGTAAAGGCCCGATCGAGCAGCCGCTGATCAAGTACTACGTTCAATTGCCGCCGGAGTATGACCCCTACAGGCGCTATCCGGTCATCGTCACGTTGAACGGCGCAGGAAGGACGCCGCAGCAGCAAATTGACTGGTGGGCGGGGGACTACGACGAACAAACGCAAATGCGCGCGGGCCAGGCGTCGCGACACGGCTACATCGTGATCGCACCGGTGTGGCAAAAGGAATTCCAGCGGAAGTATGAGTATTCGCTCCGCGAGCACGCCTGCGTGCTCAATCCGCTGCGCGACGCCTTTCGCCGCTTTGCCGTCGATACGGACCGCGTCTTCCTGACAGGGCACTCCATGGGCGGAGATGCCGCGTGGGACATCGGTTTGGCGCATCCCGATTTGTGGGCGGGCGTGGTGCCGATCGTGGCCTCGGCGGACAAGTATGTCCGCTTGTACTGGGAGAATGCAGCCTACTTGCCGATGTACTTCATCAGCGGCGAGCGGGACGGCAACAAGCTGGCCGACAACGCGGTCGAATGGGACCGCTATCTGACCAATTCGTCGGCCACGCTCTGGGACATCATGGTGATCCAGTACCTGGGGCGCGGACACGAACGCTATCACGACGACATTCAAAACCTGTTCACCTGGATGAATCTCCACAAGCGGAATTTCCTGCCCACGAGCTTTAAGACCCGCTCGATGCGCCCCTGGGACAGCTTCTTCTGGTACGTCGAAGCGGCGATGTTCCCGGAGAACAACATGGTGCATCCCATCGAGTGGACGGGCATCAAGCCGCCGCGGGCCACGCCGGCAACGGTCGAGGGAAAGATCGTGTCGACCACCAACAACGTGAACGTCGATTCGTCCGCTCGCAAAGTCACGGTCTGGCTCTCGCCCGAGATGGTCAATTTCGACGCCAAATTGATCGTCAGCATCAACAACAAGAGCGTGAAAGGTCCGTTCAAGCCCAAACTCGAGGACTTGCTCGAGGACGTGCGCACGCGGGGCGACCGGCAGCATCCGTTCTGGCTCAAGGTTCAGGGGGGACAGTAAGTCGAGTGCGACGACCAACGGGGTCGGGAGTCGTTTCGGGCCGACGATTATCCATTCTTGGAAGCGGGTTGGCCCGAATCGACTCCCGACCCCTTTGACTCCGTCAGACGGCGATCGGCAAGCAGGAAATCGCCAAAATCTCTCCAATTGACCTCGCGCCTACCGGGCGGTATCGTTGTCCCTAAGGATCCGATCCTAAAGGCCCCAGTGGCGTAAGATTCAGCGAGGCTGGAAGTTGCGCCGTCGCAGCGGGCAGGAAACTGCCTGCGTTTTGGGCGGCCAGGCTCAGCCGGGTCGGCAATACCACCATCCGCCCTGCGAGGGCCTGCTGCCTGTGAATTTCGCCGCCGTCGGCCCCATTGCCGTTCATCTTCCCCAGCTCGTCGAGACCAACGCCCAGCTCCAGGCGGAGTTCCCGCACTGGGACATGCCGCTGATCTACGAAAAGACGGGAATTGGTTCGCGTCATATCGCCGCCCCTCAGGAGTGCGCCTCCGATCTGGCGGCAGCAGCGGCGCAGAAGCTGTTCGCGGACTATGCCGTCGATCCTCAGAGCATCGATTTTCTGCTTCTTTGCACGCAGACGCCTGACTATCCCCTGCCGACGACCGCCTGCCTTTTGCAGAGCCGACTTGGCCTGCGAACCAGCGTCGGGGCGCTCGACTTCAACTTGGGGTGCTCGGGTTTCGTCTACGGGCTGTCGCTGGCGGATGGGCTGATCCGCTCCGGTTCTGCCAAGCGGGTGCTGCTGTTGACCGCCGAGACTTACTCCAAGTACATCCACCGCGAGGATCGCAGCCTGCGTACGATATTCGGCGATGGAGCTGCCGCCACGCTGATCGAGGCATCGCGCGAGCCGACGCTATGGGCATTCCAGTACGGCACGGACGGAACGGGCGCCGATACGCTGCTGGTCACCAAGGGAGGCGCGCGACCGCCCGAGACGGCGATCAAGCCGCGTCATCGCCACCGCTGGGACAGCGATCTCTACATGGACGGGCCGAGCCTCATCAATTTCACGGTCGCCGCGGTGCCCAAGCTGGTGAGCAACATCCTGTCGGCCGCCAAATTGGGCCGCGACGAGGTGGACCTTTATCTGTTTCATCAGGCGACGCGCAAGATGCTCGATCAATTGCGCGAGGCGCTGCACCTCGACCAGGAGCGACTGCCGATCGTCCTGGAGCACTGCGGAAACACGGTTTCCTCAACGCTGCCCATTTTGATCGACGAGCTTCGCCGCACGGGAAGGCTGAAGCGCGGGACGCAGAATCTCTTGGTGGGGTTTGGTGTGGGGTGGTCGTGGGCCGGCTGCATGTGGCGCGAGCGGTGGGCGGGCGAAGGAGAAACCGGACGCAGTTCGCCCGCTTGACGGTCCTGCATTACAATGGAGGCGGCAGACGATTTTCGGTTGTCGCGGGCGCAAGGCCATGGACTCGCTACAGGGACATTTCCTGGTTGCTTCGCCGAATTTATCGGACGGCAATTTCAACCGTTCGGTCGTGCTGATGATCAAGCACGACGAAGAAGGGGCGCTGGGGCTGATTCTGAATCGTCCCACCGCCAGCCGCGTGGCCGACGTCTGGAAGGCTGTGGCCGACGAAGCGATCGACTCCAGCGATACGATCTACGTCGGCGGACCGGTGACAACGGCATTGGTTTCGCTCCATACCGTGAAATCGGCAGGCGACATGCGAGTGCTGCCCGGCGTGTACTTTTCCGCACAGCCGGACCACTTGCGTAAAGTCGTCCATGCAACCGGCAAACCGTTCCGTTTCTTTTCCGGCTACTCGGGCTGGGGAAGCGGCCAACTGGAAGGGGAGCTGGAAGTCGGCGGCTGGCTGGTGACGAGCGCGACGACAGACCTTGTGTTCTCCCAGCCGGACGATCTCTGGGAGCGAATCGTGCGCGTCATCGCGCAGGATATTCTGGCCCCCGTCGTCCCCGCCAGGCACGCGCCCAAGAGCCCGGGGCTGAACTAGCGAGCCGGCTGGCCACTCGTCGCCGCCGGCAGCGTCAATACAAACGCTGCCCCGTCCAGCGCCTCCTTGCGTCCCTCTGCAATGTTCAGGCGGCCGCCGAGATCGCTCGCCAGCCGCTTGCTCAGAGCCAGGCCCAGTCCCACGCCAGGCGCTGTCCGCGCGGCTTCCTGCACCGACTTGGAAAATGGCGTAAACAGCCGGCGGCGCGCGGCAGCGGAAATTCCCGGGCCATGATCGCGCACCTCGATCACGACATTACGATGCTGGACAGCAATGTTCAAGTGAATGCGCTTGTCGTCCGCCGCGGCGGCATATTTGCAGGCGTTATCGACAAGATTGAACAGGATCTGCTCCACAGCGCCGCCGTCCGTCGATAGCAACTGATCGCGGGCGGAATCGTCGATCTCGACGACGAGTTTCATCTCCGCCTGCTCCGCCCGGTCGGCCAGCCGCGGCTGCACGCGGTCGAGCAGACCGGCCAGCGAAAGGGTCTCCCGCTGGCGGATCGGTTTGCCGCGCTCCAGGCGCGCGTACTGGAGCACGTTCTCGACCAGGTGTGCCAGCCGGTCTGCCTCGCGTCGCAACGTTTCCAGGTACTTTTGCCGCTGCTCGGCGGAAGGCACCATCCCCTCGGCCAGCATCTCGGCATACATCCGGAACGTCGTCAGCGGCGTGCGCAGTTCGTGCGTCACGGCGGATACGAACGCTCCTCGCCGTTCGCTCAGTGCCACCACGCCCCACAGCGTCATCGCGGCAAACACGGCGGCCAAAAGCAGACAGCCCCAGGCGACTATCAGCGACACACGAATGGGCGAGTCCCACGCGGGCCCGATCGTCGGCATGCCGACCGAGAGTTGCACGGGGATGGTCGCCAGCAAGTGCTTTTGGTCCGCGGCCGCGATATCGGTTAGCGGAGTGAAGCGGATTTCGGGCAGGTCCAAGTTGGCCACTTCCTCGCGCAGCCGCTGCTCCAGCCTGTCCCAATCGAGCCAGCACCCTTGAATCACGGTCTGCGAGCCGGATTTCACGCGCCGCGCCAGAATCAGTCGATTGCCGATCCACAGCGGCTGGCTGACCCCTTCCAGTGTCGGAGCGCCCCCCTGGGGAAAATCACGACCGCTCCAGTTCTGGCGTTGTTCCTGATAGGCTCGCTGGGCAATCGCCTGGTAGGCCTGACCGCGACTCTGGAGATCGTTGTCAGTGGGAGTTTGAGCGCGTGGATTGCGGGAATTGGCCGTGAACACGCCTCCCTGCGCCTGCGCCGGCTGCAGGATCGCTTGCTGTGCGGGCTGGGCCTCCTCTTGCGCCTGGCCCGCAGGATTGGGGGGTGGCGATGGAGTTTGTGCCCCGGCATCGGGCGACTGCGGCTCGGTTGGCGACGCATTTGGCGTAAATTCATTGGTCGTCTGCGTTCGATCGAACGTGTTGGCGACAATTTGCGAACGATTCAGATTTCCTGCCACCGTGTTCCAGTGAATGCCGGCGATGTCCAGCGGCGGCAGGTTCTCCTCGGGGAGCATGGCGACCAGCGTGCAATGATCGATCGATTTTTTTAGCTGGTCGAGCCGTCGCCGCGCTTCGGCTATCACGCTCGCAGGCGCACCATTAGACTCTGCCCAGGCGGCATCCTTCTCCGCCGGACACTGGGGCGACGAGAGCGAGCCATCGGGAGCCAACTCGAAATGGACCAGGACAAAGTCCGGCGGCGCCGCGAGCAGCGGAGAGACGGATTGCCTGGGGACCCCCTTTCCCTTTCCTTCGACTTCCAGCGTGGTAACGACCGGTCGATAGACAAACGCCGGCCGAGCCGCTTCCTGGGCCAACAGCGGCATCAAGAGGACGTCCATCCGCCACAGGGCGCGGCTGACGCGCTCCTCAATCTCGATCTGCTGCCGCGCCTGGAATTCGGCGCGATCCAGCTCCAAGGCCTTGAACGTCAGCCACGCCATGGGCGGCACGACGAGGAGCAGGCCACACAGAAACAGGAGCCATACTTGCCACGGTCGTTTCATGAAGATGCCGCCCCCGCGAACATGTAACCCTTTCCGCGCACGGTCAGCAGCACGCGGGGGCTGGCCGGGTCGTCGCGCAGCTTTTCCCGCAGGCGGACGACGTGCATGTCGATGGTCCGCGTCGGCAAGCCGTCGGGGCTAATGCGCCAAACGTTGGCCAGCAGCTCCTCGCGGGCAATCGCCCGTCCCGAATTGCTGACCAGGTACCGCAGCAGCTCAATTTCCTTTTCCGACAATTCACAGCGCGAACCGTCCTGGAAGCGGAGCTCGCGCCGCGCGAAGTCTGCCACGCCGCAGGGAATGGCCACCTCGTCGAGATCAATCGGCCGCTGTGGCGAGCGGCGCAGCACGGCTTCCACCCGGGCCAGCAATTCCTTGACGCTGAACGGCTTGACGACGTAGTCGTCCGCCCCAGCCCGCAAACCTTCGACGCGATCGGCTTCTTCACCACGGGCAGTAAGAATGATGACCGGCTGCGTGGGCCGCGTTCTGCGCAACGAGCGCAGGATTTCCAGTCCTCCCGTCCCCGGAAGGACGAGATCCAACAGGAGCAGGTCGTACGCCTGTTGCACAGCCATCTCCATTCCCAGGTCGCCGTGGCCGGCCTGAAGCACGCGGTAGCCGACGAACGAGAGCGCGTCCACAATGCCGCGGCGGATCGAGGCGTCGTCTTCAATCGTGAGGATCGTTTTCGTGGTCATGGCGTGCGGGGACCTTGGCAGAGACTGCTCCGCTTGATTATAGATGCTTGCCCAGCGGCGCCGTGTAAAGCCATTGTAACGCACGGTAGCGGGCCAGCAGCCTGAGTTTTCGGCCATGAGAGTTTTCGTCTACGAGTTCGTCACCGGCGGAGGCACCTGGCACACCGTAGGCTCGATCGATCCGGCAGGATCGCTACTGGACGAAGGGGCGGCCATGGCGGAATCCATCGTGGCCGATCTGATGGCCGCCGGCATTCAAGTGACAGCCATGCTCGACGCCCGGCTGCATGAGCAAATCCGGCTTTCCTGCCCTATTGAACTGGTCGCCAATTCAGCGGATGAAACGCGGATATTTGATCGGCTCGTTCGTGAGGCGGACGCGACTTTGCTCCTAGCGCCGGAGATCGGGGGTGTGCTTCTGGCGCGCTGTCGGAGGGTCGAGAGTCTTGGGGGTCGCCTGGTTTCTCCCGATTCCAACTTCGTGGCGATCGCCGCCGACAAACATGCCACCGCGCAGCATTTGCGATGCAGTGAGGTGCGAGTGCCTGATGGAATTCGGCTCGACTTGCGACTGACTGCTCTTGCGCCGTCACTGTTTCCGGCTGTCCTCAAGCCTTGCGATGGCGCTGGTTCCTGGCAGATTTGTCGTATCGACGACGTCGATGAATTGCGCCGCCAATTGGAGAATCCATCGGTGCAGGCCGAACTGGCCTGCGGCAATCTGCGTCTGGAGCGATTTGTCTCTGGAATCGCCGCCAGCGTGGCAGTGCTCTGTGGTTCCAAGCAGCGCCTGGCCCTTGAGCCGTGTCAGCAGATCCTTGCGGGACATGGATTCGAATATCAAGGCGGCCGACTGCCGCTGGCGGCGCCGCTGGCCCGGCGAGCCCGGCAATTGGCACTCGCCGCGATCGAGGCCATGCCTCCAGCGATTGGTTACGTGGGCGTTGATCTCGTCCTGGGAGACGCGGCGGATGGCAGCCAGGACTTCCTCATCGAGATCAATCCGCGGCTGACGACCTCCTACGTTGGTCTGCGGGCCGTATGCCGGCAAAACCTGGCGGCCGCAATGCTCGACGTCGCGGCGGGACGGAGGGCGACTTTGTCATTTGATCCAAAGCCATTAGAATTCCGCGCAAGTGGCACGTTGATCGGCTCATGTCCATGAACTGGCTGGCACTCGACATCGGCGGCGCGAATATCAAGGTGGCGGACGGACTGGGCTTTGCGCGATCCTACACGTTCCCACTGTGGAAGGATTCCGCATCGCTGGCCCAAAGAATCCGCACGATCCTGTCGGAGTCCCCTGCGGCCGACCACCTGGCTGTGACCATGACGGGGGAACTGGCCGACTGTTTTGCCAGCAAGGCCGACGGCGTGCGGTTCATCCTCGATGCAGTGGCTCAGGGGGCCGACAACCGGCACACGCGCGTTTACCTTGTGGACGGCCGATTGGTCGCTCCGCAGGTCGCGGCGGAGTCGCCGGAACTTGCCGCGGCGTCAAACTGGCACGCCATGGCTCGGTTCGCCGGCCGCTTTGCCCGGGAAGGTGCCGCACTGCTGATCGACGTGGGCTCGACCACGTGCGACATCATTCCGCTGATTGACGGCACGCCCGCCGCCAGCGGTCGCACCGACACGCAGCGGCTCCTGGCGGGTGAGCTGATCTACACCGGAGTCGATCGCAGCCCCGTTTGCGCTGTGGCTAGCAGCGCTCCGTATCGCGGCCAGCAGTGCCCGTTTGCCCAGGAGCTGTTTGCCACGATGCGGGATGTCTATGTCGTGCTCGGCAAATTGCCCGAGGATACGTTGTCTACCGCCACCGCCGATGGCCGGCAGGCGAGCCGAACTGCGGCCGTCACGCGCCTGGGACGCATGTTCGCAGCCGACGACACGGAATTCGGTCCCGATGACGCCATCGCCCTGGCCGAATCGGTGACGCAAGCCCAGGCGGCACTTCTCGCCGCTGGCATTCGCAAAGTCACACAGCGAATGCCGCACCCGCCACAGAGGATTATCCTTTCGGGTCATGGTGAATTCCTGGCCTCGGCGGCCCTGGATGCGGCGTCAGTGACTGCGCCGCGCATCAGCCTGAGCCAGGAACTCGATCCAGTCCGGTCGAGAGTTGGCCCCGCCTATGCTCTGGCCGTATTAGCTCGCGAGGGCTTCACCCGATGAGCGAATTTCCGGTCGTGGTCGTAAAGGTGGGAGGCAGCTTGCTCGATTGGCGCGAGCTGCCGCAGCGGCTGACAGGCTGGCTGCGGAGCCGGCCGGCGGGTTTGCATGTGCTCGTGGCCGGAGGGGGCGCGCTGTGCGAGGTTGTCAGGCAGGCAGATGCACGGTTCGCTCTAGGGCAGGAAAGGGCACACTGGCTGTGCATCGACGCGCTATCCATCACCGCGAGCATCTTGTCTCGCGTGTTGA
>Ga0075418_10008644_pt1 | contig 11408 bp, 9 predicted proteins | sample SoiMetdeltSBSDD2_FD_81776 | JGI IMG/M metagenome (GOLD analysis project Ga0075418, IMG submission 81776) | Bulk soil microbial communities from a Populus tree surrounding site in Tennessee, USA - Soil MetaG P. deltoides SBSDD2 | ecosystem: Environmental > Terrestrial > Soil > Tree plantation...
GTCTGGACTGGACCATCCGTCGTTCACTCACAAAACACCGCGCGTCGCGAGCTCACGCTTCAGGAAAAACGAGGCAAGGCTTTCTATCTGAGGGGTGAGAGCGCGTCGGCTCAGGAAATCACGGCGATGATGGGCGAAGTGGATGTGCCTGCTTCGACTCTGACCTGCGCGGGTTGTCATGGCAACCGCGGCCAGGGAATTACTGAGGGCGGAGTGACAGCCGGCAATATGACGTGGGCGTTCTTAACAAAACCTTACGGCCATTCAGATGATGGTGGTCGCAAACATCCTCCGTTCACGGAAACTTCGTTCGCGCGTCTAGTCACCGCCGGGCTGGATCCTGCTCGCAATAAATTAGCGGTCGCGATGCCTACCTACCGCATGCCGCAGGAAGACATGGCCAACCTGATCGCGTATCTGAAACGCATCGAGACCGACACTGATCCAGGCGTGACCGATACGAGTATCGTGATCGGTACGGTCCTGCCCGAGAAGACTGCGTTGAACGGCCTGGCCCAATCGATGAGCGACGTGCTGCAAGCCTACTTCGCAGAGATCAACAGCCGCGGTGGGATCTACAACCGCAAAATCGAGCTCCGCATCATGCATGGCGATCCGAAACTCACGGTTCCGAATATGAAGCATCTGATCGATGACGAGCAGGTGTTTGCGATAGTGAGTGGTCTCACTGCGGGCGCTGAAGATGGTGTAGCTGCGTTGACGCAGGAAAAAGAAGTTCCGTTAGTTGGTCCTTCCACTTTGCTTCCTCAACGAGGAGCGCCACTGAATCGTTATATCTTCTACTTACTCCCGGGTCTCAAAGAACAGGGACGCGCTCTCGTCAATTTTGCTGCGAAAAAGAACGACACTACGAAGTCGCAGGTGGCGATTGTTTCACCGGACGTCGAGTTCAATCGCGGTATCACGACGACGATCGAAGAGCAGATGAAGAAACTTCGCTGGAGCTCTGTGACGACCAACTACTACGCGCGTGAGCGATTCAGTGCGACGGAGTTTGTCAACCAATCTCACCAGAAGCACGTAGACACCGTTTTCTTTCTTGGTTCAGGTCCGGAAGCAGGCGCGATTCTGAGAGAAGCAGAGGCGGTTGGTTGGACTCCATCGCTGTACATGCTCGGTTCGCTGGTCGGAAAAAATATCGTCGACACAGTTCCCGTGAGAATGAAAGACAAGATGTTTCTTGCCTTTCCGACGGTTCCGTCAGACGTTTCCGCAACCGGTGCGGCCGAGTACAGCGCGTTGCTGCAAAGGAACAAGCTCGACTCGACCCACGCAGCAGCACAGGCATCCGCAATTGCAGCAGCCCGAATATTGGTCCATGCGCTGGAACGCTGTGGCAAGGACCTCAGCCGCGAACGTCTGGTAACCACGCTTGAAGGACTCTACGAATACGACACCGGTCTTTTACCGAAGATCACGTTTGGTCCAAACCGTCGCATCGGCGCGCTCGGCGCGTACATCGTCACCATCGATCCCGAAAAGAAACTCTTCCCCTCAACCCTCGAGTGGATCCCCGTTGATTGAGCCACAAAAAGGCACAAATTATGTGTCTTATGTGCCTTTTTGTGGCTACAATCAGGAGCTATGAACCCACAACCCCAACACATCGAGCTGAGACTCCGGACGATGCGAACGCTTTGGATTGCCATGTTCATCAGCATCGTCCTCTACTATGGGCTTACATTTTTTTTGAAGCCATCGGGAAATACCAACCCCAATAGCATGTTCTTCCTCATACTCGTCGTCGTCGCACTCTCGATGACGCTGATTTCCTTCGTCATCAAGAACCAATTATTGGCGCGGGCGATAGAGCAACAGCGAGTACAGTTGGTCCAACAAGCATACATCGTGGCGCTGGCGCTCACCGAGGTTGCGGCGCTGCTGGGACTGCTTTATTTCTTCATGACCGGCGACCGCTACTATCCCGTTCTGTTCCTCATTGCAGCGTGTGGACAGTTGCTTCACTTTCCTCGACGCGAACACGTCATAAACGCTTCGTTCCAGAAGACTATCGGTTAAGGGCTAGTCAACTTGAGTATCGCTTCCACGAGCGCTTCAGGCGTACACGGTTTTGCAAGGTAACCCTGCGCGCCAGACGCGAGCGCCGACTCAACCTCTGACGGAAATACCGCACCGGAGTAGAAAAGTATCGGAGTGTGCGAATCGAAGGAGCGCAAACCAAAACATAGCGCATTGTCTCGATCACCATTGATTCGGTTGTCGAGTAGATACAGGTCAAACCCACCCGCTGCGGCGAGCTTGAGCGCTGCTCGAGGGTCCTCGAGAGAAACTACCTCCCACCCCTCACCTTCCAATATGAACGCGACGAGTGTTCGCGTGTCCTCATCATCTTCGACGTGTAGAATTCGCATCTTTGTCGCTCCGTAACCGCACCGTTGACAGAGAACAGGCGGGAGCGGAGTATTCAATCAAACGTTGAAACACCCGCTCCCACCCGCAGGGACGCACACGAACACCTACTTAGAAGTGTGCGGCGTTAAGTAAGCCGTTCGCACACGTCACCACTCGAAAAGAGTTCGCTCTAGATTGTCTTGGGGAAAGTTTGCGTTGTAGGTCGGGAACGGTTCGGATAGGAACCGGGGCTTTAGAGATGATCAGGTGGAGATTGGTTGTACAAAAAAAGTTTGTAGATCCTAAATTTTTTCGTTTTGTGCCTTTTTGTGGCTAAGATACTTACAAGATGATTGAACACGTGGTGTCACTCCTCGGCTTTGTGGCCTTTGCGAGTTTGGCCTGGTTGTTTTCCAGTAATCGGCGGCGAATTGCGTGGAAGACGATAGCCTGGGGTGTCGCGCTTCAACTTGTGATTGGTCTGATCATCTTTCGGTTACCTGGCTCGCATCGAATTTTATTCTGGCTGAACGACGCGGTCGTGGCCCTGCTCAACGCGTCGAAGAGCGGTTCGGTGTTCCTGTTTGGACCACTGGCGGCGAGTCCCGGGGAGTCAGGCTCCGTCGGTTTCATTCTCGTTTTTCAAGTGCTTCCGGTAGTGATCTTCTTCGCGGCATTCACCGCGATGCTCTATCACTTGCGCGTGTTGCAGGTCTTCGTGCGGCTCTTCGCGAGGCTCTTTCATCGCACGATGAAGATCAGCGGCGCCGAGTCACTCTCGAGTGCGGCGAACATCTTCGTCGGGATTGAATCAGCCCTCGTGGTCCGACCGTATCTGGAGAAGATGACGCGATCGGAGTTGCTCTTGCTATTGACTACAGGCATGGCCACCGTTGCATCGAGTGTGCTCGGCGTATATGTCGCCTTCCTGACAGGCGTGTTTCCGCAAATTGCAGGACACCTTTTATCGGCGTCGATCCTGGCGATTCCCGCTTGCGTCGTTGTATCCAAGCTGTTGATTCCCGAAACAGACACGCCCGAGACTCTCGCGGCCGTTCCCGTCGAAGACGAGTCGGATCGCTCGAAGAATGTGATCGGCGCGATCATTCAGGGAGCGATGGACGGGTTGAAACTCTCGGCCGGAATCTCCGCGCTGATCATCGCTATTCTGGGAATCGTCGCGCTGCTCGACAAGATACTCGGAGTCGCGAGTTCGTGGTTTGGGATGAGCGAACCACTCTCGATCGTCAGAATTCTTGGTTGGGTGTTTTATCCGTTCGCGTTTCTACTTGGAGTGCAGAGAAGCGATGTACCGGTCACAGCACGCTTGTTGGGCGAGCGAGTGATACTCACCGAAGTCTTCTCTTACAACCATCTCGCGCAACTGATCTCCAGCGGTCAAATAACTGATCCTCGAACCGTCGTGATCGTAAGCTATGCTCTCTGCGGTTTCGCACATGTTGCAGCCATGGCCATCTTCGTCGGCGGCACCGCCGCCCTCGCTCCCTCGCGTCGCGACGATCTCGCGAGTCTCGGCTTGCGCGCGTTACTTGCAGCAACGCTCGCAACCTTGATGACGGGTTGTATCGCCGGCATATTCAGTAGTGGCGAAGGCATATTGTTGACGCTGCCTCAACCGCATTGACAGCGCCGAGCGCGCTAAAGTATTTTTAGGGCGAATGAAAACTGCAACTTCCAATCAAGCATCGCGCCGCGCGCAGGTTTGTGCTTGTTTGTGTTGTTGTCGGCCGGCGAAAGAGCGGACTGAAGTGCATGTGACATAGATTCATAAGCAATCATTAGCATTCACCAGGGCCGCTCCTTTCGAGCGGCCTTTTTTGTTGCCTTTTACCTGAAAGCGAGAAGTTATGAGCATCGAACAATTGAAAATAGAAGAGCGACATAGCAAGGCGCTGGAGTTGTTTACCAGCATTCCCAGATACCGCCTGCTCAACCTTAATACGCCGATCGAACGGCTCGATCGACTCAGGCAAGCATTGCCTGGCGCGCCGCAACTCTGGATCAAGCGCGACGACCTGACGGGTTATCTCGGCGGTGGCAACAAGTTGCGCAAGCTCGAATATGTTATGGCCCATGCACTCTCTTTGGAAGCCACGACGATCGTTACCACCGGGTCGATCACCTCAAATCTCGCGCGCACCACGGCGCTGATCGCAAGACGTCTCGGTCTTAAATGTGAGCTCATTTTGAGCGGTGGCGATGCAAGGTCGGCGCGCGCAAACTGGCGCGTCGCCGAGCTTTTGGGCGTGAAGATTCATAGCGTTGCTCAGAGTAACGAGCGCTCGTCGCGAATGAAAGAAGTTGCACGAATGCTCGAGGAGCGCGGCGAGCGCGTTTACCAGGTTCCGTTAGGAGCGTCGAACGAAATCGGATCGTTCGGAATGGTGGCGGCGTTCGAAGAGCTCGGTATTCAGCAACTGGAACTCGGGGAACAATTCGATGCGATCGTTTTTGCAACGTCTTCCGGCGGCACTCAAGCAGGTCTCGAAGTTGGAAAGCGACTATTCAACTATCGACACCTTCGATTGCTCGGAGTGAGCGCTGACGATCCTGCGGAGACGATCAGAGAGAATGCTTTGTTGGCAGTTGGACCAATGCTTTCGAGATTGGGGATTACAGACGTAGCCAACGATCTGATCGTCGACGACAACTTTATCGGCGAGGGCTATGCAGTCCCGACCGTTGCTTCGCGTGAGGCCGAAAAACTCTTCGCGGACAGCGAGGGAATACTGTTGGATCCTGTGTACACCGCTAAAGCCGCCGCAGGCCTGTTAGCGTACTGCCGCGAGGGAAGATTCAAACAAACTGATCGAGTGCTCTTCTGGCACACCGGCGGCGTGCTCACGCTGTTGTGATAACAGAGTTTGAGACATAACGCCGAAGGCGTTCGCTAATTCCAGCCCGGGGTTGGAGCGTAAGCGACAACCCTGGGAAGCGATTTGAGAAGCGACTTAACCCTGAAAGGGTTATTGCGTGTGGAACCCCTTCAGGGTTGTTGCGTAATTGACGACTGATCCCAAGGTTGTCGCTGCGCTCCAACCTTGGGCTGAAATTAGCGAACGCCTTCGGCGTTATGCAGATCAACTCACGACTTCGAACAGAACCTGATTCATCGCACGTGTATTTGTGTTGCGATCGTTGACCGTGACCCTCAACACATACCGCCCTGGCGGCAGTGTTTTGAGCGCCACAGTTGCGCCATACGGAATACGCGCAAGGTCCGTCTTGTCGATCTCAATCGGCCGCACCGGACTCGCAACAACGCGCTGTCCACCACGCAGAATTTCAATCTGAGACTCGAGCTGTGGCGCGGCGCCGGCATTGTAGATCATCGTCAGAAACGTCATTTGCGATCCTTGAGCGAAGCGGCGGTCAACGCTGAACACCATCTGCTCCTGATCGCTGCTCGCACCGATAAACTGCCCACCCACGAGCAGACTGCTGAGCGTGAGTGTCTTGGAACTCAAATCCGGAATCTCAATCCACTGCGCCGCACTTCCAACACGCCCACTCTTATCGTCACGAGCTGCCACACGCACCTGATAAATTCCAGGTTTCAGCGGCAGCTTATGGCTGTATTGCACCGTCGGATTTTTGGCGCTCGCTGTCGCGGGCAAAGGATTAACGTTGAGTCTGGTTTTGAAGCTGCCTGCTTGTTTACCCAAGTCGTTTAGGACCACGCCAGCCAGGTCAATCGCGGCCGGCTGTTTTCCGTCAGCACCATAACCAAGAACATCGGTCGACATCTGTGTGGCCGCTGTCATAACCGGCCCTGTGCCAGGCACGTCGATAAAACTGACCGCGAGTTTTGTGGGAAGGCCCGACTTTGACGTAGGCGACGAGAGCGCGGAAACTATATCAGCCTCCACACCTTTTGCAGTCGCATTGGCGGCTTCAGCTTTGCTCGCTGCTTCAGTTTTCGGCTCGCTTACAAAGAACCCTCGAGGCACGCGAACCGTCAACTCCGGACGCCCGGCGATGCTCACTTCGAGTCGTTTGAAATTTGGCGACTTCTGATCCTCAGTGTTGGGTCGCCACGCGAGGAGATAATAGTTCGCCGTTTCCTTCAGCACCTCATTGACAGCGGAAGTAAGTGGCGTGTTGATAAACAGTTTCCCGCCGGTGTTCGCCGCCATCGCATTCAACCCGTCTTGAGAAGCTGCCACCTCGCCCACGTTTGCACGCGCCAACTGTCCCAGTGGATCGGCGCGGTTACTGCTGGCGTCGACCGCACTGCCCAGGCTGCGCGCATCAATCGAATAGACGATCGCGCCTCCGCGAACTGCGGCATCTGCGATGCGGTGTACTTTATCGGCGAAACCCGTGCTTCGATCGTTCATGAAGAACCCATCGGAGACCAGGAAAACTACTTTTCGCCCCGGCGCGTGGGTGACAGAGCGCATCAGGCTCTCGAGCGACGACAGCGTTCCATTCGTGATCGCTTCACTTTGCCTCACCATAAGACTGGCGCGGTCCCGCACCATTCTGCGTGCCATCTCAGGTGTTAGTCCCGCAGTATTTTTCGGAGCACGCGATGCATTGGCTGGACCACCGCTGGGCGGACCCATTCCGCCGTCAACTGGGGTTTTATACGTGCTCGCCTTCATCAATTCGGTCACGAAATAGTCAGACGCTGAATTATCGCCCTGATCGATGCGCACTGCCTGGTATTCAGTCATCGGAACCTGTTCGTGGTCACGAACTGAATACGGTTTATGATTGAGACGACTCACAGCCGCGCGCACCACCGGCTTTAGATCGGAGAACCGTTCAAGGAAACCGATCTGTCCACTCGGTGACGCCACGGCGACTTGATCTTCGATCGTCATTTCCTTCTCGACGAATTCCAAAATTCCTTTGCGTGTGCGCTGGACGCTGTCGGCACTCAAGTGCAGATCGTCGACGAAGAATATGATTGTGCGACCGCGATATGATGGTTCCGACGGCGTCGCGGCGGCTGTGCCCGGTTTCGCGCCTGACATTTCCAACTTCTCCTCGCGCCTCGTGCCTGCAATCACGTGTTCGACGAACGATGGAGTCACTGGCTGGCCATCGACTTTGAGTAAGAATTGTTCGGGCTTTAGCCCTTCCACGAACTTTCCTTGCTTGTCGACGACGACCACGCCTGTCTGGACCAGTTCCGTCGTGATCCGTATGACGTCATCCGCCGGCTTTTGCGGTTCCTGACTTAAAGCAACTGTAGTTAAGATGAGTGATGATATGAGGACGAAGGAAGTGCTTTGACGAGCGCTCACGGATGAACCTCCTTGCAAATTGCTATTTACTTATTGCCACTTAAAAATCTTCAATGCAACAAAAAAACTGATCACACACCATGCAAGCAGTATCGCGATCGGAATCCAGAGGGACGAAAGCGCGGCGCCTTCGTTCATCACCGATCGGAGCGCGGTGTTTAGAGCAGTCAGTGGCAAGGCTTTGATGAACGGCTGTAGCACTTGCGGAAATCGTTCTGAGGAGAAGAACGTGCCCGACAACAACCACATGGGGAGCATGATGAAGTTCATCAAGCCTGATACACCTTCAATCGTAGTCGGTCGCGCCGCCACGAGCAATCCGAGACCTGAAAAAGTGAAGCCGCCGAGCACTGTAATCAGAATAAGACTCAGCCATGACCCTCGCACTGTGAAGTTAAAAACAAGCCACGCGAAGACAACCACCGCTGCCACTTCAAGCACGAGAAACACGAGACGCGACAGCATGAATGAAAACAGATAATGCGAACGTCGCATCGGCGTTGCCGCAAAGCGCTTCAGAATTTTTCGCGAGCGCGCGATCACCACCGTGAATCCCAATCCCCACAAGCCGCTGCCCATGAGGTTCATTCCGATCAAACCCGGCACGAGAAAATCCACGTAACGCGCGCCTGGTTCGGTAATCTTCTCTTCGCCGGTTTTCACCACGTCCGTGCGACCCCTACCACGTTGCAAGACGTCGTCGAGTATGAGCCGCGCTGCACGACTCTCGGGCCGCGTCGGATCGAAACGATAATCGTAGGAGTCGTTCTGCGGTCTAACAACAATGGAGACTTTTCCGCTTCTCAAAGCTTGTGCAGCTTCGTTGGGGCTCATCACCGTCGCGGTAATTTCAGATGAACGTGACAACAGTTGAGCCGTTTCACTCGCACCCGTTGTGGCTTCGATCGCAACGGGCGTTTTATCGGGCGCGGTATTGCGAAAGGCAATGCCGAGTGCGAAGGTCATCAACACCGGAAAGATGAAGACCCAGAACACAGCTTCCTTTTCGCGCAGAAACTCGCGCACGCGCATCGCGGTCAGTTCAAACAGGGGATGTCTTTCCTTAGCCATCGCGCAGCATTCTCCCCGTTAAACTAACAAATACATCTTCGAGCGTTGCCTGGTGTGTCGTGAGCGTGACGACTTCTGACTGCTGTCGTTCGATTTCGGCAAGCAAAGCAGGCAGAGCGACGCCAATCTCTGACACGGTGAGCGCATAGATCTCGCCACGTTTGTGCAGATGCTTCACGGCGGGAAGGGTCTTTAACGCATCGTCTGCAAGCGCGCTCGCGACGCTGAATTCGATCACCTGATCGGCGCCGAGCGATTCGATCAGCTCGGCGGGTGTGCCGAGCGCGATTACCTTGCCGTGGTCCATAATGGCGACGCGGTCGCAGAGACGCGCTGCTTCTTCCATGTAGTGGGTGGTCAGGAGAATCGTGCCGCCACGGGTCCGAAACTTTTCGACGATGTCCCAAAGAGAGAGACGCGCTTGAGGATCGAGTCCGGTGGTCGGCTCGTCGAGAAACAGGAGTTCCGGATCGCTTACGAGCGCGCAGGCAACTGCGAGTCTCTGTTTCTGACCACCGGAGAGTTTGCCGACGCGTGAGTTTCGTTTCTCTTCAAGCGCGACTCTTCGAATAACTTCGTCGACGCTGTGACCGCGTTTGTAAAAACTGCGAAACAGCCTCACGGTCTCCATCACGGTGACTTTCTCTGCCAATTGCGTTTCTTGCAATTGCACACCGATACGTTCGCGCAGCGCCCGATCGTCGCCACCGCCGTTCCATCTCTGGCCCAACAACTCGACCGAACCCTCGTCCGGCGCCGTGAGTCCCTCCAGTATCTCAACGGTGGTCGTCTTCCCCGCCCCATTCGGCCCAAGCAGCCCAAAACACTCGCCCTTGAATACTTCGAGATCGAGCCCATCGACCGCCGTCACATCCGTAAACCTCTTCACCAACCCCTCACACCGCACCGCAATGCGCTGAGCGGTGCGCGCCGTTGCCGACGGTGCGTCCAGTGATGTTTGCGTTGACATAGGCAGAGAGTATTACCCGTTTAGCAAAGTTGGGACAAGATGCAAGTGTAATCGGACACTACTAGTCAGTGAAGCAGAATCGTCTGTCTTGCCGCAGGGTAGGCGTGAGAACTCAGACTTATGGGACGAGGCGCGATAGAAGGGAAAGTTCGGCCCATCCAAACTACAGGTCAGTTTTGAAATAACGCCGAAGGCGTTCGCTAATTCAGTGAGCAATTGAACGATAACGCCGAAGGCGTTCGCTAATTTCAGCCCAGGGTTGGAGCGCCAGCGACAACCCTGGGTTATTTTCGAAATAGGAATCCAACCCTGAAAGGGTTAACCATGCACAGCGCGAACCCTTTCAGGGTTCAAACGCTATTTAATGTTCTGATCCCAGGGTTGTCGCTTCGCTTCAACCCTGGGCTGAAATTAGCGAACGCCTTCGGCGTTAATGCGGGGGCTGAAATTAGCGAACGCCTTCGGCGTTTACATTTGGAAAGGAATAAAGCAATGAACGAATTCTCACTTTCACAGAGATTGACCGCGGAATTTTTGGAAACACCTTCACAGTCCGGCGATCGCCCCCATTGTACGCCTTTAGGGTTCAGCGTCCGCTTAACTCCTGCTTTATTGCTTCATGAGCGCCTCGTGTCATGCTGCTGCTGACCACTCCGCTCAAACGCGGAGACATCTCACTCGTTGAGTTCATTTGATATATGATTGTGCTAAGGATAGTTCAGGATTCTCCCTATTGCCGGCATCAGAGATTAGGCGAATAGGGCAAGCTAAACCAGTCTGCCAAAATATTGAGTCGCCTGCCGGTTAGTAAGCGCCGCAAGGGAGATCTCGTATGCAGTTCAAATTCGCGACAAGCATTGCTTCGATTGTTGTATTGGTCGGAGTCGCTCTTGCTTTGCGGAGCACAACCACCGGATTCCGATCTGGCGAACAGGCAAACATTAAGATAGTGATCAACCAGCTCCAATCCAGAGATGGTGTCGTACCACTTGAAATCATTCAGCCGACCGTCGTTTCGAGTGCTCCCAATAAGTTGGATGACCTTCGCTACATCCTTCGAAACAATTCAGGTAAGGCTGTCATTGCTGCCGCCGTGATCAGGACGATTACTTATGAAGATGGCGGGAAGGATTATGCAGATTCGATTTACTCGACGGTGGATGGCGCCTTTCATCCAGATATGGAGCGCAAACCTTTTGCTGTCTGGAATCAGATGCCTATGGAAGCCGCTGGCCCGGTTAGCTTCGACGAGGGCGTGATAATTAAAGAGATAACGCTCGCGGTTGATTATGCCTCATATGCTGACCAGACGGTGGATGGCGCTGGAGGAGAAGGTGAGCGCAGGATCAATGCAATGCGTGAAGGGGCGCGGCTATACAAGAGATGGCTGGCGCAAGAGTATGTAAGAGTTGGCAAATCACTCGCGATCCTTCTTCCGATAATTCAAACCCCAAGGATTCCAGAGGAACTCAAACTAAATCTCGACCAAACCATAGGAGCTGACAGATACCGGCTGCATCTTCTTACCACTCTTCAAAAAAAGGGCGCAGCGGATGTCGAGAGTTATCTGAAACAGAGTAAGTAAACGCACGGGAGCCTGGCGTGAAACGTGAAGTTGCGAACAAGAGTTGAGGTGGCTTTGCCCGAAAAGTGGTTTTTATAACTATTTGATTCTTCTCTGTGTTCTCTGCGTATCTCTGTGATCTCTGCGTTAAATA
>Ga0075418_10008645_pt1 | contig 11407 bp, 14 predicted proteins | sample SoiMetdeltSBSDD2_FD_81776 | JGI IMG/M metagenome (GOLD analysis project Ga0075418, IMG submission 81776) | Bulk soil microbial communities from a Populus tree surrounding site in Tennessee, USA - Soil MetaG P. deltoides SBSDD2 | ecosystem: Environmental > Terrestrial > Soil > Tree plantation...
ACTTGCTCGGCACGACACCATGCGGTGGAGGCGTGGAACAGCGGCCCTTTTGCCGGCTCGACGCGAGGCCAGGCCAACCCCAGATCCGCCCCGCTCGATTGCACGGGAACGCGGCCGAGCGATGAGGCGTTGATCCATAGGTCACACTCTCGCCTGCGAGGATCGAATGTCTTCAGGGACCATCGCTGTATCGTTGGCCGTTGCGCTTCTTGCGGCAGTGCAACCGTCGATCGCTCAGGAGCCTTCTGGAAAAGCAGCCGTCGCGGATGATGGCCAGCTCGCCTTCAACAACGCCTGCCGAACCTGCCACACACTCAGAGCAGGCGACAATCGGCTCGGGCCCACCTTGCACGGGATTGTCGGTCGCAAGGCAGGATCGCTCCCGAACTTCGCCTATTCGAGCGCCATGAAAGACGCCGACCTGGTGTGGGACAAGGCCACGCTCGATCGCTTCATCGCCAACCCAGATCAGGTGGTGTCCGGGCACAAAATGAAGCCCTATGGCGGCATCGCCTCGGCAGACGATCGCGCAAAGATTATTGCCTTTCTGGAGACGGGCAGCGGCAATTGACCTGCGTCGGCCGTATTCTCGCAGATCGGCTGTCGGCCTATTGGCGTGCTTCGGTGCTGGTCGAGAACGTCGCTGGTGCCGGTAGCAATATCGTCAGGGATCGGGTCGCAAAGGGCGACGCGGACGGTGGCCAAATCTAGGTTGTACCGCCAGAGGTCGCCACAAATCAGTTTCTGTACGCCAAACTTGCTTTCGACCCGGCGACAAATTTCGAAACCTGGCCCTCGTTGCCACTCTTCCACCTTACTGTGTGTACGCAACAGCCTGCCCGTCAGAGCGGTGGCCGAGCTTATAGCGTTCGCCAAAACCAATCCCGGGAAACTGAATTTTGCCTCAACGGGTATCGGCACAACGCCGCACCTTGTGGGCGAAATGCTCAAGCGCATGGCCGGAATCGACTTCGCCACCGTACACTATCGCGGCAGTGCACCAGCTCTCAACGATCTGCTGGCTGGCGCCATCGACGCAACTATCGACAACACCACGTCGATCGTTCCACAGGCCCTCGCCGGCGGCGTTAGGGCTCTTGGTATCCACGCCCACGCGCTGGCCGCTGGCACCGGATTTTGCCCCGATCGCCGACACGGTACCGGGCTTTGCGGCGCTTTTTCGGACGTAGCGGTGGGCAGCGGCACGTCCGTGGAGATCTGCGACAGCATCGAGGCCGCCGTCAAAGCCGAGCGAATGGCCCCACTCTTGGCCAAGGTCGTTGGTTTCGGAGCCAAGGAGTTTGGTGACTTCATCGCGGCCGAGCGCGCAAAATGGAGGAAACTGATCACCGACCTCAAAACCGTGTCGGCGACTAGCCTGGAGCCTCTGTTTGCGGGGGATACCCCTGCACCCACGCAGGTATACGCAAGCCGAGCCCTGCGGATCACGGCGGCTGGCCCGGAGCCCGCCTCCCAAGGCCAATGTCCCGTTCAGATTGAGCTTGGTGCGGGAACGGAGCCGGAAAAATATTCCCAACCAGACCCGATATGCTCGCCAACCACGCGCGGCGCGGCGTGCCATGCAAAAATTGGCGGCTGGCGCGGCCCCCCGCCAAAGTGAGCCCTTGACCGCAGGCACCACGTTCGTCAGGCATCACGGATCGATTATGGGTAATTGGCGTTTTCTGCTCGAAGCTCGACCGTCACGCTCGTCGACATGGCTAGACCTAGACCGGCCTTTCTATTTATACCTCACAATCGGAAAAGCGATCTGCTGGGACTCCGGGGGCACGGACACGAAATGCGAACTGGCAGAATTGAAGCTGACCTCGCCTGGCTGAGACCTGCGCTTTTCAAACAGAAGGGACCGATTCTCCTAGGCGTGGCATACTACCTGGGGGCGGAAGCAGCGTTTCTGATTGGGACATTGTCGGATCGGATCTTTGCGCCGTTTTGGCCTCCCAACGCGATCCTGTTTTGTGCCCTGGTCTTTGTGCCGTATCAGCGATGGCCGCTGTACATTGCGGCCGTGCTACCGGCCCACGTCATCGCCGAGCTGAGCGTAGGCATGGGTTGGTCGCAGCTGTTCGTCGCCTTTGCGACGAACAGCATGGTTGCCCTGTTGAGCGCCTTCGGCCTGCGCTGGTTGCTGGGAGCACCACCCTACTTCAACAGTCTACAGCGGGCGGTGAGCTATGCGCTCTTAACGGCCGTTTGCGCGCCCGGCATTTCGGCCTTGGGCGGCGCGTTTGTGCGCATTACCGGCGGGGGCAGTCTCGAAAGCTATTGGCGGTTCTGGACGGAATGGTACGTCGCCAACGCCCTGGCGAGCCTAACGCTCGGCGCCATGCTGCTGACGTGGATGGGCAACGATCATCGCTGGTCGGATTTCGACTCCCGATCGCGGCGTCTTGAGGCGTCGTTTCTCCTTGCCGGACTGGGGGTCGCTTGCACCATTGCCTTCTGGGCCCACCCACTTACCAAGACCTGCTATGTGCCAACCTTGCTCTACTTGCCATTGCCGCTTGTTGTCTGGGCCGCCGTCCGTTTTCAAGCGATAGGTGCGAGCGCGGCCATATTTATAATCACCGTGGGTTCGATCGCGAGCACCTTGCAGGGCTCTACCGTCTTCGCCGGCTCGGATGTTGAGGAAAATGTTCTCGCGCTGCAGCTTTTCTTGCTGGTTGTATCGGGTTCAACCCTTTTGCTTGGGGCATCAACCGACGAATTGCGAGCCGCCGAACGAACGACTGCACGCCTAGCACGCTGTGTTCTCGGCGCGCAGGACGCCGAACGGCGGCATGTCGCCAACCGTTTACTTGACGACATTTGTCAAAGGCTCGCTGCGGCAACGTGGGTGAGCAACCAGCAACCTGCTCCCACCGCGCTCGAGGAGATGGTTCAGAAGTCGATTCGTGATCTCAGGGAGCTGTCATATCTGCTGCATCCCCCCATGCTCGAGGACGCAGGTTTGGAGACGGCGCTCCGCACGCGCTTGGAAAGCTATGCCGATTGTACCGGCATTGCGGTCACACTCGACGCATCGGGGTTAGGAAGGTTGCCCGCCGATCTCGAACTCACAATCTTTCGGGTCGTCGAGGAGGCATTGGCAAACGTCAAGCAACATTCGGGTAGCGTGACGGCACACGTCGGCGTGCAACGCAGCTCGGGTGGTAGAGACGTTGTCACGGTCTCAATAGAGGACGCCGGTAGAGGTCTGCCGTGGATGGTCAATGTCGGCGCACAAATTCAAAGGCTGACGACCACGACGGCTGGCTGGGGGCTGGGATTGGCACGCATGCGCGAGCGTGTACATCGCATGGGGGGCACGCTCGAGATCGCTTCTGCGAGACGCAGGACGACTGTGCGCGCTTCAATTCCGATTAGGCGGGAAGAAGTCCATTCCATCCTATGAGTGGGCAGCGCTGAAGCAACCCTTATTCCGCGAGCGCTAGGCATCGCCGCGGCGACGGCGGCCGCACCGCCTTTCCGGGTTCCTGACACCTGTGTCGGTGGGCGCTGCGCAGTATGGTGTGGAACTTTGCCGACATTGCCAGCTCTGACGTGGCTCGCCCAACGGGCAGCGGATGCCGCCCTTCGAAAATACACTTCTGGCAGCTTCTGTGGAGTGCAGCTTCTGTGGAGTGCACCTGGGCGCCGAGACAAACACTACCAACAGGCGCGAACCCCCTTGTGAGGATATGCCATGAAGAGATTGCTGGCCCTCGTGTTCTCCGCGACCCTTTTTTCATTCGTCTTGGCACAGGAGGCATCGGCGCTTCGAGGCGGCGGCATCCACGTCGGCGGAGGCGGCTTGCGAGGCTTTTCGGCCGGAGCTTATCGCGGCGGTTTGCGCGCCAGGAATTCTAGCGGTTATCGTGCCGCCGCCTGGGGAGGGCGACGTTACTGGCGCGGTGCTCGGCGCTGGTATGGGTACGGCGCCGGGACGGCAGCTTTAGCCGGAGCCTATTATTACAACGACCCGTCCTACGACGACGCCTACTACAGCGATCCCTATTACAGCACCGGCGCATACTCGGGCTCATACGGCTACTCCAGCGGCACGTACGGTTATTCCAGCGCCGCGGCGGCGGAGGCTGACGCGGGTGGTCCGGGCACGTGTGAGACCTATCGCTACTGGAAGGACGGCCGTTGTGTCGACGCTCGGAGGAAGTAAGCGCGGGTCTTGCTGGCTTCACGGCGCGCACGCGTATGCCGTCGGCAACGCGTGCGCGCCTGTTTGCGTCTGAGTTCGGTCGATCCAGGGCAGTTTCCACCGCCGGTGGACTCACCTATCACGATGCAATTGAGCGTCCATCCACACCAGCCGCGAGGCTGAGACCACGGTGCGCAGTCCCGGCCGTGCCGCAAGGTGTCATCGCTAAAGGATCGAATATTGGGCGCGCTCGCGTTTGGCGAGCTTCGCCAACGCCTCGCCGGCGATCAGCTTTTTGAAGTGCGCGGTCTGCTGATGGGCCGCGAACGCAGCTTCATCCTGGAAGACCTCATAGAAGAAGAACTTGGAAGGTTCGGAGCGCGACCGGTGGATCACGAAGCTCTCTACGCCCGTCTCTTTCCGGGCTTCGGGCGCGAAGCGGGACAGAATCTCGGCCACCGACTCTTCCTCCCCCGGAAGAGCTTCCCAGAACGCCGTCACCACAAATTGGTCCTTCGGTTTGTTCGTGTTCGTCATCATCTAACTCCTTTGTGAGGGGTTGCACTCCGAGATCTCCTCCAAATTGTCGATCCGCCTTGCAGGGTGGACCAGGAGGGCCTGTGAACCGTCACGCTAACAGGCGGCCAGCGCAGATGCTTCGATGGATACCGAACTAACCCCGGCCGATCCGATCGCGAGGCCTTCGAATAGGCCTGAGGCTGATCCCGCCGCAGTCGTTTTTGGTTTGAGCCATTCGCGGGGGCTCTGCCAAAGCTTCCAATCGGCTATTGCGTGCAACCTGTGACGTTGCCCGGCACAACCATCTTGCGGCTCGAGATGGCGAGACCCCTTTTCGCCTTGACGAGGCATCTGGCGCGGTGCCCTATGCCATAGATCCCGATCGGCGCATGCGATGCAATTCGCTGCATTTTTTGAGCCTGTTCCATCAGGACGCTAGGGCGCGCTCCAGTTGACCGCCCGACGTTTGGGAACCGTCGCCTGGCAGGCTCGTTACCGGTGAAGAACCACGGTCGGTCCAATGGTTAGAACCGATTGTCAAACAGCTTCGAGTTCGGGGGAGATCTCGTCAGCGAAATCGCACAAAGGAGCTATGTCATGGCCAGTTCGACCGAGCTTGCGAACATCCCTGGTATTACCAAGGAAATGCGGGAGGGCATCGTCGCTGCTTTCGACGCGTTGTCGAACTGGAGAGACGAAATCGAGACCGCCAACGAGCGCTGCTTAGGCAAAGTACTGGATCAGACATCGGCGGTCGCACGCTCGATGGGATGGCCCGACCAGGCAATCAGAACAACGCGCGAGTATTTGGAAAATACTTCCAAGATGCAGGTGGAGATGATCGATCAGATTGTGAATGGTTGGAAGCAACAGCTCAAATCAGCGACCGCGCCGATGGCCATCCCGCGCAGCTTTACTGCTCAAGCGCCCAAGCTTTCTGGGTCGCCCACGGGAATGCCGGAGTTTAGTCCCTTTGCCCCATGGGCCTTCTGGTTGCAAGCGGCCGAGATGTGGCAACGCACCTGGATGCCGGACGCCAGTTCACGCAGGGAGTTCCGCTCACACTAGCTGGATCTCCGCAAAAATCGGGTCGGTTGGCCGCCTCGCGAACGCGATCACGGCAGCCGCGCGTGCATGGCGCGGTAGCCAAGGCTGTGGCGGCGACGACACCCTCTGGCCCGAGCGTCGCCGTGGGCAGGAAGCCAAACGCCGAAGGCGCCCCAAGGAAAAATCGCAGGTCGAATGGTATGTAGGTGACCGGCGGGTTTGCGCCGATGCATTCAGCATTGAGCCGGCCCGTTTGCCGACCGGCTCGGCAAATTGTTCCCAGCACTCATGGTATCACCGGAAAACCCCTTACGCATGGAGGTAACCATGTACCGGGCTGTTACAATCGCGCTTGCAAGCGCGCTATTGATCCTGGCTCCGAGTGCCGTACTTGCTCGAGGCGGAGGCGGCCATGGTGGCGGAGGCTTCGGTGGAGGCCACGGCGGATTTTCCGGCGGATTTTAGAGCGGCCACACCGGGCGGACTTTCAGCGCCGTTCATACGGGTCCCGTTGGATTCCGCACGATGCCTGGTGCCCGGCGCGGCCCCCCAACAGGCATGTGGTGGCTCACCGGTTCCACCGCCGCAAGGTCTTCATTGGCGGCTTCGGTGGCTCTTACTATTACTGTTACCCGGTCTGGAACGGCTACGCTTGGGTAAATTCCTGCAACTACATACTGATATCGTAACAGACCCTGACCAAATGCACCGCCGGGTGGGCGCGGTGAAGGGGCTAAATGCATAAAGGACACGCCCACCTATTTTGGCGTGGTGCGATCGCCGGATAAGAAGATTGCCGGAAAGGCGACGTGAGAAGCTATCGCAAGCCGTTCAATAGGTGAACGGCTCAGCCTTGATCGCTGTTGCTGCCGATCACCTGGCGACGGTATTTGCTCGTCGCTGACCTTCTCCAGCCAATCCACATTCTTGCCGTTGAGCGATTCTTGGACGGCGATATGCGTCATCGCCATCGTCGGCATCGCGCTATGCCAATGCTTCAACCCTGGCGGAAACCAGACAACGTCCCCTGGCCGGACCTCCTCGATGGGCCCGCCTCGATGCGGAGCTTCGCGAAAAGCCTGCCGGAACCATCCGGATCACCGCGACCGAATATGCAATCGACTCGATCCTGCTGCCCAAACTTGTCGAGCTGCTGCGTGAATATCCTCAGGTCAACGTCGAGATGATCGTCGACTACGGCCTAACCAACAGCGCCCACCACGGCCATGCGCATATCGGGCCCGATTCGCACTGCGATCATATCTTTTGCAATCTGCATCGTGACCGAGCGGTTCGACGCGGGAGTGCGAGGCGGTGAGCCGTTCTACTTCAAGACCCGCCCAGAACCGAAGAGACTGCAAGATCTGCTTGGGCACAACTGTATCAATTTGCGCCTGCCGACCCACGACAGCCTATACGCCTGGGAATTCGAGAGGGGCAGCCGCGAGTTGAAGGTACGCATCGTCGGCCAATTGGCGTTCAACGCCACCGCGCAATTGCTCAAAGCCGCGCTCGCCGGCCTGGGGTTGGCCTATGTGCCCGAAGGCATGGTGCAGCCTTATATCGCCAAGGGCCGGCTCATGCGGCTCCTTGCCGATTGGTGCCCTCCCTACTCGGGCTACCACCTCTTCTATCCGAGCCGCTCGGCCGCCTCGTCGAGTGGCAGGAGCGCGGGCGAAGCGGTTGGAAGCTGGTCGGCTCCAATCTTGCGTGCGGCAATGACATCTCTTGCCACCGCGATGGCCGTCGTCGCGTTGCCCCAACCGGCGCGTTGCCCCAACCGGAATAGAAAGCCAGGTGCGAGATGATCTCGGAAATCTCGGCGGGCTTCACGCCGTTGTCGAGCGCAAGATGGAAATTGAACGGCAGCTCGGCGGTCTGGCCCCGTGCGATCAGGACGGAAACCGTGACAACGCTACGGTCGCGCGGTGACAACTCCGAACGCTTCCAGACTTCACCGAAAAGCCTGGCCTGTGTGTAATTCTCAAGGGCCGGGGCGACCATGCGCAAATCCTCTCTCACCTTTATTTCCTGCGTCTGCACAACTAGCGGAGCCATCAAGAAGAGGCTGGCGATGGTTACAGCGACCCATGCAGCAGTCTTTAAGCAAGCGTGGATTGCCCTGGCATCTAACGGCACGATGCTTCCTACTGGGACCTGCGCGTCGCGACCCTAGCGCACCCTTGACGCGAAGGGACCTTCGAAAGAAGGCCCCTTCTATCGAACGCAGTTACCTCATCCGTCTAAGCCGGCGACGGCCCAGCAATGGCCTTGACCTCGAGATACTCCTCAAGGCCAAATTTGCCCCACTCACGGCCGTTGCCCGATTGTTTGTAGCCGCCGAAGGGTGCGCTGCGTTCATTGGGAACGCCGTTGAGGTTGATGTTGCCCGCGCGGAGTTCACCGGCAACCTTACGCGCACGCTCGACATTGCCCGACCAAACGTAGCCAGCGAGTCCATAGGGCGTATCGTTGGCCATCGTCACGGCGTCGGCCTCGTCTTGGTAGCCAATTATAGACAGCACCGGGCCAAAGATCTCCTCGCGCGCGATTGTCATATCGTTGGTCACGTCGGCAAACACGGTTGGTCGCACATAAAAACCTTTGTTCAACCCTTCCGGGCGCCCAAGACCGCCGGTAACAAGGGTCGCGCCTTCGTCGATGCCTTTCTTGATGAGGCCTTGAATCTTGTCCCACTGGACCTTGTTGACAACGGGACCCATTGTCGTGGCCTCGCCCTTCGGGTCACCGGGCTTGGCCTTCTCCGCGACCGATTTGGCGATGGCGACCACCTCCTGCATCTTCGCCTGCGGCACCATCATGCGCGTTGGAGCATTGCACGACTGTCCCGAATTGTTGAAACAATGGGCAATGCCGCCGGCAACAGCCTTCTGCAGGTCTGCATCATCGAGGATGATATTCGGAGACTTACCGCCGAGTTCCTGGGTGACGCGTTTGACAGTCGGGGCCGCCCGCTGGGCGACGTCGATACCGGCCCGAGTTGATCCCGTAAAGGAGATCATGTCGATGCCGGGATGCTCGCTCATCGCCGCGCCGACCTCTGGGCCAAGGCCATTAATGAGGTTGAACACGCCCGCGGGCACACCGGCCTCGTGCAATATTTCGGCAAAGATCAACGCCGACGTGGGCGTGTATTCCGATGGCTTCAAGAGCATCGTGCAGCCGGCCGCGATTGCCGGAGCCACCTTGCATGCGATCTGATTCAGCGGCCAATTCCACGGCGTGATCATGCCGATGACGCCGACAGGTTCACGCACCACGGTTGCCGTGCCGAGCGACTCTTCAAACTTATAAGTCTTGAGCACATCGATCGTCGTCATGATGTGGCCAAGACCAGCCCCAGCCTGCGCCCGCTCTGCAAGCGCCATAGGCGCTCCCATTTCATCTGAGATGGCGGCTCCAATCTCCTTGATGCGCTTCTTGTAGGCGTCCACGATACGCGTGAGCAGTGCTAAGCGCTCGTCCTTGCTGGTGCGCGAAAAGATCGGGAATGCCCGCCGGGCAGCAGCAACGGCCCGATCTACATCGTCCTTGGAACCGAGTCCGATCTCATACATCGCCTCCTCTGTGGCCGGGTTGACTACCGAGCGGGTCTTCTTACCGATCGAATTGACCCAAGCACCGTCAATGTAAAACTTCATGTGATTGACCATGATGCGACCTTTCATAACGCGATGAGGCAAGAAGCTATCCAATTCAAGCAGGAACGCCCGCACGGCGCCAGTGTGCCAATCTGCCGAGCCTGCGCGACATTTGAGCCGTCGCGTCCCCTGTCAAGCGAGAACAATACCCCGAAACCGTCGGGTTTCTACAGCCCCAGCATGGGACCATTCGTCAACGCGGATTGGCTGGGAGCGCATCGCGGCCGCTGGGCATCGAGTGGTGGGCAGCGCGACCAATCTCAGATTTGCCCCGACGGTTTGCTGATCTTCCTTGAACGACAATTCTCGCACCGTCTCAAGATCATCGTCGATGATGATCACTTCGCCGCCGTGAGCAACACCTTTGCGAATATCCAGCGCCGCAATATCTCGCCCGCGCGCACGGCTTCCTTTACGGCTTCGCCGATATTGGCGAGCTCGATACCCTGCCGGTCCGGGATGGTCGCTTGAGCCCATCTGATGTGAAAAAAATTGCGAGGCATTCGCAGAACCCCCAGCCACCATATTAATTTGTGACGGCACCTCCACCTTACGCCCGTCATCATTCAGGAAGCTGATTGCCGGTCGCGCTCGCGTCGGCCTCTGTAGCTGTGCATTTCGCGTTCGCGCGGCTGCTAACCAAACTGAACGCAAAACATTGCGCCTCCGAGCGGCGATTCTCCGATCTCAATAGAGCCCCCGTGCAGCTCGACGGCCTGGCGAACAATCGCCAGCCCGAGGCCAACGCCCCCTGTCGTGCCGTTTCCTTTGCGGAAGGGACGAAACAAGTCTTCCGATCTGCCGGGCAAAAGTCCCGGCCCGCCATCTTCCACTGTGGCGCGCCGGCCGGGTCCCGCGGTGACCCGGATGGTGGTCCCCGCAGGGGTATGTTTGACAGCATTCTCCACCAGATTCACCAAAGCCTCCCGCACCGCCACGGGGTCTCCGTGCAGGTTGCCAGGCTCGCGCGCAAGCATTTGAATAGAATGCTGCTGTGCTTCCGCCCACGTGCGCAGGCCTCGCACCGCATCTTCCGCCACGGCCCCGATGTTGAAGTCGACAAAATCGGGCGACTCGATTGCTTGCAGGCGTACCAGGGTTAGGAGTCGATCGACGGTCTCGGATAAATTGGCGACATCCTTTTCGATGTCTCGAGCTCGTTCACCCTCGATCTTATCGAGCTCGAGTAGCATGGCGGCAAGCGGCGTTCGCAGCTGATGCGCCGCGCTCGCCATGAAAATCTGCTTGGAGTTGATGAGGGCACCGACCCGCTCAAGCAGGCGGTTTATCGCCGCGGCAAAGGCTTCAGCTTCGCGCGGAATATCGCTGAGTTCCAAACGTTGCGTTGGATACCCGGGATCGATCGCTTCCGCCTGCCGGGCCGCGCGGGTCAGGAAATTCAGGGCGCGGCGCACCGCGAATAGCGTAACGATGGGAATCAGGAACGCGAAAGGGAGGATCGGGAGCCAAATGTCCTCTAAGCTCTCGTAGGCTACCACGCGCCAATGCACACCCGCCGGGTCGCCCAGGGTGGCGATCTCAATCAACACCTCCTCTGCGCCGACACGAAAGCGACGCCCCCCGGCGAAATAGAACCGATCCGTGTCGTGGAGTTTCCGAAACCAGAAACCCGGCATGGCCGCGCCGCTCGTAGAGCGGTATGGCGATACCTTTTCCAATAGGGATGGTTGCTCCGCCGCGATCAACCGGCCAGCGCTATCCAGCACGCGAAAAGCGTAGTGGGCGCGATCGGCATTGTGGTAGTAGGCAAGGCTTGCCGGGAGCGTGAAGGAAAGTCCGGCCGGTCCAGCAGATAAGCCCTTGCGCAGCGACCGCGCTTCACGTCTGACGTGAGCCAAAGATAGGTCTTCGTAGTCGAAATAGTTGTGGCCGAGGACCACCGTCAATTGCGCAATGCTCGTGATGAATGCAATCACGCCGACCTGAACGGAGATACGCCTGGCGAGGCTTGGGCGCTCGGCGTTCGGCCCGTTGTTCATGAGTGGACTTCCTTTAAGACGTA
>Ga0075418_10008650_pt1 | contig 11404 bp, 10 predicted proteins | sample SoiMetdeltSBSDD2_FD_81776 | JGI IMG/M metagenome (GOLD analysis project Ga0075418, IMG submission 81776) | Bulk soil microbial communities from a Populus tree surrounding site in Tennessee, USA - Soil MetaG P. deltoides SBSDD2 | ecosystem: Environmental > Terrestrial > Soil > Tree plantation...
CGACGTGGCGCTCAGTACACGGGCGGCATCCCTCCGGGCCTCCGTTCGTGTCCAGCCCAGCCACCCAATACCCCTCAGTCGTGTGTCGGATAGCTGGTGCTTCACCACGTTTTACGGGACCGATCAGCAGCGCATCGGCATTCGTCGCGCTCGCCAATGCGCGCGCCAGCACTACGACGAATGCGCGAGGCGCACCCCAGGACGGATGCGGTCTCACCAGCACGACGGGTGTCACGGCACGACCAACGGGTCGCGCGATCGTGTCGTGGAGGCGGTGGGCAATGATGCCGGACAGCGCGCGGACGATGTGGTCGTGACACGCCGGTTCGGAGGTCAGGGACGAACGCGGTAGCTCGACGATCGTGGCATCCACGGCAACGTCGACGTCGGCGGCGCATCGGCGCCCGGTGAGAAAGGAGATCTCTCCGACCACCGCCGGCGGCGACAGTTGCGCCACGGTCTCCGCTCCTTCGTCACGCATCGCCCGGACGACGAGCTGACCGGAGCGCAGGATTAACAAGGAGCTGTTCGGTCCACCCTGCTCGAGGAGTCGCGCACCCGCAGCGATAGAGCGCTCGCGACACAACAGACTGACGCGACGCCGCTCGTCAGGAGTCAGGTCGTGCAGCACATCGACGGTTGCGAGGAACTCCTCGAGTTGAGTCATGAGTCGCCGTCGAGGGACGTCAGCGATCCCTGGCGACGATCGGAGGGACCGACGCGATGTCGGCGACCGACAACCTCAGACACGTCGCAGCGCGAGCTATGCGCGGCCGCGTACTTTCGCGACCCACCACCGCGTGCCCACAAGCAGGAAACGCCAGTCTTTGAGGAATTCGGGGGGCTTGCCCTCGACGGCGTGACCGACGAACTGGAAGACCCAGCCGGCCACGAACAACGCCGTGGCCACAGGCCAGAGCCCCGATACGCGAATCGACACCAGGAACAACGGCAGGGAGATGACGATCAACGGGATGCCGACCGTGTGGCAGAACCGGTTGAACGGATGCTGATGGCTGAGCGAGTACTGGGCAATCCACTCGTCGCGAGATTTGCCACCAAGCATCCCAATCTCCCGTGGCCCTCGGTGCCAATCCGCTGTTCAAGGATTCGCCAGCCCGGCCGCCGGGCTGGAGCATACCACGCGTCGGACGAGAGTCGAGATTGACCTTTGAACTGTCAACTTTCAGGGAAGTAACTAGGCGCTGAGTGCGTTCGCCTCGTGATGCAGCGCCGCTGCCCGGCGGCTCCGCGGAAAATCGATACCGAGCGTCTTGATCTTGTAGTTCATGACGCGCGGGCTGATCGACAACAGTTCCGCCGCATCCTTCTGAACCCAGTTCGACATCTTGAGCGCTTCGATCAAGGCGATACGCTCGACCTCTTCAAGCGGAATGCCCGTCGGTGGAATCTTCACCACCGAGGCGCCTTCGCGCGGCGATCCACTCGTGCCGAAGTCGCCGAGCCGCAGATCGTCGACGGCGATGTGGCTTCCCTCGGCCAGCAGCATCGCGCGCTCGATCGCGTTCTCGAGCTCACGGATGTTGCCCGGCCACTGATAGCGCATGAGAAGCTTCAGCGCATCGGGTTCGAGCCCGACGATCTTTTTCTTCAACTCACCAGAGAACCGCCGGATGAAGAAGCTGGCCAGCTCCGCGACGTCGTCTTTGCGCTCCCGAAGCGGCGGCATCTCCATGGTCACAACGTTGAGGCGGTAGTACAGGTCCTCGCGGAACTGGCCGGCCTCGACCATCGTCGGCAGATCGCGGTTGGTCGCGGCGATCAGTCGAACATCCACTTTGATCGTGCGCGTGCCGCCCAGCCGCTCGAACTCGTGCTCCTGGAGGACGCGCAGGATCTTGGCCTGCGTGTTGGCGCTCATGTCGCCGATTTCGTCCAGGAACAGCGTGCCGCCGTCGGCCTGCTCGAAGCGGCCGATGCGCTGCTTGTCGGCGCCGGTGAACGCGCCTTTCTCGTGGCCGAAGAGTTCAGATTCCAGCAGGTTTTCCTGGAGCGCCGCGCAATTCACCTTGATGAAGTTGCGGGCGGCGCGATGGGAATTGTGATGGATGGCGCCGGCGATCAGCTCCTTGCCGGTGCCGGTTTCGCCGCGCACCAGCACGGTGGTGTTGCTCTTGGCCACTTTGCGAACGACGCCGAGCACTTTCTCCAGCGCGCCGCTCGAGCCGATGATGCGGTCGAAGTCGTAGATGTCGCCCTGCGCGTGCCGGAGGTAGTCGATCTGGTGCTGCATCCGCCGCATGTCGAGCGCCTTCTCGATCTTGACTTCCATTTCCTCGACTTCAAACGGCTTCTGCACGTAGTCGAACGCACCGGACTTCATCGCCTCGACCGCCGTCGACACCGACCCGAAGGCCGTCATCAGGATGACCGCGCACGACGGGTGCAGCTGCTTGGCCGTCTTGAGCACATCCAGGCCGCTGCTGCCGCCCATCTTCAGATCGCTCACCACCACGTCAAAAAAGCTCTCGTGCAGCTTCTCGATCGCGGCATTGCCGTTCGGCGCTTCCTCGACATCGTGCGACGCCTCGGACAGCGCCTGGGCGAGGCCCCGGCGGAGCGAATCGTGGTCGTCGGCAATCAGAATCCGGCCCATTAGACACCTTCCTCACTGCCGCTGATCGGCAGCGTCACTCGAATCACCGTCCCGCGCCCCGGCGCGGTCTCCAGGTCGATGCTCCCGTCGTGCGCGTCCACGATCTTGCGGACGATGGCGAGGCCCAGTCCCGAGCCCTGCGCCTTGGTGGTGAAGAACGGATTGAAGACGCGATCGGCCACGTCCGGCGGCATCCCGGGTCCCTCGTCGGCTACTTCCACCACCACCGCGTCGCGCCCATCCAGCCCGTCGTCCACATGGATCGCCCGGGCGGCAAACCTGACGCGTCCCTCTCCGTTCATCGCCTCGTAGGCGTTCATCAGCAGGTTCGTAAACAGCTGCGTCAGCTGATGCTGGTCCCCCTGGATCAGCGGCAGCCCCTGCGGGACGTTCACTTCCACGTGGATCCCGCCGCGCTGCGCCTTGGTATCGGCCAGCTGCACTGCCGCTTGTACCGCCTCAGCCACTCCTGTATGCTCGACCTGCAACCGGATCGGCCGCACGAACTCGAGCACTTCCTGCACGATGGCGTTCGCCATCTTGGCTTCGTTGATGATGTCAGTCAGCACCGACTGCGCCTCGGGCGCGTCGGGGGCCTTCCGCCGCAGCAGACCGGCCATCACCTCAATCCCCGCGAGCGGGTTTTTCACTTCGTGCGCGATGGCCGCCGCCATTTCACCAACCGCCGCCAGCCGGTCCCGAAGCCGCTCCCGTTCTTCCAGCTGCTCGACGCGCGTCAGGTCCTTGAAGAACATCGACGCGCCAATCACGCAGTCCGCATCGTTTCGAACCAGCGCCAGCGTGTAGCCGATCACCTTGCCCGACGGCCGCAACCGCATCTCCACGCGATTCGGCAGCAGGTGCAGGTCGAACACGCCGCTCAGCAGACGTACGACCTCGGGCTGTTGCCGCAGCACCTCGCCGATCGGCCGTCCGATATCCGCGACGTCGGGCGTAATCCCGAAGATCCGATACGCCTCGTCGTTAATCAGCGCCAGCTTGCCGTCAGCGGTCAGCGCCAGCACGCCGTTCCGCATACCGGTCACGATGTGCCGGAAGAACACGTCGTCCACGCCGACCTCGCTGCGCGCCGCTAGGGGGACCGACCGACGTACGGCGTCTGTACGTGCCGGCCGTCGAACTCGCTCGGGCCGGATCGGGCGCCGCGGCTTGGTCATCGAGAGGCTCCACGAAGGTCAACCCCCCGTCCAGCCCTCAGGCGCACGCTCGTGGGTGGGGGGCCCCCGGCCGTTAAACGGCCGAGGTCGCAAATGGTGTACCCGCTCAGGTGCGGCGGAAATCCCTCCAAACACCTGAAAAGCCAGCTGTTACGCGTGCGGAATCTGCACACGTCGATTACACTTCTGTAACTGTAGCGCGTTTTTGGGGGGTGTGAAAGGCGGTCGCTTACGATTCGGACGCGTGCTCCTGGAGGGCTTCCCACTGCGCCATGAGGTCGCCGACCTCCCACATCAGCGCCTTGTGGCGGTCGATGGCGGCCGTCGCGGCGGCAGGGTCGTCGTAGAAGCCCGCGCTGGACATGGCCGCCTCGAGCTCCTTCACCTGCGCCTCCCGTTCGGCGATTCTCCCCTCTAGATCGGCGATGCGCTTCAGCAGCGATTCCGCGGCCCGCTGCTTCTTCCGGCGCTCGGCTTCGTCACGTTTTCGCGCTTCACGGTCTGTCGGCGGACCCGCAGGTCCGCCGCTACGTACTCCTGGGCCTTGTGTTTTCGGCGTTGGGAGTTGGACCTTGGCCGTTGGAAGTTGCTTGTGACTTGTGCCTTGCGACTTGAGCCTTGTGCCTTGATCCTCCGGATGTTCCTTGTGCCAGAGAAATTCCGCGTAGGTACCGGGATAGACGAGCGCCTCACCGTGGCCGATCTCGATGATCTTCGTCGCCAGCTTCTCGACAAAGTACCGGTCGTGGGAGACGATGATGAGCGTCCCGCCGTAGTCTTCGAGCGCGTCGAGCAGGACGTCCTTCGAATCCAGATCCAGATGGTTCGTCGGCTCGTCCAGCAGCAGCGTATTCGATGGACGCAGCAGCATGCGGGCGACGGCGAGCCGCGTGCGCTCTCCTCCCGACAGCACACCCGCCTTCTTGTAGACGTCATCGCCTGAGAAGAGAAAGCCGCCGAGAATGTTGCGGATCGCGGGCACCATGTCATTCGGCGATCCGGCCTGGAGCGTCTCGTAGACGGTGAGGGTCGGGTCGAGGCGCGTCGCCTCGTCCTGGGCGAAATATTCCATCACCACCTGGTGCCCCGGTGTCCGCGTCCCGCTGTCGGGACTCGCCTCGCCCGAGAGCATTCGCATCAGCGTCGATTTGCCCGCGCCGTTGGGACCGACCAGCGCGATGCGGTCGCCGCGCTCGATGTGCAGGTTCAAATCCTTGAACACGACGAGATGGCCGTAGGCCTTGCGGACGTGCTTCATCTCGAGGACGGTACGGCCGCTCTTTGCGCACGACGGAAATTTGAAGTGAATGCGCTTCCGTTCCGGCGGAACCTCTATCGGCACGACTTTTTCGAGCAGCTTGATCCGGCTCTGCACCTGCGCCGCCTTCGTCGCCTGGTAGCGGAACCGGTCGATGAACATTTTGACGCGCGCCACTTCTTCGTCCTGGTCGCGCTTGGCCTGCCGCAGGCGCTCGAGCATCGCGTCGCGCTGCTCGACGTATTTGCTGTAGTTGCCGACGTAGTCGGTCAGCTTGCGCAGATTGAGATCGGTGATGCGCGTGACGACCGAGTCGAGGAAGTAGCGATCGTGCGAGACGACGATGACGGCGTAGGGATATGCCGCGAGGTATTCCTCGAGCCAGTTGCGCGCCTCGAGATCCAGGTGGTTGGTCGGTTCGTCCAGCAGCAACAGGTTCGGACGGCCGAGGAGCAGCTTCGCCAGCGCGATCCGCATCTGCCATCCGCCTGAAAACGTGTCCGCCGGACGCTGCGCGTCGTCCTGATCGAAGCCAAGACCGCGGAGGACGGTGGCGATCCGCAGGTCCATGTTGTAGCCGTCCGACAGCCTGAACCGATCCTGCAGATCGCTGTAGCGCGCGAGGATCGCCTCGTGCTCCTGCTCCGGCACGGAGGCGTCCGCGAGACGATGCTCGATGTCGTGCATCTCCTGCTTCAGATCGAGCAGGGGCTGGAAGGCGCTGCTGGCTTCTTCAAAGACGGTGCGGCCGGTATGCGTCAGCCCGTCCTGCGGGAGGTAGCCGATGGTCAGGTTTGCCGGCGTCACGATGGCGCCGTCATCCGGTTCCTCGTCGCGCGCCAACATCCTGAGCAGCGTCGTCTTGCCGGCGCCGTTCGGCCCGCAGAGACCGACACGATCCCCGTCGTCGATCTGCCAGGTCACGTGGTCGAGCAGGACCCGGTCGCCGAATGATTTTGTCAGGTCGGAAAGCTGGATCAATTAAGCGCGGGGGTACCCAGTGCTTTGGCGGCGGCGGCGAGGACCTCGGGTACGCGGAAAGGCTTGCGCAGGTAACCGGCGACGCCGAGGTTCACGGCCTCGATCGCGCTCGATTCGGTGGAGAAGCCGGTGATGATGATCACGGGCAGTTCGGCGCGGATGCGCTTGACCTGACGGATCAGCGTGAGGCCGTCCATGCCCGGCATTTTCAGGTCGGCAATGAGCAGGTCGTATTCGGCCGCGCGAACGCGTCCGAGCGCCGTGCTGGCGTCGGCCGCCGTATCGACGTCGTACTCCGCAAGCGCCAGCGTTTTCGAGAGCAGGTCCCTGATGCTTGCCTCGTCGTCCACGACGAGCACGCGGGCGCGTCCCTGACGTGTGGCTGGAGCGGCCGAGGCCGCGGCGCCGCCGCCTGACTGGGTCCGCTGACTATCCAGCCAGGCGTCGATGTCGCGTTTCCGGAAACGCCACTGGCGGCCGACCCGGACGGCGGGAATCTTTCCCGCCTTAATGAGGCGGTAAACCGTCCGCAAGTTGACTTGGAGGTACTCGAGCACCTCCTCGGTCGTCAGAAACACTTCATCGGTCGGCAGGTTGAGAGCCAAGCGTGTCACATTCTAGCGCGTTCAACCGCTGTCGCGCCTAAACTTTTAGGGGGTAAGTACTTACGTCGTAAGATCGGGGGCAAGCCGCCAGCCGGTTGCCGCCGTCTTATCCAGTGACCCGGGGCGGATCCGGATAACGCCGTTCATGAACTGGACCGACGAGGAGCTCGTCGCCCGCTCGAGGGGTGGCGATCTCGACAGTTTCAACCAGCTCATCCTCCGATGGGAGCGGCCGATCTACGCGCTCGCGTATCGCGTCATTGGCCGCGAGGAGGACGCGCGGGACGTGTGCCAGGAGACGTTCCTGCGCGCGTTCCGCGGGTTGCCGGGGTTTAAGGGGGAAGCAAAGTTTTCTTCCTGGCTGTACCGGATTGCGCTGAACCTGTCCCGCGACTGGATTCGGCGCCAGCGGCGGGCACCGACGGTCCAACTGCCGGAAGGCGCCGATCCGTCCGAGGTGGCGGCCGAACAGGGGCCGGTCGAATCGATTGAAGACCTCGTCTCGCGGCGCGAATTGAGCGCCGTTGTCGAAGAGGCGATGGCGCTGCTGCCCGAGGAGCAGCGGACGGCGATCGTGCTGAAGGAATACCACGGCATGACATTTCAGGAGATTGCCGACCTGCAGGGCTGCCCGCTCAGTACGGTGAAGACGCGGCTCTATCAGGGCCTCAGCGTCCTCCGACGACATCTGGAGAAGAACGGCCGCGTGCCGCAATTGGTGAAACGCGTATGAGTGACACATTTCAGTGCGGAGACAACACGGCGCTCGTTAGCTTCCTGTACGACGAGTGCGAACCGGGCGAGCGCGCCACGATTGAAGCGCACATCGCGTTGTGCGCTGCATGCGCGGCGGAGATCGCGGCGCTCCAGTCGGCGAGGCTGCAGCTTGCCTCCTGGACGCCCCCCGAGGCGGAGCTGGGCTTCGCCATCGTCAGGCCTCGGGCCTCAGACAGATCTGGGCCCCGACGCCTGAGGCCTGCGGCCTGGTTCCGCCAGCCACTGCCGGCGTGGGCGCAGGCGGCTGCGGCCTGCCTGATCTTTGGCGCCGGGTTGTCGCTCGGCGTGCTGCGCGGAACATCGCTGAACACGTCTTCGTCGGCCCAGCGTGCCGCGACGAACAGCGTCGCCTCGCCGGCCGCGGTGACGGCAACCGATCTCACGGCGCTCGAGCAGCGCCTGCGCACGGAGATGGCCGAGCTCCGCGCGATGCCGGCGAGCACGACCGCTGCCGCGCCGCAGGCGAACAACGCGCAGATCCTGGCGCAGGTTCGCGCGCTGATTGACGAAAGCGAACAGCGGCAGCAGCGCGAGCTGGCGCTGCGCACGGCGCAGGTCGTCAGGGAGTTCGATTCGCAGCGCCGGATGGATCTGGCGCGGATCGAGAACAGCTTCGGCCAGATCGAAGGGCTCACGGGCGCCGAGGTCCGCGAGCAGCGGCAGATGTTGAACTATCTGATGCGGGTGTCCGAGCAGCGTTAGGTAGAGCAGGGGCCGACCTGTGTCGGCCCGACGGGGCAGGGAGAAATGATCTTGAGAACGTGGACTATCGGTCTTGTCATCGGCGCCGGCCTTGCGAGCGGCGTGTCGGCGCAGACGCCTCCGCCGCAGGGCGCCGAAGCCGATCAGGTCAGGGCGCGGGCGCAGATCTTCATGATGGAAGGCGCGCTCGAGCGCGCCGTGCAGCTGGGCGTCAACAATTTGCGCCGCCGCGTCCGCGCGGTGATGCCGGACGACGCGCTGCTGCAGGGGGGCGCGCCGCAGGTGCGCGGCTTCCGTCTCGACGGCTACGGCGTCTTCTTTGACGTCGAGGTGCCCGCGCTGCGTCAGAGCCTGGCGTGGTCGATTCGCACCATGAACGAAACCAGCGCCGCGCTTGCCCGCGATCTCGCGGCGATGCGCGCGTATGTCCAGGCCATTCCCGATCAGCGTGCCCGCGCCGAGTTCGAGCGCACGCTTCGCCGCGTGCAGCAGCAGGTGAGCCCGACGCCGCAGGTACCCGTGGTGGCGTCCGCCGCGGGCGGCGGGCAGACGGTCAGCGCCCAGTCTGTTGTTGGCGCCCAGCCGGTAGGCGCGCGCGAGACGGTCGCCGCGCAGTCGCTGGGGGTCGCGCCGCAGGCGGTGGAGGCCGCTCCGGCGCCGGCGCAGGTCGATCCCGCCGTGCTGAACGACCCGAGCGATGCGTATACCGAGGAAGTCAAGGCGGCCGTCATCGACGCGATGATCGAGAACAGCGGCCCGCTGGCCCTCGGCGACAACGAATGGCTGACCGTCGCCGCGCGTGACAACGCACCCGCCGGGCCGTTCGTCGCGAGCGGTCCCGATGTCGTGACGCTCGTGCTCCGCGTGAAGGGCAGCGATCTCAGCGCCTTCCGGGCCGGGCGCCTCACGCTCGAACAGGTGCGGTCGCGAGTGCAGATCGGCGAGTTCTAACCACCTACGCCAAGGCTGCCGTGGTCCGCCGTAGCTTCAGCGAAGGCGGAAAGTACCAACTCGGTGTCTAACCGGATATGTACAATCGCGCTATGGTCGGACGCCTGGCTCTGCCGCTGGTTGCCCTCTTCCTGCTGGCCGCCTGCGAATCGCGCGAAGTCGAAAAGGACCTGAAAATCGTCGACGTGCACACCGGCTGGTACGACGCCGGTGTGATCGCCGGGGGCCAGAACAAGCTGGTGCCGAGCGTCTCGATTGGCCTGCAGAACGTCTCCGACCGGGATATCGCCAGCGTCCAGTTGAATGCCGTCTTCAAGCGCGTCGGTGAGGACACGGCGTGGGGCGAACATTTCATCCGCGCGATCGACACCGACGGCCTCAAGGCCGGGTCGACCTCCGGGAACATCGTGCTGCGGTCGAGCCTGGGTTACACCGGCAGCCAGTCACGGATCCAGATGCTGCAGAACAAGGACTTCGTCGACGCCCGGGTCGAGATCTTCGGCAAACACGGATCCCGCACCTGGGTGAAGATGGCCGAATATCAGATCGACCGCCAGTTGCTCACGGAATAGTGGTTCGTGGGTAGAATGCCCGCGTGACCACTACTGCCACCGCCCCGTCCGAACAGTCACTCGAACGTCGTCTCGGGCCGCTCGATGCCGCGGCACTGATCGTGTCCAACGTCATTGGCGGCGGGATTCTGTTTTCGCCGCCCCAAATCGCCGCGTCGGTGCCGAGCGCCCTGGCGTTTCTCGCGACGTGGGTCGCCGGCGGCGGACTCGCGTTCGCGGGCGCGATGGCCTACGCGGAGCTCGCGGCGCTGCGGCCGCGCGCCGGAGGCGAGTACGTCTACCTGCGCGCCGCGTTCGGACCGCTGGCCGGCTTTCTGACCGGGTGGACCTCATTCGTGGCGGGTTTCTCCGGCGCGATCGCGACGAGCGCAGTCGTGCTCGCGTTCTACCTGGGTCGATTCATTCCGGCGGCCGCCAACGACGCCCCGTTTCTCAGCATTCCGATCGTTCCCGGCACGCTGGTGCTGACGGCGTCGCCGCAGAGCATGGTGGCGATCGCGGCCATCTTCGGAATGGCGTGGATCCACCTGCGCGGCGTCGGCCCGGGGCGGCTCGTGAGCGACGTGCTCGCGACGTTGAAGGTCGCGGCGTTCGTCCTCTTCATCGCCATCGGCTTCTCGTTCGGCCAGGGCGACTTCAGCAACGTGACCCAGACAGGTCCGGTGTCGGCCACCAACTGGCTGCTCGCGCTGATTCCGGTGATGTTCACCTATTCGGGCTGGAATGCAGCGTCCTATGTCGCCGAGGAGGTGCGCGATCCCGGCCGCAACGTGCCGCTCGCTCTCGCGCTCGGCACCGGCGCCGTCATCGTGATCTACCTGTTGCTGAATGCGCTGTACCTGTACGTGCTGCCGGTCAGTGAGCTCGGCGCGGTCAACGGTTCCGTGCTCGATGTCATCGCCGACCGGCTGCTCGGCAGCGCGGCCGGCAACACCATGGGCGTGGTCTCGATCGTGAGCCTGCTGGCGAGCATCAGCGCGATGACGTTTGCCGGGCCGCGGGTGTATTTTGCGATGGCGCGCGACGGGCAATTCTTCAGGAGCGCGGGCAGGGTCCACCCGCGTTACAAGACGCCGGCCGTGGCGATCATCGCGCAGGCGGTGTGGAGCTCGTTTCTCGTGCTCTCAGCGCAGGCGCAGGCGCTGCTGACCTATACCGGGTTTGCGATCATCCTGTTTTCCGGCGTCGCCGTGTTGTCGCTCTTCGTGCTGCGCGCCAAGCAGCCGGACGCCGAGCGTCCGTTCCGTACGTGGGGCTATCCGGTGGTGCCGGGGATTTATGCTGTGGCGGCGGCGTTGATTCTGCTCAACGGCCTCTACACGGCGCCGGGTCCCACCGGCGCCGGTGCATTGGTGATCCTCGCGGGTGTGCCGCTGTATCTGTTGTTCCGGCGCGGCCGTTAAGGCCGGCGCCGGAGCTCGCCCTTGTAGTTGATCTTCTGACCCGGGTTGATCCGGACGTCGAACATCAGATCCTCGAAGCCGGGTGCCGAGATGCGGATTTGATACGGCCCTGCCTCCAGCTTCAGCGCCTGGAACGTGCCGTCGTAATCGTCGACGGTGCCGGCGTAGTAGCCATCGACGAAGACCTGCGCGTTGCGCGGGAAGACCTGCAGCCGCAGTTCGCCGATGTCAAAGCCAAAGCCGGAGCCGAAGTGCGGGTAATAGCCCGGTCCGTAACCCGGCCCGTAGCCGTAGTAGCCGGGATACCACCGGTACGGGTCGTAGTAGAAGTAGCCGAGCCCGAACGCGCCATAGCCGTAC
>Ga0075418_10008652_pt1 | contig 11404 bp, 8 predicted proteins | sample SoiMetdeltSBSDD2_FD_81776 | JGI IMG/M metagenome (GOLD analysis project Ga0075418, IMG submission 81776) | Bulk soil microbial communities from a Populus tree surrounding site in Tennessee, USA - Soil MetaG P. deltoides SBSDD2 | ecosystem: Environmental > Terrestrial > Soil > Tree plantation...
ACAGGCTCATCTCGAGTTCGGCCCCGCTGCTGACGCCCGAGCCGCAAGACGGTATCACCCAGGCCATTGGAAATGAGGTCGGTCGGCCTTGCGAAGGACGGTGGGGCCGGGGCCTCACGATCCCAAGGGTTTGGACACCGTGAGGCGCTTGCGGCCCTGCCTGCGCCGGGCGGAAAGGATCTTTCGTCCGCCTTTGGTCTTCATGCGCGCGCGAAACCCGTGCGTCTTCATGCGGTGCCGGTTACGCGGGCGATAGGTGCGCTTCATTTCTCAAACACCTCGTGTGGACAGAGGGTTACGGAGGAAGACGGGGCAGCCTACGGGAGCGCACTCGTCCCGTCAAGGCGTGGGACGCGATCGGGGCACCCACTCGAGTCTCGCTGCCATGAATTGCTGTGCCCGCCCTTGATCGAGCGCCCCGGGCAATTATTCGGAGCCCCTCCTCCCTGTGCTTTGGACGAATGCCACGAGTCATCACACCGTTCTCGTCCCCGGCTCGCGGGCTAAACCGACCTCCCTGCGAGGCCGATAACAGCCGCGGGGGTCCGTGGCGTGGGAGCGGGCCTCACGACTTCCCGTAAGGAACGGCCTACATACGAGTTAGGGATGACTGGACCCACCAGCGTACAACTCAAGTACCCGGCGCTGCGCGACCTTTCTCCGGGCGCGCAGGCGGCGGCGGCATGGTTTCGGGGGTTGGCCCGGGCCCTGAGTACCTGCCGGCTCTATCGCCGCGACAACCCGATGCTGGTCCAGATCCGTCAGCAACTGTACGACCAGCTCAACGCCGCCCTCGAGGCCCATGGCCCATGGCGGTTGCGGATCACCCCGATGGAGATCTGGCTGGTCGACGAGCCGATCGTGCGGCCCTCCGGTCACGCGTTCGACGAAGAACCCACCAAGGAGGAGCTTCTGCCGTTCGTGTTCTACCGCGACGGGATCCGTGCCATGACCGTGCAGCAGCAGGTGGGCGAACGGGATTTCGTGTCATTTTTCGAGGCCATGCTGGCCGCCGGCGGCGGGGGACTGGCCCACGAGGACCTGGTTACGCTGCTGTGGCAGGCCAACCCGCAGCGGATCCTGATCGAGGCGGTGCCGGCGACTCAGACGATCTACCTGTCCTCGAGTCGCCACGAGCGCTCGGGATCCGGGTCGTCGCGGCGCGGTCTGGCGTTCAACTGGTCGCCCAGCGGCGAGGAGATCCGCGCCGACATCGGTCAGATCACCGGCATGGCCCAGGGACTTCACCTCGACACGTTCGACGACTGGCCGCTCCCCACCACGTTCGTGGACGTGCCGGCCGCCTACGCCGCCCTGACGAAGGGGATGCAGTTCGTGCGCAGCATCTTGCTCAGCGAGTGGGCGGCCGAGCGCGGCGAGGAGTGGACGCAGCAGGCGTCGGACTTCCTGCGGGCCACACTGCGTCTCGACCCCACGCCCGACACGCGGGCCGCGCTTGCCCAGTCGATCGTGACCTGGATCGAGGGCGCGGTGCAGCGCTGCGCCTGGGCCGAAGCGCAGGAGGCCCTCGGCCTCCTGCGGGAGTTCGATCAGGACGGATCGCTGACGCGCGATTTCCTGACCCAGTCGCTGGAGAGTCTCGACGTCGAGGACATCACCGAGCGTCTTGACGAGTGCGAGCCCGAGGACCAGTCGCGCTTCTTCGCGCTGGGCGTGGCGCTCGGACGCCCTGCGGTATCGCTGGGGTGCTCGATCATGGCCAACGCCCAGAAGGCCCGCACCCGGGCGGCGGCGTCCACCATGCTCTGCTACCTGTGCAGCGAGACCCCCGACCTCCTGGGGCCTTATCTGGCCGATTCGCGCTGGTACGTGGTCCGCAACACGGTCTTCATCCTGGGACAGATCGGCGGCGCGGAGGTCGTCGACCTGCTCCAGGTGGCGGCGCAGCACGTGGACCCGCGCGTGCGACGCCAGGTGATCCAGTCGCTGGGCAACCTGCCGGCCCGCGATCGGCTTCCAATCCTGGCGCAGCAGCTCCACACCACCGACCTGCGGCTGGTCTCTTCGGCGCTGCACGTCCTGGCCCGCCACCGCGGCCCCGAAACCACCCGGATCCTAATCCACCACGTGCAGGCCACCGACTTCGAGACCCGTGACCCTGACTATCAACGCCTGCTGTTCAACGCTGTCGCCGAGATGGCGGATGACAGCGCGGTCCCCGTCCTGGCCAACCTGGTGCTCAAGGGTGGATGGCTCGCGCGCCCTTCGCCCACGCGGCAGGCCGCGGCGCTGGCCCTTCAGAAGATCGGCTCGGAGAAGGCTGTGGCGGTCCTCGAGGAAGGGCTGAGGACCGGCAACGACGCCGTCAAGGCCACCTGCCTCGAAGCCCTCTCGGATCAGCGGCGATCATGACCACCCCCGACGACCCGCGCCCCGTGTCCCGCTCCGCGGGGGGAAGCGGGGAACGCAAGCCGGTCAATACCCAGGCGCGCGACTCGGGCTTGATGGTGCTCACGCGCCTCTCCGCCGTGATTCGTGTGGGCCGCTCGTATCAGGCCGACAACCTGGTATTCGTCCAGCAGATCGAGACTTTCCTGCGCGCCCTGGGAGCCGTGCTGGAGCAGGACGGCGAGGGCGTACTGGTGGCGCTCGACACCGATTTGTTCCTGAATGGCACGAGAGTCCCCATGCGTGGCAGCAACGTGCGCTTCCACCAGCATGTCATCGAGGAGTTCCGGCGGCGCCAGATCTCGGGCATCAAGGTGACCGCCGGCGTCACGCTCGAGGAGATGAAGATCTTCTTCCGGCTGTTCATGCAGCCCGATCTCTACAGCGGGCCCGATCTGCTCTCGGAGTGTCTCGCGCAGGGCACCGACCACGTGATGCCGGCGGTCCACGCCAGCACCTACGCCCCCGAATCGGGCTTCGATCTGGCCAGCGCCGCCATGAACCGCCAGGCCTCCGGCGGTGCCATGGCCGATCCGTTCTCGTCGCAAACCGGGGCCGACGCCGGCTTCGGCGATTCCGACGCGGTTTCGGACGGATCGGACGGCTCCCCGCCCAAGGGCGCGGTGCGCAAGAACTTCTCCGCGGCCGTCGCCGGGGCGCGGTCGCTGCTGGTGACCACGTCGCTTCACGAGGGGATGGAGCTGCGTCACGCCAAGCGGGTGGTGCAGCCGCTGGTCGACGGCGCTTTCGCATCGGAACCCGTGGTGGTCGGGCTCTCGACACTCACGAACCATGACGAGTACACCTATGCCCACGCGGTGAACGTCACGCTGGTGGCCGTGACCATGGGCCACTTCCTGGAGATGGACCGCCGGGCGCTGGCCGACCTGGGTGTGGGCGCCCTGCTCCACGACGTGGGAAAGTCGGCGATGTCGAGCCAGATCCAGCACCCGATCGACCAGTTCACGCCCGAGGAGGAAGCCCTGGCCCAACGCCACGCGGTCGAGGGCGTCAAGATCCTGGCGCGGTCGACGAAGCTCAATCCGACCACGTTGCGATGCATGAAGGTGTGCCTCGAGCACCACGTGGGTCCGGACGGCACGGGTTACCCGGCCCTCGAGCGCTCCTGGCACACGAGCATGCTGTCGCGCATCGTCGCGGTCGCTGACTGCTTCGTCAGCCTGCAGATGCATCGCAGCCTGCGCGGGGCCTACGTCACGCCCTTCGAGGCCCTGGGCATGATGCTCGGGCCGCTCAAGGCGCGTTTCCATCCCGCGACGCTGTGGGCCCTGGTACAGACGATGGGTTTCTATCCGCCTTCTCAGCTGGTGGAGCTCGACGACGGCTCGATCGCCGTGGTGCTCGCCCCTACTGCCGCGGATCTGGCTCGCCCCAGCGTGAGGGTGCTGATCGGGCCCAGCGGACGCCGGCTCACGCCCGAGGAGGTGGTGGATCTCAAGCCGATCCCCGCCGACCGCTCGGTGAAACGTGCGCTGCGCGGCGCCGAGTATCCTGAGGACGAGTCCGCGGCCGCCTGATCAGGCGGCGTGACGGGCGTCTGACTCGTCGGTGGCGGGGAATCGGACCCAGAAGCAGCTGCCGTCCCCGGGCTTGCTGACCACGCCCACGCTGCCACCGTGAAGCTCGGTGATGCGCCGCACCAGGTGCAGCCCGATGCCGACGCCGGTCGCTGGCCGTCCGTGGACGCCGATCCCCTGACCGAACAGCTCGAAGATCTGGTGAGCGTCCTTGGGCTCGATGCCCGGGCCCTGGTCGAGAACTTCGACCACGGCCTTCCCTTCCTCCGCCCGGGTGCGGACTTCCACTTCTCCCGAGCGCGGCGAGAACTTGATGGCGTTGACCAGCAGATTGACGATCACCTGGCGCGCCTTCACCTCATCGAGCGGGATGGTACCGAGGGATTCGTCGAGCGTCAGGCGCACGCGAACGCCGAACTTCTCGGCCATCGGCTCGACCGTCTCGGTGGCCGCACGGGCCACGGCGTTGATCGAGCACGGCGCGCGCTGAATCGTGAGCTTGCCGTTCTCCAACCGGGTGAGGTCGAGGATGTCGTCGATCAGGCGCAGCAGGCCGGTTGCTTCGCTCGACATGCGGCGCAGGAAGTCGCGGCGCTGCGTGCCGCTGAGGCGGTTCTCGTTCTCCTCCAGCACCTCGGCGTAGCCGATCACCGAGGTGAGCGGCGTGCGGAGCTCATGGCTCGCCGTCGACAGGAACGTGTCCTTGAGGCGGTTGAGCTCGCTGAGCTGCAGATTGGACGCCTCGAGCACGCGGGTGCGGCGTGACAGGCGTTCCACCACCTCGGCCCGCTCCACCACCGAACCCACGTGCTCTGCGAACATCCGCAGCAGGTCGCGATGGTGCTCGCTGAAGGCGTCAGGGTGATTGATCCGGTTGACGTTCAGGACTCCGATGCAGCGGTCGCCGACGCGGATCGGGAGCGAGAGTGCCGAGGTGATGTTGCGGTTGGCCTTGTAGTGCTGTCGGATCGCGTCGTTCGACTCGCGCGGGCCCAGCAGCAGCGGCTGATTGTGCTGTGCCACCCAGCCGGCGATGCCCTCGCCGAGCTTGCGCCGGCCGTGACGGGCGAACTCCGATTCCAGACCGTAGGAGGCGCGCGTGGCGAGATCGCCGCTCTCGGGGTCGTAGATCATCACCGACGACTGCTGCGCCCCGAGCGTGGACACCACGCGGCGCACGATGATCTCGAGCACCGCATCGAGCGGCAGCTGCAGGTTGAGCGTGGTGGTGACCCGGAACAGCTCGTGAATCTCCGAGAGCCGGGTCCTCATGTCGGTGAGCTCGGACTCCTCCTCGCGGATGCTGTCGCGCAGCCGGTTCATCTGCACCTGCTTGGCGACGATGAGCAGGCAGAACGAGACCACGAAGCCGCCCAGGATCGCCCCCACGTGCCGTGGCGTGGGAATTTCGAGCCATCCCTGCAGCAGCATGACCGTCGTCGTCAGCGCCAGCAGAACGACGAACGTCAGCATCCAGAGCCACCAGTTCCACAGGTCCAGACGGGACTGGGGGTGGGGCTTGAGCCAGGCGAGCACGCGCGAGACCTCCGGTGAACTCAGGGGTTATCGGCTGGAGGCGAAAAGACTTGAGGCGGCCGGGCGGGACGCGGCGCGATCCGGGGCCCGTGCTAGATTGCCGCCGTGAGGCGGCTCCGCTTGGTTCCCATGCTGGTCGTGAGCGCGGCCGTGACCGGCCTGACCCTTCTGTATTGGCCGGCGCTCACCACCGGCTTCCTCAACGACGACTACCTGTTCCTCGAGGACGCCCTGCGCCCCGGCTGGACCGAGTCCATCACCTCGCTGACGGGCCCGCTGGGCAACTACTTCCGCCCGGTGTCGCGGGGGCTGTACTTCGAGCTTCTGCTCCCCCTTCTGGGCCTCGATCCGCTCGGATACCACCTGGTCAACTTTGGTTTCTTCCTGGCGGCTCTGGTCCTGCTCGCCGATCTGCTGCGCGTGTTCCTGCCGCGCGCCGGCGTGATGGTGGGACTGCTCTACTTTGCCACCCTGCCCTTTCACGGCGTGAATCTGCGCTGGATCTCGTGCTCCCAGGACCTGCTCGCACTGGTGTTCGTGCTGGCAGCGGTGGCGCTGTTCCGCCGCGGGCGCACCGCCTGGGCGGCCCTCGGCTACCTGGCGGCCGTGTTCAGCAAGGAATCGTCGCTTCCGCTCCCGTTGCTGCTGCTCCTCTGGCCCGCGGCAACTCCCGGGCCGCCGAATTGGGGGGCGCGGCTGCGGAGGGTGTGGCCGCTGGGAGTGGTGAGCTTGCTCTGGATCGCGGTCACGCTATCGATGCGCGCCGGCGGGACGCGCGGCGCGCCCCTGAGCCTGGGGCCCTCGGGGATCGTGGCCGCCTATGTCCATCAACTCCAGAGCCTGCTGGGTCTCGATCATCCCGCGGGGATGCTCGAGTCGTTCGTGCGCCACGGACCGCTTCCGCTGGCTCTGATGGCCCTGGCGCCGTTGGCGGTGCTGCTGGGAAAGCGGGCAGCGGCGGCTGTGGGCGCGACCGAAGCGCACACCGCTCCCTCGGAACCCGCCCGCCCGCCGGTGTGGAAGTTCGGCGCGGTGTGGCTGCTGGCGTTCGGCTTTGTCACCGCCCCGGTCGCCCACACGTGGAGCAGCTACTACTACACGCTGGCCGCCGTCGGCGCGGCACTGGCGGTGGGGCAACTGGCGCGCTGGATCGGGCCGGCGGGCTGGCTGGCGCTGTGCGGCATCCTGTTGTGGTGGAATGCGGCCGGGACCGGGATTCGTGCGTTTGCAGTCAAAGATCACCCCTGGCAATGGACTTCCCACCTCACTTCGTTCTACTTCGAGCGTGCTGCAGAGCTCACCGACACGCTGGGGCACCAGCTGCGAACGCTCGTGCCCGCACCGCAGCCGCGCACCCGCTTCTTCTTCGCCTACCTGCCTTCATGGGCGGGCTTCCAGATGGGAAACGGCGCCCAGTTGAGGATCCTGTACCGGGATCCCACCCTCGAGTCCTACTTCCTGTCGCAATTCTCGGAGTCCACGGCGGCCGGAAACCCTTGCCGATTCCTGGGCTGGAATGGTGAGCGCTTCGCCACGCTCTATCCGTTGGGAAGCGACGAGTTCTTCCAGATCGGCTCCGACCTGCTGGTGCTGGGTCGACCGGCCGGCGCCAACTTCGCGTTTCGTCGCGGCCTGCTTGCCGGCGAGAACCCGATCGACCATTACTACTGGCTCGGTTGGTCCGAGCTGTGGCTGGGACGGCGCGCGGCGGCGGAGGAGGCGTGGCGACGATTTGGCGCGAGCGACGATTCGGCGCGCTGGTTCACGCGCATGCGCCTGGCTCGCATGGCGCTGATCGACCGGGGCGATTCGCTGGAGGCGCGGCGCCAGCTGATCATGGCGATCCGCTCCGGCATTGGCCGCCCCGAAGCTCATGCCGTGCTGGGGAAGCTGCTGCTGGATCGACGTCCCAAGTACGGCCTGCTCGAGCTGCAGGTGGCGATTTACCTCAAGCCCAACGACTGGCTTGCGCGCCGCGACCTGGTTCTGGGCCTGATGAAGCAGGAACTCGCGGGACGAGCCCGCGAAGAGCTGGCCGCGTTGATGCGGGTGTATCCGGACTGGTCGCAGGACTTGCTGGTCGTCGAGGCCAAGGCGGCGCTCGATCGCAGCGCCCAGGCCACGAGCACGGTGGTGCGGTTCTGAAAGGAGACGACCGACGATGAACGGGGGGCGCGTGGTCCTCGAGCACTTCGAGAGTCGGGTCCTGAAGGGCAACCCGGTGGGAGATCCGCATCGCCGCATCGTGCCGATCTACTTGCCACCGTCGTACGACACTCATCCCGATCGTCGCTATCCGGTGGCGTTCGTGCTCACCGGGTTCACCGGCCGCGGCCGCATGCTGCTCAACGATTCTCCGTGGTCCCCGGCCCTGGACGAGCGCATGGACCGGTTGATCTCCGCGGGGTGCGGCGAGCTGATCCTGGTGATGCCGGACTGCTTCACCCGCTATGGCGGGTCGCAGTACCTCAACTCGGAGGCCACCGGACGTTACGAGGATCACCTGATCGGGGAGCTGGTGCCGTTCGTGGATGGTCGCTATCGCACCTTCCCCGCCCGAGAGCACCGCGGCGTGATGGGCAAGTCCTCGGGAGGCTACGGGGCGATCGTGCAGGCGATGCGGCATCCCGAAGTATTCGGCGCCGTCGCCTGCCATAGCGGCGACATGGTGTTCGACTACTGCTACCGGGGCGACGTGCCGAAGTTCTGCTCCCAGGTTCAGCAGGTCGGGGGAATCCAGGCCTGGCTGGAGGCGTTCGAGGCCAAAGCCCAGAAGAAGCACGACGACTTCATGGTCCTCAACATTCTCGGCATGGCGGCGGCGTACTCGCCGAACCGTGCGACGGCGCCGTTCGGGATCGACCTGCCCTGCGATCTCGAGACCGGCGCGTTCCGCGACGACGTCTGGCAGCGCTGGCTGAACCTCGACCCAATGGCGCTGGTGGAGGAACACGCCGAGTCGTTGCGCTCGATGAAGCTGGTCTACCTGGATTGCGGGATCCGCGACGAGTGGAACCTGCACCTGGGGGCGCGCCTCTTCGCCCGCCGGCTGAGCGCGCTGGGGATTGCTCATCAGCACCTGGAGTTCGACGACGGCCACATGAACGTGAGCTACCGCTATGACGTGAGCCTGCCTCGCATGGCCGAAGCGCTCGCCGGCCCCGCACGATCGTGACGGCGCCGCTGCGGGTCACGGACCTGACCCGGCGCTACGGGCGCTTCACCGCCGTGGATCGGCTCACGCTCGAGGTGGGACCAGGTGAGATCGTGGGCTTTCTGGGCCCCAACGGCGCGGGCAAGACCACCACGCTGCGCTGCTGTTGCGGGCTTCTACGCCCCGATGACGGCGAGATCCTGGTGGCGGGGGCTTCGCTCCTCGACGAGCCGCGGCGTGCCCGGATGAACCTGGGGTTCGTTCCCGACCGTCCCTTCCTCTACGAGCGGCTCACGGCGCGCGAAATGCTCGAGCTGATCGGCGCTCTCTATGATGTTCCCGGCCCGATGGCTCAGGAGCGATCCGAAGACCTGATTCGCCGGCTGCAGCTCGAGGAAGCCTCCGGGGATCTGATCGAGACCTATTCGCAGGGGATGCGCCAGAAAGTCGCGGTGGCCGCGGCCGTGCTCCACGACCCGCCACTACTGTTGCTCGACGAGCCGCTCGGCGGCCTTGACCCACACGGGGCGCGGGCGCTCAAGGATCTGCTGCGCGAGCGCGCCGCCCGCGGGCTGGGTGTCCTGATCTCGACCCATCTTCTGGAAGTCGCGGAACGGCTTTGCGACCGAGTCGTCATCCTGCACGGGGGTCGACGGATCGCCGCCGGAACGTTGGGGGAGCTGCGCGGCGCCTCACAGGGGACCCTCGAGGACGTGTTCCTGGAGCTCACCCGCGAGAGCGAGCCGGGCTCGTGATTCTGTCCGGCGTTCTGAGGTCGCGCGCGCGAATGGCGCGCAGCGGTCTGCCACGACGACGTCGCACCGGGGCGAGTCCTGCCGCGCTCCTGACCCTGACCGGCATTCTGGCGATCGGCTGGTTCATGTGGCTGTCGTTCGGTGCCATGTTCGTGGAGCTCAATTCGATGGGCCTTGGGATCGACCGGGCGGGAACCGCCCTGGGGCTGATCTTCGCGGCCGCGGTCACCGGTCTGCTGGTGTTCGACATCCACTACGCAATTGCGGCGCTGCTGTTCGGTTCCGACCTCACGCTGCTGATGCGGGCCCCGCTCGGCCCCGGGCAGATCCTTTTGATCAAGCTGATCGACTCGCTGCCCCGCACCACCGCCATGATCGTGGTGCTGGCGTTCCCGGCGGTGGTGGCGTTCTCGTGGTCTCATCCGCTCCCGCTCTGGGGCTGGGCGCTGGTTCCCATCCAGCTGGCAGCGCTGTGGGCGGTGCCGCTCGGGCTCGGTTTGTGCGGGGCGCTGCTGCTGATCCGGCTGGTGCCGGCGCGACGCGCTCGCGACGTGCTCGCGCTCCTGTCGACCCTGGTGGTGCTGGTGCTGTGGCTGCTGAACGCCTTCGTGCTGCCGCGTGCGGTGGAAACCGACGCCGCCACCGCCGAGCGGCTGCGCGAGTGGCTGATGCCGCGCCCGGAGTCCACTTGGATCTCTCCGCCCCACTGGGCGGGCTCGGCGATCGCCGCTGCGGCGCGCGGCGATGCCGCCCAGGCACTGGGGTGGACCGGGTGGCTCGTGCTCGGCACGCTGGCCAGCTTCGGGCTCGCCAGCGTCGTGACCCGGCGCTATCTCGACGAGGCGCTGGCGCGGGTGAGCATCGACACGCGCCTATTGCGCGGCGCGCGACGTCCCGTGTCACCGGCCCCTTTTGCCGGGGGCTGGAAGCCGCTGCTCCTCAAGGACGCCCGGCTCCTGATCCGCGACTGGACGGTGCTCGGGGACGTCCTGATCGGCGCGCTGCTCTGGGCCCTGCTGCCGCTGGTGTTTCGCTCCTTTCAAACCTTCGAGCCTCACGTTCTGATGCGGGCAACCCTGGTGACCCTCACGATCGGCCTGGGCTTCGAGGTCGGGACGCGCTCGGTGCCGTCGGAGCGCTCTGGCCTGGCGTGGTCGCGCCTCGCGCCCATACCACTGTCACGCTGGCACCTGCTCAAGCTGGTGAGCGGCCTGGCGGTTTCACTGCCGTTTCTGATCGCGGCGACCCTCGTCCTCGCACTCACCCTCCGGCCACCGGCCTCCATGCTGCTCGAGTCGTTCGGAACCGGGCTCTCTTCATTGATGGTGGCGCTCAGTGTCGGCCTGTGGGTGGGCTGGCGCTTCGGCGATCCAGCATGGACGCATCCGCGCGCCATGCTCACCCTCGCCGGACGCATCGTGTCGGGGGTGCTGCTGATCGTGCTGGCCGGGATGTGGTTCGTGATTCTGGGAGTGGCCGATACGGTGCGTCCCCAGCTGCCGCCGGGCGTCTTCCTGTGGGGGCCGCCGGCGCTTGCGCTGCTGCTCTCGGTGGTGGCCGTCGGGCGGGCGATCCGGCGTGCATCGCGTTTCGAATGGACGCGATAGGGCAACGGCGGGCGGTGTCAGACGAGCCGAATGGGAGATGACCAGATCCGTGGGCGGCCCGACGCCCTTCCCACATAAAAAGGCGACGGCGGAGAGATCCACCGTCGCCGGTAGGGGACGCGCACCCTTGCGCCCGCGCGTCCCGAGAGCGTCCCGGCCCGGGATTGTCGCGTCCGAGTTCGCCGGGCAGAGGAGCCGAGCCACGAACTGACCCCCGCCGGTAATGACGCCACCGAGTTCCCCTCGGGTGGACTACTCCACCACCAGTTTTTTTCCGCGCCCCTTCACCCGTCAAGTCCCCGGGCCCATGCACGACGATCGAGCGCGCGTTATCTTGCGCTGAACGCGGAACGAAAGGACTATTCTTCATCGTCTTATGAAGTCATCCACTTTTCTGCTGGTGGC
>Ga0075418_10008653_pt1 | contig 11404 bp, 16 predicted proteins | sample SoiMetdeltSBSDD2_FD_81776 | JGI IMG/M metagenome (GOLD analysis project Ga0075418, IMG submission 81776) | Bulk soil microbial communities from a Populus tree surrounding site in Tennessee, USA - Soil MetaG P. deltoides SBSDD2 | ecosystem: Environmental > Terrestrial > Soil > Tree plantation...
ACGGGCAGCGGCGCCGAGGGCAGCGTGACCTCGAGGCGCGTCCCGCGCGATTCCAGGAGGGGCTCGGCGGCGTCCAGGGCCCGGCGCGTGAGCTCGACGAGGTCCACCACTCCCCGTCGCAGCTCGATCTTGCCGTGGGTGATGCGGGAGACGTCGAGGAGGTCGTCCACCAGGCGGGCCAGATGCCGCGTCTGCCGCGTCAAGGTCTCCTGTACGCGGACGCTCGTCTCGTCGCCGCGGGCCCGGGCCTCCTGCACGGCGAGGGCGGCTCCGATCGCGCTCAGGGGATTGCGCAGCTCATGGGCGAGCATGGCCAGGAACTCGTCCTTGCGGCGGTCCGCCTCCGCCAGCGCTACCGCATGCGCCCGCAGCTCGGCTTCGGCGCGCCGGGCGCGCAACAGGGCGGCGAGCGTGGCTACGAGCTCGATCGCCTCGAAGGGCTGGACGAGGTAGCCGTCGGCGCCGCTGTCGAGACCCTGGGCACGGCTCTCCGCCGTGATGTAGGCGGCCGAGGTCTGCAGCACCGGGATGAAGGCGGTCTCCGGATCGGCCTTGAGCCGCCGGCAGACCTCGAACCCGTCGACGTCGGGCAGCTTCACGTCGAGGACGATCACGTCGGCGCCTTCCCGGGCACGGGCCAGACCCTCCTGGCCCGTCTCCGCCTCCGCCACGTGGTAGCCGGCCGCGGTCAGGGTCTTCGACAGGACATAGCGGGTCGCCTCGTCATCGTTGACGACGAGAGCGACCAACGGCGGAGCGGAAGCAGGACTAGCGGGCATTTGGAGACGAGAAGACCCGCAGCCTTCTCAGCAAGGGGCGTGCCGCCCGCAACTCACTGACGGCACTTCGACGGCCGGACGCCAGTGTCAGAATGACCTTCGGAATGAGCCCTTCCGTCACGGTCGTGATCCCCGCGCTCGACGAAGAGAGCCAGGTGGCCGCCGCCATCCGATCCGTCCGCCCGGAGGCCGAAGTGATCGTCGTGGACGGCGGCTCTCGCGACGCCACGCGCGACATCGCGGCCCGGGAAGGGGCGCGCGTCCTCGAGACGCCCCGGGGACGCGGCCGCCAGCTCGATGCCGGCGCGCGCGCGGCGAGCGGCGAGTGGCTCCTGTTCCTGCACGCGGATACCAGGCTCGAGCGGGGATGGCGCGAAGCCCTCGGCGCCCTGCCTGCGGAGGTGGTGGGCGGCGCGTTCCGCCTGGCCGTGGACTCCCCGCGCGCCGGATTCCGCGTGGTCGAGCAGGGAGTGCGCCTCCGCCTGCGCCTCTTCGGCCTTCCCTACGGCGATCAAGGTCTCTTCGCGCGCCGCGACGTCTACGCGCGCATCGGCGGCATCCCCCATCTGCCCCTGATGGAAGACGTCGCGTTCGTGGCGCGGCTGAGACGAGCCGGCCGCCTCGCCTTCCCGCCCGTGCGCGCGTTCACGAGCCCGCGGCGCTGGGACCGTTACGGCATCCTCGGCACCACTCTGCGCAACTGGTCGCTGCTCGCCGGGTACGCGGCCGGCCAGTCCCCGGAACGCCTCGCTCGCCGCTACGGCCGCGGCGCGCCTTGACCGCCTCCGGGCCGTCCTCTTTAATAGGTCCTTCATGAAAAGCGCGACACCAAGGGCCGCCATCACTGCGCTGGGGCGGTACGTACCCGAGCGGGTCATGACGAACGCCGACCTCGAGCGGATCGTCGACACGTCGGACGAGTGGATCCGCACGCGCACGGGGATCCGGCAGCGCCACATCGCCGAGCCGGGCACCCCCACGAGCGAGCTGGCCGCGCGCGCGGCGCGCATGGCCCTCGAGAAACGGGGCATCGGCGCGGACGAGCTGGACCTGATCATCATCGGCACCGTCACCCCGGACACGCTGTTCCCCGCTACCGCGTGCGTGGTCCAGGACAAGATCCAGGCGAAGAAGGCCTGGGCCTTCGACATCTCCGCGGCCTGCTCCGGCTTCACCTACGCCCTCACCATGGGCGCGCAGTTCATCGCGTCGGGTGCGCACCGCAAGGTGCTGGTCATCGGCGCGGACGTGATGTCCACGATCATCGACTACAAGGACCGCACCACGTGCGTCCTCTTCGGGGACGGGGCGGGGGCCGTGCTCCTGGAGCCGTCCACCGACGAGACCGGGTTCATCGACTTCTACAACGAGGTCGACGGCTCCGGCGGCTGCTACCTGAACATGCCCGCCGGCGGCAGCGCCCGGCCCGCCTCGCACGAGACCGTCGATCAGCGCATGCACTACGTGCGCCAGGACGGCCCCCACGTCTTCAAATACGCGGTGCGCAAGTTCGCGGAGGCCAGCCAGACCGTGCTCGAGCGCAACGGCCTCCAGGCGTCCGACATCGACCTCTACGTGGCCCATCAGGCCAACGCGCGGATCATCGAAGCCTCTCGCGAGCGTCTGGGGCTACCGGAGGCGAAGGTGGTGAAGAACATCGAGCGTTACGGCAACACGACCGCGGCCACCATTCCTCTCGCCCTCGGGACCGCGCTCGACGAGGGGCGGCTGCGCCGCGGCCACGTCGTGGTGATGACCTCCGTGGGAGCCGGCCTCACCGTCGGCTCGATCCTGATGCGCTGGTCCGGCGTCCCCTGGTAGGCGCCCACGACATGAAGCGCGAACCCATGGTTTTCGCAGTGGCGGGGATGATCTTCGGTTTCGTCCTCGGTTACATGGCCGCCGGCTTCGGTGACGCGCCCTCGTCCGACCCGCGGCCGCGGCCGGTCGCGGAGGCTTCGTCGCGGACCGCTCCCAACCTCGCGGCCCCGGCCGCGGGCGGCGCGGGCAGCGGCGGCGCGGCCACCGACGGGCACGACCATCCCGTCGGACCGGCCGATCCGGACGAGGTGCGCACGCTCGAGAACCTGGCCGCGCGCGACAAGCAGAACGTGCAGGTGCGGATCGAGCTGGGCAACCTGTACATGGACCATACCCAATACGAAGAGGCCACCCGCTGGTACGGCGAGGCGCTGGCCCTGAAGCCCGCCGACAACGACGTCCGCGTGGACCTGGGCGCGTCGCTGCTGAACCTCGGGCGGGGACCGGAGGCCCTGGCCGCGTTCGACCAGGCCCTGAAGAACGACCCCGGCCACAAGAAGGCGCTCTTCAACAAGGGCCTGGCCCTCATGCAGTCCGGGCGGCCCAAGGATGCGGTCGCGGTCTGGGACGAGCTCCTGAAGCGTTACCCCGGCGACCCGCAGCTGCAGGGCCTGAAGGACCAGGTGGAGCGCATCCGGGCCGGAAAGGGGAACGGGCCGTCGTGATCGCGTTCGTCGTCAACCTCGTCCGCATCGTCGTCGTGCTGCTCATCGTCCGCTTCGTCCTGCGCTTCCTGGCGGCCGTGGTGCAGGGCTACCAGGGCGCGCCGCCACGGGTGGCGGCGGCCACGGACATGGTGCGCGACCGCGTGTGCGACACGTTCGTGCCCCGCTCCCGGGCCCTCATGGCCGTCGTGGACGGACGGGACCAGTATTTCTGTTCCCCCGAGTGCCGGGAACGCGCGCGGCGGCGGCTCGTGACGACGTGAGCCGCGATGAAACGCAGCTGCGCTGCGACATCGTCGAAGTGGGGCGCCGCCTGTACGCGCGCCGCCTCATCGGCGGCCACGAGGGCAACGTCTCCGTCCGGTTCGACACGTCGATCCTCATCACCCCCGCCGGCGTCTGCAAGGGCTTCCTGACCCCCGACATGATCGTGCGCACGGACCTCGAGGGACATCCCACGGACGGCGGACGCGCCTCCACGGAGACGCTCATGCACACCGCCGTCTATCGGCGGCGCGCGGACGTGCACGCGGTGGTGCACGCGCATCCACCGACGGCGACGGGGTTCGCGGTGGCCGGCATCGCGCTCGACCGCCCGCTCATCGCGGAGGCGGTGGTCACCCTCGGGTCGGTGCCCGTCATCCCCTACGGCCAGCCGTCGACGGAAGAGCTGGCCGACAACGTGGGCCGGGCCATCTGCGACGCGCAGGCCCTCCTCATGGCGAACCACGGCGCGATCGCCGTGGGGGACACCCTCGAGCGGGCCTGGGAGCGGATGGAGACCCTGGAGCAGCTCGCCCGGGTGACCCTGGTGACCCGCCTGCTCGGTGACGATCACCTGCTGCCGGGAGCTGAGGTCGGACGGCTGGAAGAGTCGCGCACACGATCGGGCTATCCGCCCCCGGTCTGCGATCCTGCTCCCGCGAGCGCGGCGGATGCCTCGCGCGCGGTCACGGGACCGCGCCCCGGGGCCGCCGTGACCTTGAGCGAAACGGAGCTCGTGAAGCTCGTCACGGAGGCGGTGGAGCGCTTCCGATCGTGAACGAAACGACGGCGGCGAAGGGCTTGACTCCGTCTCGCGCTCGGTTCAGAGTCGAGACGGCTCGGAGGGTGTGAATGGGTGAAGCGCTGGGGATGATCGAGACGAGAGGGCTGGTCGCCCTCATCGAGGCCGCCGATGCCATGGTCAAGGCCGCCAAGGTCACCCTCGTCGGGTACGAGAAGATCGGATCCGGGTACGTGACCGCGCTCGTGCGCGGGGACGTGGCGGCGGTGAAGGCCGCCACCGACGCCGGGGCGGCCGCCGCCCGCCGCGTGGGCGAGCTCGTCTCCGTCCACGTGATCCCGCGGCCGCACGGCAACCTCGAGGACGTCCTGCCCATCGGCAAGGCCTCGAAGTAGAGACGTGATTCTCGGGCGCGTGGTCGGGACGGTGGTGGCCACGCGCAAGGACGATCGTCTCGTCGGCGCGAAGCTCCTCGTGGTCCGCACCACCGATCCCAGCGGCAAGGACGAAGCCGGGCACATGGTTGCCGTGGACACGGTGGACGCCGGCCACAACGATCGCGTGCTGGTCGTGACCGGCTCTTCCGCGCGCATGGCCTCCGGCCTCAAGGACACTCCCGTGGACGCCGCGATCATCGGCGTGATCGACAGCGTCGAGATGAAGGAGTAGACGTGTTCCTGGCCCGGGTGGTAGGGACGGTCGTGGCGACGCACAAGGATCCCGGTCTCGTGGGGATGAAGCTCCTCGTCATCCAGCCCATCAAGAACGACGGCAGCGCTTCGGGCAAGACGCTGGTGGCGGTCGATTCCGTGGGCGCCGGGGTCACCGAGAACGTCTTCTACGTGCGCGGGCGCGAGGCGTCCGTACCCTTCCTGCCCGACGAGGTCCCGACCGATGCCGCCATCGTCGGCATCGTCGACCATTGGTCCACCTAGGCGACTCGATGCAGATCGCACGCGTGGTGGGAACGGTCGTGTCCACCCAGAAGAACGCCAAGCTCGAAGGGGCCAAGCTCCTGCTGGTGCAGCCGCTGGACCCGGGGGGAGCGGCGAAGGGACCGACGGTGCTCGCCATCGACTCCGTGGATGCGGGCATCGGCGACCGCGTCCTGCTCGTCCAGGATGGGAAGGCGGCGATCCAGGCGCTGGGCCGGGGCGTGGCCGCGGTGGACGCGGCCGTGGTCGGCGTGATCGACGCGGTGGAGATGGGCGCGTGAGCCGCCGGAACGGCTGACCATGGACGACGCGCGCATCGAGCAGCTCCGGCGCGAAGTGCTGAGCCAGATCGGCTCGTCTCCGACCGAGCGCGCGACCCACGACCTCGAATCGCGGGTGGCCGCGCTGGAAGCGGCGGTGGCGGACTTGCTCGGCGGCCACCATCGGGATGCGTGGCTGCAGGGCGCTCGGCCCCTCCCCACCGCCCCTCGTGGCTACGCCCATCCGAGCCTCCAGGTGTTGGGACCGGGCGGCGGTGGCGATCGCTGCGTGATGGAGCCGGACAAGCCGTGCGTGCAGAGCCACGCCTGCCGGACCTTCGGCCACTGACGCCGGCCTGACCTCCGCCGGAGCGTTCGCGACGGACAATCCGCTCGTGGACGCCCTGCGCACCATCCTGCACGTCGACATGGACGCCTTCTACGCCGCGGTGGAGCAGCGCGACCGTCCGGAGCTGCGCGGCCGGCCCGTGATCGTGGGCGCGGACCCGCGCGGCGGGAAGGGGCGAGGGGTCGTGGCCACCGCCTCCTACGAGGCGCGCCGCTTCGGCGTGGGCAGCGCGATGCCGATCTCGCAGGCCTGGCGCGCCTGCCCCCAAGGCGTGTACGTCCGGCCGGACATGGAGAAATACGCCGCGGTGTCACGCCAGGTGATGGAGGTGCTGCGGCAGTACACGGACGCGGTCGAGCCCGTGTCCATCGACGAGGCGTTCCTCGACGTGACGGGCAGCCGCCGCCTGTTCGCAACCTCGGGACGTTCGGCCACCGGGGAGGACATCGCCCGATCGCTGAAGGCGGCCATCCGCGACCGCACGCAGCTCACCGCCTCCGTGGGGGTGGCCGCGTCCAAGATGGTGGCCAAGGTGGCCTCGGACATGCGCAAGCCCGACGGACTCGTGGTGGTGGCCCCGGGAACGGAAGCGGCGTTCCTGGCCCCCCTGCCCGTGCGCCGTCTCTGGGGCGTGGGCCCGAAACTGGAAGAGGCGCTGCTCAAGATCGGGATCCGGACCATCGGCGAGCTCGCCACCTGCGATCCGGCGCGGCTGGAGCGCCGAATCGGCACGCACGGCCACGACCTCGTCCAGCTCGCGCTCGGGGTCGACGACCGCGAGGTCGTGAGCGAAGGCGAAGACGCCAAGAGCATCGGACAGGAACATACGTTCGGCGCCGACACCGCGGACCGCGAGCGGCTGCGCACGACGCTGCTGGAGCTGTGCGACGCGGTGGCGCGCCGGCTCCGCCAGCACGGCGTGCGCGCGCGCACGGTGAACCTGAAGTACCGCGACGAGGATTTCCAGACGTCCACGCGGGCGAAGACCCTGGAGACGCCCGTCGATTCCGGCGACACGATCTTCGAGGCGGCCTGGCGGCTCTTCCGGGGCGTACATGGGCGCAAGAAGGTGCGCCTGCTCGGGGTATCCGCCTCGGGCCTGGCCGGACCGGCGCAGCTGGCGCTCTTCGGCGCTGCCCCTTCGCGGTCCGACGTCGCGCGGGACCTGGTGGAGCAGCGCTTCGGCGAAGGCGCGCTCACGCGCGCGAGCCTGCTCGTGGCCCAGCCGCGCCACACGCACGGGAGCGGGACGGAGAGAGAACCGCGACCGGGGGAAACGGTCCAGGACCGGAAAGGCAGCCGGCGGCGGCGCCGGTAGGGGCCTACTTCTTGCGGCGGGCGCTCTTCTTCCGGCCCTTGGCCGCCACCGCGCGCTTCACCTTGGCCTTGCCGCGCTTGACCCCGCGCGCCGTCTTGCGGGCCGCACCGCGCGTCTTCGCCGCCACGCGCTTCTTGGCGGAGCGCTTCTTGGCGGAAGCACGCGGCTTGGACGGCCGACGACGAGCCGCGGGCTTCTTGGCGCCGCCTCCCGGCAACGCGCCGACCGCCTTCTTGGCCAGGTCCGCCATCGTGCCGGCGGCGCTCGACACCGCCGAGCCCACGGTGCTGGCCGCCGTGCCGACACCGGACGTCACGGTGTCGACGATGCCGCCCTTGTTGTCTTCGGCCATCATCCCTCCTCGAAGGCTCACGCCTTCAGAACGAAAGTAGCACCACCGCGCCGCGGCGGGCGTGGTATGCCATCTTTTACGGTGGCGGCCGTGATCGCGTTGACGCGCGCGCCCGCCCGCACGTAGGCTGCCTCGAGGACCGGGAGGACGCATGAAGGAGACGACGGACGACCCGCCGCGCCGCGTCCGCGACATGACGGACCAGGTCACCGCGGACGGGGGCGCGGTCCTGGCCGCGTTCCGCGAGCCCGTGGGTGGGCACTGGCAGCTCTTCTGCCTGCTCCCCCTCGAGAAGGTCGCCCCCACGCCCTACCAGCGGGACCTCTCCCCTACGCACGTCAAGAGGCTTCACGACGCGGTCAAGAAGATCGACCGGTTCGTGGACCCGATCGTGGTCGTCTCCCCGGAGCCCGGCGTCTACTGGACGCCGAACGGCCACCATCGCCTGAAGGTCCTGCAGAAGCTCAAGGCGGACACGGTCCCCGCCCTGCTCCTCCTGGAGGCGGAGGTCGCCTTCCAGATCCTCGCTCTCAACACGGAGAAGGCGCACAACCTCAAGGAGAAATCGCTCGAGGTCATCCGCATGTACCGCGGGCTGGCGGAGTCGCAGCCCCGGAAGGGGGAGGAGGACTACGCCTACCAGTTCGAGGCCCCGCACCTCGTCACCCTGGGGCTCCTCTACGAGCAGAACAAGCGCTTCGCGGGCGGCGCTTTCGCCCCCCTGCTGCGCCGCGTGGACGGCTTCCTCTCGGGCACGTTCGTGAAGACCCTGCCCCAGCGCGAAGCGCGGGCGGAGAAGGTGCGCGCCGCCGACGCCGCCCTGGTGGACGTCGTGGCCCAGCTCAAGAAGCGCGGCATCCGCCACCCGTTCGTGAAGAACTACGTCCTGGCCCGGACCACGCCTCTGTCTCGGGCCCGCAAGAGCATGCCGTCCTTCGATACCGCTTTGGACAAGCTGATCGCCAACATCGAGGGCTTCGACGTGGCCAAGGTCCGCTACGACGACGTCCAGCGGGGGGCGATGATGTCCGCGGCTCCGGCCGAGTAGAACTACCCCAACCCCTTGAGGTCGATGAGGATCTTGAGGTGGATCTCGACCTGACCCTGCCCGTTCTTCACCGTGATGTCGACGGGCAACGCCACCTGCTTGTCGCCCGACTGGACGGTGGCGGAGACGCGAACCGGCGCCGTGTTCTCCCCCACCCGGCCGGACGCGGCCGCCACGGGGGGGATCGTCACGGAGGCGGACGCGGCGGCGGGTCCCCCGGGCGCGCGCGGCGGAGGCAACGTGCGCGGAGCGGCGGGGGGCGCGGCGGCGACGGGGAGGCGGGGCGCGGGCGCCGCGGGAGGAGCGACCCGGGGCGGCACGGCCGCCGGCCGGGGCGCGGGCGCCGGAGCCGGCTCGCTTTCGGGCACGAGGTTGGGCGCCGTGTCGAACGAGATCTCCTCGATGTCCTCGTCGTCGGGGTCCGCCGCGTCGAGCGTGAGCTCCGGATCGGTGGTGCGTCCGATACGGGCCCGGAGGTCGTCCGCCTCGTTCGCCGACCGGATGAGCGTCGTACGCCCGATCGACGGCGACGACGGCGGGCTCGGCGGATCGAGAGACAGCTCCTCGGAGGTGACGGTCTCCATCTCGGACCCACCCAGTGAGAGCTCCGAGGAATCATCCGTCAGGTCGATGGACTCGAGCAGCTCGTCCGTGGAGACGGCGGCCCGCGCCGGCGCCGGCGCGGCCGCACGAGCGGGAGCGGGAGTGGCGACGGCCGCCCGCGCCGCCATGGGCGGAGCCACGGGCGGCGCCGCCGGACGCGGCACCGCCGGGGCGGCGGCGGCGGCGGGCCGGACCGGCGCCGTGGTCGGCGTCGAGGTGGCAGCCTTGGCCGCCTCGGACCCTCCGCCGCCGTATTTGGTGGCCAGGGACTTGAACACGAGCCCAGTCGCCGCCTTCAGCGTCTCGTCCACGCCCTGACCCTTCATGGCCACCGCCTCGAAGAACGGCAGGCCACGCGGGTTGAGCCTCTCGTTGAGGATCTCCACGGGGAGGGCGTTGGGCAGGTCGCGCTTGTTGTATTGCAGGACGGTCGGGATCTCGCCGGGGTCGATCTCGTTCGCCTCGAGGTTCTCTTTCAGGTTGGCCAGCGCGTCCAGGTTCGCGTCCAGCACCGGCTCCTGGCTGTCCGCCACGAACACCACGCAGTCCGCGCCCTTCAGCACCATGCGCCGGGTGGCGTTGTAGAAGACCTGGCCGGGGACCGTGTAGAGCTGGATGCGCGTCTTCATGCCCCGGATCGTCCCGAGATCGATGGGGAGGAAGTCGAAAAACAGGGTGCGGTCGGCCTCCGTGGCCAGGGACAACATCTTTCCCTTGTTCTTGATCGGCGTCTTTTCGTGGATCCACTGGAGGTTCGTGGTCTTCCCGCACAAGCCGGGGCCGTAGTAGACGACCTTGGCCGTCAGCTCCTTCGTGGAATAGTTGAAGAGGACCATTAACCGCCGCCGATATCTTCCGCGGGAGGGAGCGCGGACCGTGGAAGAGGGCATTCTACGGGCCGCCCGGAGGCGAATCAACCGTGGGTCCTGCTAGAATCCGGTGAACGCCGCGACGAACCGCGACGCTTCCTGCGCCGCGCGACGACACGAGGAGGACGGATGATTTCGGCTGCTGCTTTGCTCCTTCTGGCCCAGGCCGCGACGGCCTCTCCCGCCGCCTCGCCGGCGGCCGTCCCCTCCCCTCGTCCCACGCCCAGCGGGCCGGTCGTGGTCCTGGAGACGAGCATGGGCCGGATCCGCATCGGTCTCTACGACGACAAGTCGCCCGTCTCCACCGAGAACTTCCTCAAATACGTGCGCAAGGGCCACTACAACGGCACCCTCTTCCATCGCGTGATGCCGAACTTCATGATCCAGGGTGGCGGCATGATCCAGGACATGAGTGAGAAGCCGACGGACCCGCCCATCCGCAACGAGGCCCGCAATGGCCTGCGCAACAGCCGGGGCACGGTGGCCATGGCGCGGACGAACGACCCCAACAGCGCGACCGCCCAGTTCTTCATCAACCTGAAGGACAACGCCTTCCTCGATTTCGGCATCCGCGGCATGGGCTATGCCGTGTTCGGCGAGGTCATCGAGGGGATGGCCGTCGTGGACAAGATCGCGGCCGTCCAGACGACGCGCCGCGGCCAGCACGACGACGTCCCCGTCACGCCCGTGCTGATCCTCTCGGCCAAGGTCGAAGGCGGCGCCACGGCGCGGCCACCGTCGCCGCGCCCCTCGGTGCGTCCTTCGCCGCGTCCGTCGCCGCGCGTGACCGCGCGGCCACCCGCGCGTCCGAGCCCGCTGGCCACGCCGCGCCCGAGCCCGACTCCGCACCAGTAGGCGAGAGTGCTTCGCGGGGCGGTACTCGCTTTGGCGATCCCTGCGGTCTTCGCGGCCGCCGCGGAGACGCGCAAGTGGACGGCCCCGGACGCGGACAAGGCGCGCGTCAACCCGGTGGAGGCGACGCCGGCGGCGCTCCTCAAGGGGCGGGCGCTCTACCAGAAGCACTGCGCGTCGTGTCACGGCGACAAGGGCAAGGGCGACGGGCCCGCGGAGAGCTACGAGATCGAGCCCGCCACGGACCTCACCGACCCCGCGCTGCAGGAGCGCCTGACCGACGGCGAGATGTTGTGGAAGATGACGACGGGTTTGAAGTCGGGAACGGACGTCATCATGCCCGGGATAGTGCAGCGGGTACCGGCAGAAGAGGACCGGTGGAAGCTGGTGCGGTTCGTGAGGACATTGCAGAACAAGAATCCGTAGGGACCATCTGGCCGAACCTGTTGACGAGCCGGCGCGGCGCTCACCAGGCCGCCACCGCGACGCAAGCGCCCGTTATTCCGTTTTCCGTTGTTGTTGGCCTTACAGCTCCTTGAAGGCCTTC
>Ga0075418_10008655_pt1 | contig 11403 bp, 11 predicted proteins | sample SoiMetdeltSBSDD2_FD_81776 | JGI IMG/M metagenome (GOLD analysis project Ga0075418, IMG submission 81776) | Bulk soil microbial communities from a Populus tree surrounding site in Tennessee, USA - Soil MetaG P. deltoides SBSDD2 | ecosystem: Environmental > Terrestrial > Soil > Tree plantation...
GCCCCAATAACGATAATATCATGACCTTGCATGGTACCATCCTCAGTGTTTGGGAATGTGAGAGACAGTCCCCGGTGCTTGCACTGCTATATGGGTAACAGCAAGCTTTATGCCATATCGTGGAGCTGTGCCTATCTGATCTCCCATGATCCCTGTCACTGCTCCCTCCAAGCCTCTCACCCCCCGCCCTCCTCCGGAGAGGGCGGGCTCTACGGAAAAAAGTTGCTCTGCTCTGAGTGGCATGCCATGATAGTGCGAAAGTTCTCATGACTTCCCAGGTATACCTTGGCTGGCCCACGGGGACGTAGGGATGTACAGTGGAACCACAAACAGGCAATAGCCCGCAACCCATTGCTGATGCTGCTTTTGATATTGTGGCCTTAGCCGCCTCGGCGGGGGGGTTGACAGCCTTAAGCCGCGTACTGGCTGCGCTGCCAGACGGCTTCCCGGCGACGCTCGTGGTGGTGCAACACCTTGACCCTCGGCACCGTAGCCTGATGGCGGATATTCTCAGTCGGCGTACTCCTCTGCGGGTGAAACAGGCCGAAGAAGGCGAGCGGGTGGGCCCGGCAACGGTCTATATTGCTCCTCCGAACCGGCACTTGCTGGTGAACCCTGATGGTACGCTGTCACTCACCCAGTCAAAGTTGGTGCATTTTCTACGTCCATCCGCCGACCTGTTGTTTGAATCGGTTGCTGCCAGTTATGGGCATCGTGCTATTGCCGTGGTGCTTACTGGCACTGGCAGCGATGGTGCGATGGGAGTACAAGCCATTAAAAAGATGGGTGGCACAGTCATTGCGCAGGACGAAGCCACAGCCGAGTTTTTTGGCATGCCCGGCGCTGCGATCCAGAGTGGTAGCGTGGATTTTATTCTGCCCCTGGACGAAATTCCCACAGCCCTGGTAGCACTGGTCATAAAAGGAGAGGGTGAATGAGTGCCCCCCCGGATGAAACCAGAAGCACGCAGGAATTTGAAGCACTGATCGAATATCTCAAAAACCACCGTGGCTTCGACTTTTCCGGTTATAAGCGCTCCAGCCTGCGGCGCCGCATGTGTAAGCGTATGCAGACCCTGCGCCTCGAGCGCTATGGTGATTATGTAGATTTCCTCGAGGTGCACCCCGAGGAGTTTGTCAAGCTCTTCAATACCATTCTCATCAATGTGACAGGTTTCTTCCGCGATATGGCTTCCTGGGAGTTCCTTGCCGCCGAAGTCATCCTGCCGCTCATCGCCGGCAAGCAGGCGTACGAGCCCATTCGGGTCTGGAGCGCCGGCTGCGCCTCGGGCGAGGAAGCCTATACCCTGGCCATGGTGCTCACCGAGGCGCTGGGCCTGGAGAGCTTCCGACAACGAGTGAAAATCTATGCCACCGATGTCGATGAAGAAGCGCTAGTGCAGGCCCGGCATGCCAGTTACAGTGCGCGCGATCTGCAGCCGGTGTCCCCCGACCTGCGCAGCAAATACTTTGAGGAGGTCGGCGATCGCTTCGTGTTTCAGCCCGACCTGCGCCGGGCCGTCATCTTTGGCCGCCATGACATCGTCCAGGATGCGCCCATCTCGCGCCTGGACCTGCTCGTGTGTCGCAACATGCTGATGTATTTTAACGCTGAGACCCAATCCCGCATTCTGGCGCGCTTTCATTTCGCTCTCAATGATACTGGCGTGATCTTTCTGGGGAAGGCCGAGATGTTGCTCACCCGCGCCAATCTCTTCACCCCGATACACCTCAAGCACCGCATCTTTACGAAGGTGGCCAAGCCCGCGTTACGCGATCGGCTGATGGTCGTGGCGCAGGCCGGGACCCTGGAGATGAACAACCACTTCGTGGGCTATCTCCGCCTACGGGATGCGGCCTTTGATGCTGTATCAGTGGCTCAGGTGGTGCTGGACATGCACAGTACTCTCTTGCTGATTAACCAGGAAGCCCGGACCATCTTTGGCTTAGTCTCGCATGATGTGGGCCGTCCCTTTTATGAGTTGGACCTCTCCTACCGGCCAGTGGAACTGCGCTCGCGTATCGACCAGGTCTATGCCGAACGCCGGGCGCAGCATCTTACCAATATCGAACGGTCTCTGTCGGAAGGGCAGACGCAGTATCTGGATATACATCTAGTGCCTTTAGTCGATACTGATGGCACCCCCCTGGGGATCAGCATCACGTTCCATGATGTGACGCACCATCGGCGGTTGCAAACGGAACTGGAGAAAAGCCGCCAGGAGCTCGAGACGGCTTACGAGGAACTCCAATCCACTAACGAAGAGCTCGAGACCACCAACGAGGAACTCCAGGCGACGGTGGAAGAACTCGAAACCACCAACGAAGAGCTGCAATCCACCAACGAAGAGCTGGAGACCATGAATGAGGAGTTGCAGTCCGGGAACGAGGAACTCCAGACCACCAACGATGAGCTACGCGAGCGCACCGATGAGGTCAATCGGTCCAACGCGTTTCTGGAGTCCATTCTGGCCAGCCTGCATGCGGCGGCAGTGGTGCTTGATCCCAGCTTCAATGTCCTCTGGTGGAATGCAGAGGCCAGCGAGCTATGGGGCCTGCGAGAGGATGAGGTGCAGGGCCAGTCCATCCTGAACCTGGACATTGGTTTGCCAGTCGAGCAACTGCGGCCTCCGGTGCGGGCCGTGCTGAGTGGCAGGTCCACATTCCAGGAGGTCATGCTCTCAGCCACGAACCGCCGAGGTAAGGTCATCCAGTGCCGCGTCACCTGCACGCCGTTGGCTGATGCGGAGCGAGATACTCAGGGCGTTATCTTGCTTATGGAGGAGTGGAGTGGACATGCATGAGCGTCTTCTGGACAGTCGGATTGCGGCTTTGCACCAGCTCATTGCGGCTTTGCACCAGCGTGTGGTGGCAGAGCCAGGGCAGGCGGCAGAGGCGGTACCAGAGATCCTGGAAGATTTGCACACGGCGCTCGAAGAGCTGCATGTGGCAGAGGAGGAACAGTACCAGCAGAACGAGGCTCTGGTCGCTGCGCGCTTGAGCGCGGAGGTCGAGCGCCAGCGCTATCAGGAGCTATTTGACTTTGCCCCAGACGGCTACCTGGTCACTGATTCCAACGGCATTATCCAGGAAGCCAACCGCGCTGCCGCTGCCTTGTTGGGCGTGCCACAACCACAGTTGCTTGATAAGGCCTTGACTGACTTTATCGCTGAGGAAGAGCGCCCGACTTTTAGCGCCTTCCTGCCGCGGCTACTGCAGCTCGAATGCATGCAGGACTGGGAAATCCGCCTGCAGCCGTGGGCAGGCGCGACTTTTCCAACCGAGCTCACCGTGGCTGCCATACACACTGTCCAGGGCGTGGTTGGGCTGCGCTGGATGCTGCGCGATATCTCGCTGCGTAAGCAGGCTGAGGAGGCCCTCAAGCAGGCCCACAGAACCCTGGAGCATCGGGTGGAAGAGCGTACAGCCGAACTACAACATATGAATGCCCGGTTGCAGGCAGAAGTTGGCGAGCGCCAACGCGCCGCCGTGAAGGCCCAGCAGGCTGAGCATGCCTTACGCAGTTCACGCGAACAGCTTCGGCATCTGGCCACGCATCTGCAAAATGCCCAGGAGCAAGAACGCGCTTATATTGCACGGGAATTGCACGATGACCTGGCGCAAGCGCTCACCAGCATGCGCCTGGATGTCTCCTGGCTCGCCGGTCGAGCGCTCACGGCACCTGGAGAGTGGCGCGCCCGGCTCGACACCATCGCGACCACCATTGATGCTCTACACCAGACCATACGCCGGATCGGCACTGAACTGCGCCCCAATGTCCTGGATGCTCTTGGGCTGACCGCCGCTATTGAATGGCAACTGCAAGAAATCCAGCAACGTACCGAGCTCACCTACACCTTGCAAAAACCGGTGCAGGAGTTAGCTTTAGAGCCAGCCTGCGCTACGTCCGTATTCCGTATTTTCCAGGAAGCTGTCACGAACATTGTGCGCCATGCTGAAGCGAGCCACATCTATGTCCGGCTCGAACAGCATGCCAATGCCGTGCTACTCGAAGTGGTGGATAACGGCAAGGGGATTTCCCGCCGACAAATCACCGATCGCAACTCCCTAGGCATTTTGGGGATGCGCGAACGGGCGCGTCTGTGGGGAGGCTACGTGACCATCAATAGTACATTGGATGTGGGTACAACGGTGACGATCTGGATGCCGCGTGAGACCGCACCTGTGGAGGTAGGTACCGGGGTCACCCGTGTGCTCGTAGTTGATGATCATGCTACTGTCCGCGAAGGCATCCGGCGCTTTCTGGCCGATACCCCTGACCTGATGGTCGCTCGCGAAGCCTATACAGCACCTGAAGTCTTTGAGGCCGTCGCTGCCGGGGACTGCGATGTGGTGCTCCTCGATATTTCTCTGCCAGGCAGAGATGGATTGGATATCTTAAAAGAACTCAAACAACGCTACCCCGCATTACCTGTCCTGATGTTCAGCGTATATGCCGAGGAGCAATATGCCATACGTGCTTTGAAGACCGGGGCCGCCGGCTATGTCACGAAGAATAGCGAGCCTGAAGTGTTGATCACGGCGCTCCGCAAGGTGGCGCAGGGAGGCCGCTATGTCAGTGCATCCCTGGCTGAGCGCCTGGCTGTAGAGATTACTGCCGATGTGGACAAACCTTTGCATGCCACCCTGGCTAATCGGGAGTATCAGGTGTTGCTCCTGCTGGGAGAAGGCAAAACGGTTAAGGAGATTGCCGTCATACTCTCTCTCAGTGTGAAAACTATCAGTACCTACCGCACGCGGATTTTGCGCAAATTGCATTTACGCACGACGGCGGACCTCATCCGGTATACAATTTCCCAGCAATTGCTTAGCCATGCCTCCTCTCGTTCTGTCCCTGGGTAAGATATACGTAGGATGTAGACTACTTCTCACATTGGCATAAGCTTACCAGAAAAAGCGCCCCAGGCTGCCTTGAGTTCCGCTGGCGCTCACCTTATTCTGCTTTCTATTACCGTGACCAGTATCCCCGGTACCGGTACGACATGCCTCGTAAGGCTCCCACTCGCAACCCTAGAGTAACGGCGCCGAGCCTCTTGGCTCCGCTGGGTTTAAGCGGCCCTCCCTGGCTCCTCACTCCTACCTTTCCTCCCTACTATTCGGCATGAAATGTGCACGAGAGGGATTAGGCTCCTTCCTCCCTGAGAGGGAGAAGCAAGGGAAGAGAATCGCACCGATTTCAGAGACTGGGTTTTCGCGCAAAATCCCTGTTTATATTGAGGTTATTGCTTTACTTGAGCAGCGAAATAGCCTATAATTTGGAGCGGTGTTAGGCTATGTGCCTCCACACGCCGAAATGTGTCCTTATGCTCCGCTTGCAGCCCATACCAGGAGCATTCCTACTGTCGGAGACGACCCGGAACTTTGTCTGGCTCATGGCCGCGAGCAGGTGCTTGTATCGCAAAGCAACGGAGGCCAGGAGACTCCCGCCAAGAACTCCCCTGGCCCCTTAAGACTCCCACTGTGTGTCCTACAGAAGGAGCACGTCCATGATAGCAGATTCTGTGTCTTCAGCCTATAGCGTTGAAGACAGGCTTAACGCTGACTCCCTGGCCCAACTTCTGTTTCACGAGGCAGTCGTCGAAGTGGGGGAGCGGGCGAAAGGTGTCTTGCCTGAGTATTACGGTCGTATCGAGCAGGCGGTGCAGCTTTTGCTCGCTGGTGAGGTCCAATGGCTGCCCGATGGCAGTGTACAGGTGCAGGGGCCGGAGCAGGAAAACGCCGTCTACGGCATGCCAGATACCTGTCCGTGTCCGGAGAACGCCCAGACACCGCGGGGTTGGTGTGTACATCGTCTGGCAGGGGCAATTGCCAAGCGGGCTTCTGTCCTGGTGCAGACACGACTGGAGACCCTCAGCGCTCCATGGCAGCCAGGCACTCCTACCGCACCTGAGGGGGAAGGTAGTGAAACCCTCGGCAGGGCGACTATTCCACCGCAGTATATCCAGCTCATCCACGGCAAGCCATTTGTGCGCTATGCGGGTTTGCTGGCTATGGCACACGAACGTGGGTTGCAAAAGCTCGAGGCGACATTCGTCAGCGTCACTGACGCTCTGGCGGTAGCGCAGGCCACGGCGACTTTCCTGGATGGACGACGCTTCGTCGAGAGCAGCGACGCGAGCCCTGAGAACGTGCATTTTGGGGTACGGCCTCACTTCGCTCGCCTGGCGTTGACGCGCGCCAAGGCTCGTGCCTTACGGGACGCTCTCAACATTGGGATATGCGCTGTCGAAGAACTGGAGTAACTCGAGTTGTGCGGCATCAGGATCACCCTCAGGGTAACGATCTGAGACGCCACCACCGCTGCCGCGTCCTCCTGGGGTATGCGAAACAGAGACCTGGGAAGACGCGGGGCCTAGCCCTTTGCACTCCTACCAGTCTGTGGCAGGTGCACCGCGTCCGCGGCCATCTAGCCAGGTAAATCCGCAATCTTGGGAGCTTCGTTGGCACTGGCTACGCCTCTTCTTCGTCACTCAAGACTTCTCGGATTTGATCTTCTAGCTTATCCAGATCCCACTTGCCCTGGTCGCGAATGATCGAGCGTAGCAACGGATCAATATCGGTGATCGTGTCCAGAATATCGCTCAGCAAGAGGTATTGCTCTCTGGTTTTGGTTACTTCCTTCGGTTGCTTGACTAGATCACCGAGAATAGCGCCTTCGGAGCGCGAGGCAATCACCGGGGCGCTCAGCGCCTCCACATAGACCTTGGTGCGGTACCCCGGCCCTCTGCCTTCCTCAACCGGTTCTAGTCCTACAATCTTCTCAGAGCGAAAGAACTTGCCGTATCCCAGTGGCACCATAACGCCTTGTTCGACTTTCATGGCCCTCCCTCCTCGTAACACGTGTGGTATCTCCTGAAATAACTTCGATACTCTACTTAACTAATTGCAAGACTGATGCCACTACTCCATCTCCCCGACAGAGGGTAGGGGATAGAAGAAGGAGCAAGGAAGCCCTCACCTAAGGGGGAGAAGGGAGAAAGAGTGGCATGCCAACTCTCTCATAATGATCTGGGTTGGGAGACCAAGCGTCTTGGCCTCCCAGTACACACCGACATGCTCGCTGCGCTGTATCAGGTTAGGGAGTTCTGCCCCGCGGTGGAAGACGGGCTACATCTCGCATGGCACAGCCATGGGAAACGTTCGTGAGGTCCCCTCAGAGACGCACTTTGTTTAGTAAGCCCAAAATCCCGATAATAATCAAATAGATAGCGACAAAATAATTTAACAGCCTTGGCACCAACAAGATCAAGATGCCCATAATCAGGGTGAAGACGGGTTCTACAGGTACCTGCATATGGTCTCCTTTCCAAGCATACTCACGTAGTTTTCCTGCTGCGCTCCTCTGCGTGTGGCGCCAAGGCGACTTGCCAGCGCTAGCAGGGGGTGCTTTCGCCGGGTTAGGCACCTTTGATACCACACATGGGATGCCCTGCCTTAACGCGCACTACGTCTAAGCATGGCACGCTTCTTGCTCCCTTGCAGAAGTATCATACGTTCGTCCGACTTTCTGAGGCAAGAATAAGAAAGGGACTGTGATGCATATACTAGGGCTTTGCAGCTACATGGTCGTGTGCCTCGTCCTCTCATGGGTGGGGAGCGCTGCTCAGGCGGCCACGCCGCAACAGATCTTTGCTCGGGCAGCCCCGAGCGTAGTAGTAGTGGAGGTGGTGGATGAGAAAGGGGCGCCTGCCGCCCAGGGGAGTGGGGTAATCACTGCGCCTGAGCTCATCGTCACCCCCTGTCATGTGGCCCAGGCGGGCCGACGTCTACGGGTCTGGCATGCGGAGACCCCATTTGCCGCTACTCTGGGCTACGCCGACCCCGAACACGACCTGTGCCAGGTGCACACGCCAAAGCTGCAGGCACCACCCGTGGCACGCGGTTCAGTAAAAAATCTCGCTGTGGGGCAACCGGTCTATATCATCAGTGCCCCTCAGGGACTGAGTCTGACGTTTACGGCGGGGATTATTTCCGCACTGCGTCCTGTTCTGGGATCCTTTTTGATCCAAACAGATGCCGCGGTCTCGCCCGGCTCAAGCGGGGGTGGGCTGTTCGACCGGATGGGGCGCCTCATTGGGATGCCTTGCTTTCAGCTGCAAGAGGGCCAACACCTCAACTTTGCCTTACCCGTGGACTGGGTTGTGAACGTTGCCATGCGACCCGTCCAATATAGGGAGACCGGGCCCTTGCCTCAGATCATCCTGCCAAACTGGGTACAGCGTTCCACGGCACTACGCACTCCCAAGGCCGGGCCCAGTCAAACTGGGCAGCAATGACTGAGTTGGGCCTAACGTGAGCTCCTGCTTGAGAGAGGTTTCTGCCATACCAAGATGTCTCTCAGTCTAAGAGACATCCCTCATGTCATCACAGAGGAGGTTAGATGCAAGACGGACATAGACATATACTCATAGGGGTACTGGTTGGTAGCCTGCTATTGGCCAGTCACGTTGCGCGAGCGGACGCTGGTGAACCCCTGGACAAGGTCCACCAGACCGTCGATAACGTGTTGACTATTGTGAACAATAAAGCCCTTCAGCCTCAGGAGCGCTATACGCAGATTCGTCAAGCCGTGCTGCAGCGTTTTGGCTTTGAAGAGATGGCGCAGCGTTCTATGGGGCAGCACTGGCGCACGCTCACCCCGCAGCAACGGCAGGAGTTCGTGGAACTGTTCACGGATCTCCTGGAGCGTTCCTATATTAATCGTATCGCGAACTATAAAGCCGGGCCGCAGGGAGTGCGCTATCCTAAAGAGGATCTCACAGATGATCATGCCATCGTGCATACCGAGATCATGAGCGAGCACGACCCACTACCCGCCAAGGTAGACTACCACCTGCTGCACAAGGATGGCGACTGGAAAGCGTATGACATTGTCATTGAAGGGATTAGCCTGGTGAATAATTATCGTACGCAGTTCAATACGATCATCCTGAAGGATTCCTACGCCGGTCTCGTGAAGCAGATGCGCACCAAACTCGCCCAGGAGCAAGCCGTCCCTGAAAAGGGGTAGGAGGTGAGACGGTGGCCCAGAAGGCCTGCTGTTATCCCCGCACGGAGCGTGACAAGAACTCTAGCGCACGCTCCAACTGGGGATCTTTGCCCTGGGCATACTCCACAGTAAAAGGCACCTCAAGCGTTGGGGTTACTCCCACGCCTTCCAGGCGTTCACCATCGACGAACACATTATTGACCGCCAGGACCAGGAGACTGCCGTCGCTTAAGAGGAAAGCCCGCGCCGCTAGCACTGCTCCCGCCGTCCGTGTCCCAATCACCTCGCCCATGCCATACTTTTTGAAGCCATAGGCCAGAATCTCTTTACCACTCCTGGTCCCCCCGTTGATCAACATGACCACTGGTTTACGCCATTTCACATTGGCAACTGACACGTCACCGCGGCGGTCCGCCATGGTAACTGTGGGGCCCTGCGCGTTGAAGAGGTCCAGATAGTGAGCCTGCGCCCCACCCCAGCCGTCACGGAGGTCCAGTACCAGGGCCTCCGCCTCCTTGAGCGCCCCGGAAAAGATCTCGTGCTCCAGCAACCGCTGATACTGCGTGCCAGCGTAAGACCACACGTGAATGTAGCCGACCGCGACGCCATGCGTGTGGATAACCCGTGCGCTTTCCTGCATGGCTTTCAGAAATGCCTCGTTGGGTTTGGTCTGCTGCGGCACGACTACGACCTCATGCGGTGGTGCATCAAGACTCCGTCGCACCTGCAGGGTCACCTCCTGATTGACTTTTGCCGTCAAGGACTGGATAGGATGATAGGGAGTGCCGTCCGCAGCCAGGAGTTCATCGCCCACGAGCAGACCAGCTTTTGCGGCTGGGAAGCCATCGAGGATGCCACTAATGAAGGTTTTATCGGCGCTACGCTGTGTGAAAATCCCGATACTTGGATAGATTACCTGCCCATCAGGAAAGGCGCGGCGTAATTCTCGTCGCAGTGGCCCTGCAAAAATATCGAGGAGCTGGTAGTAGGCCGGATCGGCCGAGGTGTAATACCTGGTATGCGAGGCAGCGAGTTCGTCGAGCATGCGATTGATGACTGCCGAGCGCTCCTCGTCTGCCGCTGCTGCCGCCAGAGGCCGGTATTTGTCCCTTATGGCAGTCCAGTCGAGATGGTGCAGGGTGGGATCATAAAAATGATCGCGTACGCTCTGCCACACTTCGTCAAAGACTGCGAGCTTGGCCTCTGGACGGGTCTCTTCGGCAGGCGGAGGCTGTGACTGAGGGTCGGGCGTCTGAGCCTGGCTCGCGCTGCCAAGGCTCAACACAATACCCAGAATCACCAGGGCTCTTGCATACCATAGCATCGTGGCCTCCTTGCCTGTGCTGTTCTTCCCTCTGGCCCAGGGGAGAGTAAAATCTGCAGAGGTCCCTGGGGCATCCATCACGGCGACGGCGCCGCAGGAGGCTTGGCGCGATCGAGGGCCTGTTCTAGCGCTTGCTGCAGATCATTGGCTCCACCCTGCGGCGCCTCCTCAGGCGGGGGCTCTGTATGCGCCTGACCAACGCGCACATATGGCTTGTACCGAGCTTGCCATGCAGGGTGGGTACGCAGACGGATATTCAGCCCGCCGGCCCCAAAATCCATCTCAACTTGCATCAATTGCGGGGTCGGAGGCTCACCGGGGTTCGCCGTCGTCTCCTCGGACGGTGGGGTGAGGGGTGACCGAGGCGGTTCTTGGGCCAGGAGACCTGTCCTGCTACTCCCGAGCCATGCCAGGACAGCTGACAACAAGAGGATATGCAAGTGCTTCATCGCGAATCCTCCCTGATACAGAGATAATATTGTGTCTTTAGAGAAACTATACCGCAGCAGCAGGCTCCAGCACCACCAATTCTGTACCAGCGGTGACCTGGTCGCCGACGCGGCAGAGGAGGCGGGTCACCACACCGTCTTGTGGGGCGGTGATGTGCTGCTCCATTTTCATCGCTTCGAGGATGAGTAGTGTGGCGCCAGCTTTGACATGCTCGCCGGGTTGTACGAGGATATGAATGATCTTCCCAGCCATGGGGGCGTGCAGGTCACCAGCGCGAGTGGAGGCAGGCCGTCGACGCTGACTGGCGTCAAAGAGGCGATATTCTCGTCCCTCAAGCTGGAGCGTAATCTCTCCCGCTTCTTTGTAGAATGCCGCGCGGTGCAAGAGTCGCTCGGTCAGCTCAAAGACGTGCTCTCCCACCGTGACCCGGTAGCTCCCCTGGTGTTCTGGGACTGGCACAATGTCCACCTCAATAACCTGGTCGTCCGTGGCGCTGCGCCGGTACGCAAATTTCACGTCTGCCCTCCCATACGCCAGCCATCATAACGCTGCCAGGGGGTCGTCAGTCCTGCTTCAGGAGCTACGGAAGTGGAGGCCGCTGGCGCGGAAGGGAAGGGCCC
>Ga0075418_10008658_pt1 | contig 11403 bp, 8 predicted proteins | sample SoiMetdeltSBSDD2_FD_81776 | JGI IMG/M metagenome (GOLD analysis project Ga0075418, IMG submission 81776) | Bulk soil microbial communities from a Populus tree surrounding site in Tennessee, USA - Soil MetaG P. deltoides SBSDD2 | ecosystem: Environmental > Terrestrial > Soil > Tree plantation...
ATCGCGAACTGACGCACGACCTTGTAGTTGTAGGAATTTTCCATGGAGCCGCCATGCTAGGAGCGGGCCCGCGAGTGCGTTTGATCTAGGTCAACCGCAATGCGCGGGCTATCATGCCGCGACTGAAGCGCCTTTCTTTCGCCACCGTTGCAGTCACCGGCCTTGGCGCCTTCGTTGCCATCGCCGTGGGCGTCACGCTCTATGTCAGCGCGTCGCGCGGCCTGCGCTCCACCCAATCTTGGATGGCGCAGCAGGCGGAGGCGCGGCTCGACGCGCTCGAGCAGCGCATCCACGCTCACTTGCGTCCCATTGGCGAGCAGGCCGTCTGGATCGCCGATGCGCTCGCGGACGGGCGTATCGATCTCGCCCGGCCCGATGAGCTCGACGCCTTCATGTTCGGCGCCCTCGGCTCGACACCTGAGGTTTCCGTCGTCGGGGTCGTCGACGCGTTTGGCCGTGCGCGGAGGTGGAGCCGTGGCGAGCGTGCCGCCCGCACCGTGGACTGGTCGCAGCGCATGGAGGTACGCAAGTGGCTCGTCGCCGGCCGCGATCAAACCGGGCCGGCGTGGCGCCCGCTCCTGTGGGAGCAAGCGAGCGAGCAAGGTCCCTCGCTCCTGCACCAAGTGCCGCTATACCGCGGCGGTCACTATGTCGGCATGCTGGCTCAGGTCGTGCCGATGCGGCAGCTATCCGAGGATATGGCGGTCTTCGGGGCCGAATATGGTGTCACGGCTTTTGTGCTGTACGGTCCAGAAGCGGACGGGGTCATTGCGCACCGCGCCTTCGCCGGTCCGCGCGCCGCGCCCGAGCGCACCGCCCTCCCGGCGCTTGCCGACGCCGGCGACCCGGTGCTTGCGCGCCTGCACTCGCCCGACGGGACGGCTCTGCTGTCGGGAGCTCTTGCACGCGCCAAAGGCGTGCGAGCGAAAGTGGGCGACGTGACCTACGTGTACCTAACGCGGCAGGTGGAGCTGCACGGACGCGAGCCTTGGACCATCGGCCTGTACTTCGACCCCGTGCAGGGCGGCCAGCGTGCGGAGATGCTGCGCACGTTCGCCTCGATCGCAGCTGGACTTGTCGTGCTGGTGGTCGCGGTCACGCTCGCGGCGATCGCCGGTCGGCGCATCGGCCGGCCGATCGAGGCGCTCGCGCGCGCCGCGCGCGCGGTGCGCAAGGGCCGGCTGGAAGAGGTTGGACCGTTGCCGCGCAGCCCTATCTACGAACTCGACGAGGCGAACCGCTCTTTCGGAGAGATGGTGCGCGGCCTGCGCGAGGGCAAGCTGATGCGCGAGACGCTCGGCCAGTTCGTGCCCGAGCAGGTTGCGCGCGAGATCCTCGCCGGCGGCGGCCGCCTGGAGCCGGTCGAGGCGAAAGCGACCGTGCTCGTCTGCGACATCGAAAACTTCGCCGCCCTCACCGATTCGCTCGGCGCGCACCGCACCATCGAGTTCCTCAATGCCTATTTCGAGGTGGTCGTGGCGAGCGTCGAGCGCTATCAGGGCGTGGTCACGCAATTCCAGGGCGACGCGATTCTCGCGGTGTTCAACGTGCCGATCGCCGCGCCAGACCATGCCGCGAACGCGCTGCGCGCCGCGCTGGAGATGGTGCATGCCGCCGACGTGCAGGTGTTCGCCGGCGTGCGCGCTTGCAACCGCGTGGGACTGAGCACCGGGCGCGTCGTGGCCGGCGCCGTCGGCTCCGCCGGGCGCCTTTCCTATACGGTGCACGGCAACGCGGTCAATCTCGCGGCGCGCCTGGAGCAGATGAACAAGGATTACGGCACGCGCATCCTGCTTTCCGAGAAAACCGCCGAGCGCTGCCCAGGATTTGCCCTGCGCCCGGTCGGCGAGGCACGAATCCGCGGCTATGCCGAGCCGGTCACCCTTTATACCGTCACTGAGGCACCAGCACCGCCGCTCCCGTAAATCGCCCGTGGCGCAAGTCGTCGAGTGCGATATTGGCCTGCGTGAGCGGATAGATCGTGACTTCGGTTTTCAGCGCGATGCGGCGCGCGGCGTCCATGAAAAGCAGGCCATCCTCGCGCGTCAGGTTTGCCACCGACTCGATGCGCCGCTCGCCCCAGAGCCGCGCGTAGGGAAAAGACGGGATGTCGCTCATGTGGATACCACCGCAGATCACACGGCCGCCTTTCCTCGTGTTGCGCAACGCATCCACGACCAGCGCGCCTGCCGGCGCGAAGATGATGGCGGCGTCGAGCGGCTGCGGCGGCGCGGCGCTCGAATCGCCGGCCCAGTGCGCGCCGCAGCTCAGTGCGAAGTTCTGCGCCGCGGCGTCGCCCGGCCGCGTGAACGCGAACACCTGCCTCCCATCAGCGCGCGCGATCTGGGCGAGGATGTGCGCCGCGGCGCCGAAGCCGTAGATGCCGAGCGTCCCGGCGTCCCCGCACTTGAGGTAGGAGCGGAAGCCGATCAATCCTGCACATAGGAGCGGCGCCGCCTCGGCATCCGCGTAGCGCTCCGGTATGGGGAGGCAGAAAGGTTCGTCGGCGACCACGTACTCGGCGTAGCCGCCATCGACATGGCATCCGGTGAAGCGTGCGCGCTCGCACAGGTTCTCCTGCCGGTTGCGGCAATAGCCGCATTCGCCGCACGTCCAGCCGAGCCACGGTACGCCCACGCGGGCGCCGCTGCCGATCACCGTGCCGACGATTTCGTGGCCCGGTGTGACCGGGAGCCGGCATTGCGGCAGCTCGCCGTCGACGAGATGAAGGTCGGTGCGGCACACGCCGCAGGCTCGGACTTTGATCAACACCTGGCCGGGCCCGGGCTGCGCAGGCTCGGCGTCCTCCAGGCGCAAGGGCGAGCCCGGCGCCCTGAGCCGCATGGCCTTCACGGCCGCGCTTGCACCAGGAATCGGCCGTAGTGAATGGCGAAGGTCGCGAACGCGGCGCTCCACGCCACACCGGCGAGCGACGTGACCACGACCGCATGCTCGCGGGCAAACGGACTCGACACCCTTAGGAGCGCCGCCAAAGTCACCAGGCCGTAGATGACGAGGGTGGCGCGGTCAGCGGTCAGAGTGCGGCCGGTATGGCCGAGCGAGGCGCGCGTCATTACCGCCAGAGTCATTGTGCCGATCGCGCCTACGGTGAGCGCGTGGAGAGCGGCCTGCGGCTGCACTTCCAAACCAATGAGGATGAGGCCCGCCGCAAGCCAGGCGTATCCCGCGTGCAGGACGAGGACGAGCGGCTCGCGCAGCGTGGACAGGCCGCGCCAGCGTGCAAGGCGAAGCCCGAGCGCAGCACCGGCGACGAGCGCGGGCCATGTGGCCAGATTCGACACCCAGGCGCCGAGGGCGACAAGCGTGGTGAGAAGTGCGACCCGGTCGAGCGCGCTTTCCGCGGCCGGCATGCGCGCCGCGTTGCGCTTGGCGAGCCAGTTGCGCGTGAAGCTCGGCACGATACGCCCGCCGACGAGCGCGATCAGCATGAGGAGCGTGGCGATTCCGAGCCGGCAAGTCGGATCGATGCCCAGGTGAAAGAGCACATTGCCGGCGACGAGCAGGCCGAGCGCGACGAGCATCGGCAGATTGCGCCAGTTGCGGCCGGCGATGAGCTCGCGCGCCACCACCGCCATCAGCACGACGCCGAAGGCAAGATCGATCCACGAAAGACCGGCGGGAAGAAAGAGCGCGGCGCGGCCCGCGAGCCAAAGGAGGACGAGCGCCGCGAGAGCGCTGCCGCGCACCGGGAGGCGTCCGGTCCAGTTCGGGATCGCGGTCAGCATGAACCCTGCCACGGCGGCGAAGCCGAAGCCGTACACCATCTCATGCGCGTGCCAGAACATCGCGGGGAGGCCCGCGCGCGGCGCGTAACCGTGCACGTAAGCCGTGAGCCAGACCGGCACGCCGAGCGCCGCCCATGCCGCGGCGAGGAAGAAGAAGGGACGGAACCCGCTACTCAGGAGGCGGGCGATTCCCACGATCGTCATCCGTAAGAATGTCGTGCGCCGGCCGCTCGAGATCGTCGAACTGGCCGGATTCGAGCGCGCGCCAGAACGCCCAGCCGGTCACGAATACGAGGGCGACCGAGACCGGAACGAGAAGGTAGAGGCTTTCCATGCGCTTTCGCGGCCGAGCGGCCGCAGTGCGTTAACGAGAACCGTGAGCGAGCTCGCGCCCATGGCGAGCGCCGCTTCCCAGGGGCCGATCCAGCCCCCCGCGGCGAGCGGCAGGGCGATCGCGTTGTAGGCCAGCGCCCAGACGATGTTCTGGCGCACGAGGCGCATCGCGCGGCGCGCCACGTGCAGCGTTGCGACCACGCTTTCCAGCCGGTCGTTCATGAGGATCACGTCGGCCTTGAGCTGCGCCGCGTCGGCGCCGCCGGCCATCGCGAAAGAGACGTCCGCGCGCCCGAGGACGGGCGCGTCGTTCAGGCCGTCGCCCACCATCGCGACGACTTTTCCGTGGGCCTGGAGGCGCGCCACGTACGCGTCTTTGTCCTCCGGCGTCATGCCGCCCGTCGCGTGCTCGATCCAGAGCGTGCGCGCAAGCGCGGCGCCGACCTGCGCGCGATCGCCGCTCGCGAGGTGCACTTCGAGACCTTCGGCCTTCAGCGCGGCGACGAAGCGTGCGGCCCCAGGACGCAGCATGTCGGCAAGCTCGAACGCGGCCAGCCAGCCCTCCTGCGTGGCGAGGAAGACGTGCGAGCCATCGAAGCGCGCCGGCGGCGTTCCGCACAGCGGCTGGCAGAACGCCTCGGTACCGATGCGCACGCGCCGCCCATCGACGATCGCCTCGATCCCCCCGCCCGGAAAATGGCGTGGCCCGCGGCAGGAAATCGGGCTCTGACCCCGATTTTGGAAAGCGCGCGCGACGGGATGGCGGCTCGCGGCTTCGAGCGAGTGCGCGAGGTCGAGGCAGGTATCGGGCGTCAGCGCGCCGAGCGTCGTGACGCGCGTTACGCCGAGGCGCCCGGTGGTGAGCGTGCCGGTCTTGTCGAGGACCACGTCGGTGACGCGCTCGAGCGCCTGGAGAGCGCCCGCGCGCGCGAGCAGCACGCCGCGGCGCATCAGGACGCCGCTTGCCCGCGTGAGGACGATCGGGGCGGCGAGCGCGAGCGCGCACGGGCAAGCGACGACGAGGACCGCGACGGCGATCCACGGATCGCCCGCGTGAAGCCCGGCCGCCGCGGCGAGCACGAGCACGACCCAGGTGAGATGGCGCGCGACGCGCTCCGCTGCCGCCACGAGCCGCGGCTTCGATGCAAGCGCACGTTCGGCGAGCCGCGCAATTCCCGCGGCGCGCGTTTCGGCCCCGGTGCGCGTAACGCGCACGAGGAGCGGCTGCTCGAGGTTCACGGAGCCGCCGACCACTTCGTCGCCGGCGCGCTTCGCCACCGGACGCGCTTCGCCGGTGAGCAGCGATTCATCGGCGCTGGATGAGCCCTCCAAGACCACGCCGTCGGCAGGCACGCGCTCGCCAGGGGCCACGCGAATCGCTTCGCCGACCGAGAGGCGCCTCTGCGGCTGCCAGCTGAGCAGCGGATCGAGCGCGAGCCCGGCGCGCCGGCGTGCCGCGTTCTCGAGATAGCGCGCACCGAGGAGGAGAAACGCGAGCATGCTGATCGAGTCGAAGTACACCTCGCCCGCGCCGCGCAATGTCGCCCACGCGCTTGCCGCGAAGCCGAAAGCGATGCCGAGCGCGATCGGCGTGTCGAGCCCAATGCGCCGCTGGCCGATCTCGCGACGCGCACCCGCGAAGAACGGCCCGCAGGAGAAAAGCACCACGGGAAGCGTGATCAGCAGGCTCGCCCAGCGCATGAGTTGCGCGGCCTCGGGGCCAAGCTCGTCCACGTAGGCCGGGAACGCGTACATCATCACCTGCATGGCGCCGAAGGCGGCGACGAACAGGCGCCAGAGCGCGGCGCGGCGCTCCCGGCGCTCGAGCGCCTCCTGCTGCCGCGGTTCATACGGGACGGCGTCGTAGCCCACGGCACGGATCGCACCGATGAGGGCCGCAAGCGAGGTCACCTTTGGATCCCACGCCACCTGCGCGCGCCGCGTCGCGTAATTCACGCTTGCGTGCGTGACGCCCGGCTGGCGCCCAAGCTGCGCCTCGATGAGCCACAGGCAGGCTGCGCAGCGGATGCGTTCAAGAATGAGCGCCGTGGACGAGATGTCCGCGGGAAACGGCGCAATCGGCTTTGCTTCGGGTTTTGCCGCCGCGGCGGAGCGAGTCTCGTAGTAGGCCTGCAGCCCGGCTTGCGTGATGGTGCGCGCCACCGCCTCGCAGGCGCTGCAGCAGAAAGCGCGCTCGGCGCCGAGAACGACCGCGTAGCGCGGGTCGCCGAGCGCCGACCCGCAGTGGAAACACCCTGACACCATGCCGCCCGAGCGTATCGGGCGCGCCGCGGCCGCCGTTGACCTAGATCAAGAGCTTAGACTGCGTCCATGGTCGAACACTATCTGCGCCCGCTGCTCGCCGCGCGTTCCGTCGCTCTGGTGGGCGCAACGGAGCGCGAAGGCGCGCTCGCCAGCATCGTGCGCAAGAACCTTGTCGCCGGGCGCTTGCACGCGCTCTATTCCGTCAATCCCAAGCACCGTTCGCTCTTCGGAGAGCCAAGCTATGCGAGCCTCAAGGACTTACCGGAGGCCCCGGAGCTCGCGGTCGTCGTGACGCCGGCGCGCACCGTTCCCCAGATCTTGGAAGACGCTGGCGCGGCCGGGATCAAGGCGGCGGTCGTGCTGACGAGCGGCTTCGCCGAGGCCGGTTCCGAGGGTCGCGCGCTGCAGGAGAAAGCGCTGGCGGCTGCGAAGCGCGTCGGCGTGCGCGTGCTGGGGCCCAACTGCCTCGGCGTCATGCGCACCGATAGCGGGCTGAACGCCACGTTCGCGCGCACGCCGGCTCTGCCCGGCCGGCTCGCGCTCGTCTCGCAGTCAGGCGCGATCTGCGGCGCTATCCTCGACTGGGCGCACGGCGCCGGCATCGGCTTTACGAGCGTGATCTCGCTCGGCGGCGCGGTCGACGTCGATTTCGGCGAAGTGCTCGATTTCCTCGCTGGCGACGCCGCAACCGACGCGATCCTCCTGTACGTGGAAGGCGTTCGCGACGCGCGCCGCTTCGTCTCGGCGCTGCGCGCAGCAGCGCGCGTGAAGCCGATCATTGCGCTCAAGGTCGGCCGCTATGCGAGCGGCTCGCGTGCGGCCGCGAGCCATACCGGCGCGCTCGTCGGCAGCGACGCGGTGTTCGACGCCGCGCTGCGACGCGCCGGCACGGTCCGCGTCAGGACCTACACCCAGCTCTTCGCCGCGGCGCGCGTGCTTTCCGCGGAGCGCGCGCCGGAAGGCGAGCGCCTCGCGATTCTCACGAACGGCGGCGGACCGGGCGTGATGGCGGCGGACAGCGCGGCCGAGAACGGCGTGCCGCTCGCCGAGCTTTCCGCCGCCACGCTTGCCGCGCTCGACCGTACGCTGCCGCCGCAATGGTCGCGCGCCAATCCGATCGATATCATCGGCGACGCGCCGCCTGAGCGCTTCGCCGCGGCCGCGGCGGCCGCGCTCGCCGACCCGGGTGTCGATGCGCTGCTTGCGCTGTACGCGCCGGTCGCGGTTACCGAGCCCGGCGCCGCGGCGCGCGCGCTCGCCGACGCGGCGCGGACTAGCCGCAAGCCGGTGCTCGCGGCATGGCTCGGCGACATCCGGCCCGATGAGACGCGCGCGTTTCTCGAGTCGCGCGGGATTCCGAACTTCTACACGCCGGAAAACGCGGTCGAAGCGTTCTCCTTCCTTTGCGCCCATCAGCGCAACCAGCGCGAGCTCTTGCAGGTACCGGCGGCGCAGCCCGACGAGCGCGTCGCCGACCTGGCGAGCGCGGCATCCATCCGCGAACGCGCCGCGCGCGACGGACGCAGGCTGCTCTCGGAGGACGAGGCCAAGGCGCTCGTCGCCGCCTTCGGCCTGCCGGTGCCACGATCGATTGTCGCCGCGGACCGCGATGGCGCGCTCGCGGCGGCGCGCGCGATCGGCTTCCCCGTCGCGATCAAGGTGCGCTCAGCCCAGATCACGCACAAGTCCGACGTCGGCGGCGTGCGCCTCAACCTGCAGAACGAGGAGATGGTGGCCTCCGCGTACGAGGACATGCTCGCTCATGTGCGCGCCTTGCGCCCCGAAGCGCGTATCGACGGCGTCGTGGTGCAGACGATGCTGCGCTTTGCGCATGCGCGCGAGGTGCTCGTCGGCGTCGCCACCGATCCCGCGTTCGGGCCTGTGATCTCGTTCGGCGCGGGCGGGGTCTCGGTGGAAGCCCTCGCCGACACCGCGATCGCGCTGCCGCCGCTCAACGCCGAGCTCGCGCGCGACCTCATGCGCCGCACGCGCGTGCACCGGCTGCTCGAGGGCTACCGCAACGTGCCGGCGGCCGACTTGAACGCTCTTTGCGCGATCCTGACCGGCATATCGCGCATGGTGTGCGCGCTACCCTGGCTCGTCGAGATGGACCTGAACCCAGTGCTCGCCCATCCGCAAGGCGCGGTCATCGCCGATGCCCGCGTGGTCATAGATCCGCACATGCGCGAGCCGCCGCGCTACGGTCACATGGCGATCCATCCGTACCCGACCGAGCTCGAAGGCCTGCTCGAGCTGCGCGACGCTCGCGTCGTCAAGGTGCGGCCGATCCGCCCCGAGGATGCCGGGCGCGAGCGGCGCTTCTTCGAGCGGCTTTCGGAGCGCTCGCGTTTTCAACGCTTCATGCAGTACCTGCGCGAGCTCCCGCCGAAGCTGCTCGCGCGCTTCACCCAGCTCGACTACGACCGCGAGCTCGCGCTCGTCGCGCTCTGGCAGGATGAGTTCGTCGCGGTGGGGCGCTACGCGCCCAACACCGATGGCCGCAGCGCGGAGTTCGCGCTCACCGTCGCCGACGACTGGCAGGGAAAGGGGCTGGGGCACGCGCTGCTCGAGCGGCTTTGCGACGCGGCGCGCGCGGCCGGCTACGAGGCACTCGTCGGCCATATCCTCGAGGCGAACCGCGACATGCTCGGGCTCGCGCGCCACCTCGGCTTCGTCGAGACGGCGCGCGGCGGGAGCGACGTTACGGTGATGCGCCGGCTTTAGGCCGGCATCGATTCGAGAAGCTGCTGCTTGCGCTCCATGATCCTGGCGCCGAGCTCTGCCAGGTCGAGCTTCGCCTTGCGCACCTGCGGGAACATCTCGGACTCTTCCTCCTTCACGTGGTGCAGCACGTATTCGCCCAGCACGGTGAAAGTGGCGCTGTACAGAGGATCGTCGGGATTCATGCCCTCGAGCTGGGCGATGAGATCCTTCGCCGCCGCATGCTCGACCTGCGCTTCGTTCATGAGGTCCTCGTCCTCGATGGCCGCGCGCACCGCCGGGTAGAAGATTTCCTCTTCAATCGTGGTGTGCGCTTTGAGCTCTGCGCACACCGCGCGCACCATTTCCTGCATTGTCGCCTCGTCCTCGTGATCCATCTTCTCGAACTCCTTGAAGGACTGCTTGACCTTGGCATGGTCTTGCTTGAGAAGTTCAAGGGCGTTCAACTTTTCGTTGCCTTTTGCCATCGCTGCTCTCCTTTCCAGATACGGTGTCCGCGCGCAATGCAAGATTCAAGCCGCGGGGTTACGGGGATGCACCGTCTCTGAGCAGGCCCTGGATCAACTTATAGTCGACGGGCTTGACGAGGTGGCCGTCGAAGCCGACCTCGCTCGACTTCCGGCGCGTCTCCTCGTCCGACCTGCCGGTGATCGCGTAAATGCGCGCACCCTTGAAGCTCGAGCGCAGCTTTTCGCCGGCCTTATGGCCATCCATGTAAGGAAGGCCGATGTCGATGAAGATGACCTCCGGCGCGAACTGACGCACGAGCGACAGCGCGTACAGCGGATTGGAGGCGGTCTCCACGCGGTGCCCGTCTGCTTTCAGCAGATAGCCGAGGCTTTCCGCGTGGTCCATGTCGTCGTCGATGATGAGGACCCGCACGGCGCGCGAGCATATCGCACCAAACACCAGGAGGCCTGTAAACCTTTGCGCAGTTTCGCGCTTCCATCCTGCGTCAACCGACTTTGCGGCGGCCGCGCGACTTGATGTCGTTCGCAAGGATCACGACGGCAAGCGCGCCACCGCCCGCCGCGGCCGCAAGGAAGAGCAGCATTGCCAACCCGGGATAGCCGAAAATGCGGAACGAAGTCTCCACATCCATGAGGAGCGCGGCGCCGACGATGAGCGCCGCGAGCACCAGGCCGAGCGCAATGCGGTTCGCGACCTTCTGCATTCCCTCCATGAGGCGAGCTTCGTCGATCGCGTCGACGTGCACGCGAAATTCGTTGTCGGCGAGGCGATCGAGGATGCGGTTCACGCGCGCCGGCAGGCGCTGCATGAAATTTTTCATCTCCACTGCAGTGGAGAACACCGACGCGGCGGAGAGGTCGCGCCCGATCTGCTCCTGCGTGATGTCGGCGGCGTGCCGCCGGATCGCCGCGTTCGGGTCGAAATGCGGCGCAAGCACGTGGCCGATCTCGTCGAGATTAAGAAGCGTCTTGCCGATCATGGCGAGCTCCTGCGGCAGGCGGATGCGGTGGTCGCCCGCAACCTTGAGGAGCATCAGCACCGCGCGCCCGACCTGCGGCGGCTGGAACGACATCTCGTTGTGCAGCGCGAGGAGCTCGGTGATGCCGCGCTGGAATCCCTTTCGGTCGGCCTCCTCGCCGCATTCGCCGATCTGCAGCAGCACTTTCGCCGCGTCGTCGGGATGGTTGTCGCTCACCGCAAGAAGGAGCTGCAGCAGCCGCTCTTGAAGCCCGGGGGTGACGCGCGCCACCATGCCGAGGTCGATGAGCGCGATGCGCCCGTTGACGATGAACACATTGCCCGGATGCGGATCGGCGTGGAACATGCCATCGCCCAGTATCTGCTTGAGATAGGCGCGGAACAGCGCGTCGGTCAGGCGCTCGCCGTCGAGCTCGCGGCGCTCGATGCGCGTGAGCTCAGTGATCTTGGTTCCCGGGATGAACTCCATCGCGAGCACGCGCGCGCTCGTGTAACCGATGACGGGCTGCGGAACCACGATCTCGGCGATCTCGCGCAGGTTGGCCGAGAGGGTCAGCAGATGCATCGATTCCTGGCGGAAATCGAGCTCGCGCAGCATTGACTTCCTGAACTCGTCGAAGAGAAGGTCGACCGCGTAGCGGTTGCCGAAATCGGTGCGGTCGTGCAGGAATTTTGCGAGGTCGCCGAGCGCTTCGAGGTCCTTGAGCACCTGCTCGCGCAGCCCCGGACGCTGCACCTTGAGCACGATTTCGCGCCCATCGCGCATCCTCGCCCGATGCACCTGCGACATGGACGCCGTGGCGAGCGGCTCCTGGTCGATCAGGAGTTCGCGCTCGGGCTCGACGCCTAGCTCCTCACGCAGCACGCGCGCAACGTCCGCGTACGGCAA
>Ga0075418_10008660_pt1 | contig 11402 bp, 11 predicted proteins | sample SoiMetdeltSBSDD2_FD_81776 | JGI IMG/M metagenome (GOLD analysis project Ga0075418, IMG submission 81776) | Bulk soil microbial communities from a Populus tree surrounding site in Tennessee, USA - Soil MetaG P. deltoides SBSDD2 | ecosystem: Environmental > Terrestrial > Soil > Tree plantation...
GACAAGAGATGGTCCACTTTTTCGTGCAGATGGCGGATTTCCAGCTCGGCTTTTAAGTTCACCTGGTAATCGTGTTGGGAACGCAGGCGGTCTTTGGACTCCTGGCGATTTTGGCTCATCATAATTACCGGAGCTTGAATCGCCGCCAAGCAGGAAAGAATCAAGTTCAGCAATATGTACGGATAGGGATCAGGCGGCCGGGCATACAAAACGAATGAGTTAAATCCGATCCAGAGCACTAAAAATCCGGCAAAGCAGATAAGAAAGGTCCAACTACCTCCGAACGTGGCGATCCTATCTGCCAAACGCTCGCCCAGAGTCCAATCTCCCTCGAACTCCGTATCGACGTTCTTTGACAAAGTTTCATGGTCGAGCAAGCTGCGCACGACCTCCTGTTCCAAAGTACTCAGCTCACCCTTCTCGGACGCTAACAGGGAATGAACATACTGTGCCCGGTAGCGGTTGAGATCCGGTCGGCAAATGAACTTTTCCTGGGACCACTCCGGATGCTCGCGCGCGATCTCATTCGCGATCACGTCGCGAACGGCGATCCCCGGGACTAAGTCGCGCAAGGCAAAGCTCTTGCCGCAGACAGAACAGACTTTGGATTCTTTGGCATTGGCCATAGGGCGGCGAGATCCAGGCAGCAAACAACTGTTATTTCTTCTCCAGGAACGTCAACCGCTCCGCCATCGGTGTTTCGGGAAAAACATAACCGCAGGAGCGGCAAGTGCGGAGCTTTGGGTCGGCGTTGAATGCAGCGTAGACGGCCGATACTTGCGACGGAATATTTCCTTGATTGACCACGCGCGACAACACCAGCTCGTCGCAATCTTCGCAAAACCAAACGAACTCTTCCTGCTCTTCGTCGCGCCGCTTGCGCTCGATAACCAGACCCCAGGTATTTTCAAAGCGCCGCGGCGAATGCGGCAACCCGCCCGGACAGACGAAGATCTCTCCTTCTTTGATCCTAACAGTTTGGCGGCGCTCTCCTTGCGGCTTTAGCACCAGCTCCATCTCGCCTTCCACTTGGTAAAAAAATTCATCCCCGGGGTCGATATGAAAATCGAGCCGCGTGTTCGGGCCACGAAGCATCATGACCAGGAAATCTTTGTGATGAACCAGGAGTCGGTTCGTGCGAAAAGGAGGATTGAACAACTGCGCGTTGTCCTTAACCCACTTTCTCAAATGCAATGTCGAGAGAATGTCCATGACCACACCTCGCTCGAGCAACCTGAATGCAACCGATCTCCTTTGCGACGATCTTTTTCTCTTCCGCTTCCGAAGGGCACGATAAATCGCGCCGCCCTTACCTTGTGACCCTTTGTGCTCTTTGCGGTTGATTCTCTTATGCCTTGAGCTTCCCGCACTCCCGAGCAACCCCATCGGTCAGGGCCCACCAGATCGACAGGCCTTTACGCAGGGCTTTGAGCACGCGGACCTGCAACTCGTTGGTTGTGGCGAACTGCTCCACTAGCTCATAGCCGATATTGCTATGCTCCGTATCGGCTTCGCCGTGCTCGGCAAAGAATTCGATATCGTGCGGCTTTAGCCCGTAATGATCGCGGAACGCTCTAAAGAATTTGCCGCCGGTGAGCTGGTTCGAGAACTCATTGCAGCAATTCGTCGACGCGACTTGTTCCAAGATGTGGTTACTGCGCAGCGCGATATCGAGCCAACCGATACGCGCAAGAACCGTGGTCGGCAAGAAGTCTTCTTGCGTTTCGCAGCGTTCTAACTCTTTGCCGGGTATGCCAATGCTCTCGCCGAAGCGAAGAAATAGCGCGCGATGGCCTAGCACTGGGCGCGGCGAGCCTTCGAAATAGGTATAGCCTACTTCAGAATGAATGATATCGACGAATTTTTTATGAATTTCCGGATCGTGGATGCCGGATAATTGACAACGCACCAATTTGGCGGTGTTGATTGCAACGTTGTAAGCGAAGATTCCCCAGGCTTCCTTGGCCCAGATCCTAACCGCCTCCAACGGCAACTTGCCGTCGTAAAGATCGAGATAAAAGGGATGATGCAAGCGGGCGTGGCCGTTCTTCACTTCGTTTACCAACACGTCGGTAAATTCTTTCGGTCCTAAGGTTTTGCCGTTCAATACCGCTTCAGCCGACATGAATCACCTCTCGATCGTAATCTCACGACTTGTGTCGTTTTCGCTGGTCGAATTTAAACTTATTGGCGTTGCACGCGATCTCGACCCGATTGCCGTCGGGATCGAGAAAACTGATCGACCGATTACCGGCCACGACCAATGTCTCCGGTCCGCTGACGATCGGGATCCGGCGGCGCTTCAAAACAGGATGAAGTTCATCGATGATATCGTTCTTATCGACGTAGATGCAGAAATGATGCAACTTCGCCGCTCCCTTGCCAGACACGTGTCGCACGCCCCTCGGCAGCGCCTGCAGCGCGATGTCGTGATGCTCTCTGCCGTAGCTCATGAAAGTCATCTTCGTGTCGAGATTGCGCGCAGAAACTTTGAGACCGAGGATCGAGCGATAAAATTGTTCCGACTTCTTGAGATCGGCGACATTGAGCACGATATGGCCGAGCGCACCGTTTTGGATTTTCATGGGAAGGCACTACTAAATAACGACGCCCGGATTCTGTCAAGGCGCGGCCGCTGCTTCGACGAATCGATTTGACAATGCTTTCGGGAATACGAGATATTTTGCCCGTACCGAAGGAAAGGAAGTTGGACAATGAAGATTATGGTCGTGATGGGCGAATATCCGCCTGAAGAAAACGAGCGGCGTCGGCAAGCGGTGCTCAATTGTTCATCACCGGGCACAGACATCGGCTTCGCAGTAATCAAGGCGACTTTCTTTCGCCGTTCCAACTCTCAAGTGAATTCTCTTTCCGCCGGACCGCTCGTGGCCGAAGTAGCCGTGAAGGCCGAAGCCGACGGTTACGATGCGGTCGTGCCGTTTGGAACTCTCGATGCCGGCGTCGAGTTAGCGCGAAATTTGGTTCGCATTCCCATAATCGGCGCCGGCCAATCGGTACTGCACCTCGGCGCCCAGTTGAGTCATCGATTAGGCATTATCGCCTATGAAGAAAAAAGCATCCCATTCATGCGCAAACAGATGCACGCATGGCGAGTAGCCCACGCGATCGTGGCTATTCGTAGCGTCGAAATCCCGCTGCCGGAAAGTACCAAAAACCGCGATGCGATGCGTGAACGTTTCATTCAGGTCGGCCGCGAGCTGATCGACAACCACGACGCCGAGATTATCGTCCCTATGGGTGTAACGATGGTGCCCGTGCAATATTCGCCGCGAGAATTTGAAAGGGAGCTCGGAGTGCCGGTCATGGATGCGCTCAAGACGAGCATCCAAACCGCTGAAATGATGGTGCGCATGAATCTCACTCACAGCACAAAAACCTATCCGCGGCCACCGGCGAGTTAGTCTGAGCTAGGGACCTCATCGCTCGCGACATCCACACAGAGAAGGGTCGAGTTGCTCCCATGCCCACCAACATCTGTTATTGGAAACACGAAATCGAAACCAGTGAATCGTTTCCCTGCTATGACGGCAAGAGCACCGTGTGCAGCCGCTGTTGCGTAGAAGAGTGCGCCAAGGAAACGCCGCAATGGTTCGCGGCATGCGCGCGGGCTGGCCATCCCACCTGGCCGAGCGTCGACCGTGGGCGACGCGTTCCTTGCAAGCTTGTAGTTCTCGAATCCTACTGGGACAACCGTCTGTTTCAAACCATAACCGTTAAAGGCTTCTTCGAATCGATGGGACCGCTGCACGATCCACCGCTGCAACTCGCGCACCGCTTTGTCGAGTCTCAACGTGGACTCGCCCACTACACCGCCGCTCCTGACGGACTCTTATGGCGCGATCCCGGCGCGGCCGACGCGCCGATCTTTTATCTGGCGTTTCATGGGGCGCCGAGCGAAGTGAAATCGGTCCTCGAATCGATCGGTGAACAGCACCTGTGCGATGCGTTCAAAGGCTACGGCAGCAGGCCCAATCTCGTCTACTTCGCCGCGTGCAACGTTCTCAAGGGCCGCGCCGGCAAACAATTCGCTAAGAAATTTCTCGCAACCTCCGGTTGCCGTGCTCTTCTGGGTTACACGACCAACGTCAACTGGATGCTCAGCCTGCTCACCGATATGTTGTTCTTGCACCGTTTCTATCGCGACGAAAACCCGTGGAGGAATCTTAGAAAGATCTACGACTCGGTTATCGACGACTTCAAACCAGCGAGCGAAATAGGATGGACGCTGATTGAAAGCCGAGAGCAGTAGACTTCACAATTGCCCGCGGGTATATCCGGAAATACAGCACACTCAAGGGCCGGGAGGTTGATAGAATTTTTGTCTGGAATGATATCGAGACTTACAATAGTATAGCTTCGACCGATTTCAGCCGGAGGTCTTATGCGCTTTTTAGTCTTACTTCTAATGTTGTTGTCGGTAGCTGCTTGTGCAACGACACCGTTGACGATCAATCAAGCGGCCGCAGTGCCCGAGACTCGGATTTTGGCACCGCAGTTGTTGGCTCAGGCGTCGAATACGGGGAGCCTCGTGGTAAAGCGCGACAGCGGTTTCATGGGGTCGGCCTGCACGATTCGCGTTTTCGTGGATGCCGTACCGGTCGCTGATCTTAAGTCGGCGGAAAGAGTGGAGCTATTCGTCGCACTGGGCGAACACAGCGTCGTCGCGACCTCAAACGGAATCTGCGGCGGCGGTACCTCTGAAGCGGCGGTGGTGATCATACCTGAACGTCAAAGAATCTTGCGGATCGCCAGCGGCCAGAGCGGTGATATTTTTCTTCAGCCGAGCGCGTTCTGAATTTTTTACTGACCGAATTAACTTTCTTGGGCGAATCCCGCTGGTGACAAGACCGGGCTGCCGTGCGAAGCCTTCTTAACTGACCTTTAAAGTCGGCGCGACCTTGGTAGACTTTTTTTAGAGCGCGTCGGGTTCACGGAAGCAGATAACTTGGCGGTTATCCCCGCTACTCACGGACACCACATAACGCCTATGTGGCCAACTCTATGCGAGGGACAATTCGATCCTTCCTGCTCTTCGGGGCTGCGACTTTTCTCGTTGCTTCCCTCATCCACTCCGGGGTGTTGATCGCCGGATACGAGCATCAAAAGGCCCGCATCGCCGAAGGCGTGATCGCACTCGTGCTTCTTACGGCCGCGGTATCAACTTGGATCCGGCCGGCGTCGACACCTACGGCCGGATTGGCGGGCCAAGCATTCGCGCTTCTCGGCACGTTGATCGGTGTATTCACGATTGCCGTCGGCGTTGGTCCACGCACGGCACCCGACATTGTTTACCACATTGCCATCGTTGTCATATTAATTTGGGGGTTGGTCATTACAAAGCGCACGTAGAGAGCCACGCTCGTCCAAGGGAGCGTTACGCCGGCGTTGTTTAATTTGCGGATTGGCTTGCGGTGATTTTAACTCGAACTTCCCGTCTTGTCTTGGCTCATCTTTCTTTCCTCGGACAACTTTTCGATAAGTGCAATGATCCTTTCAGGTAAAGGAATCGAAGAAATCAAGCACGGCGCTGAAGCCCGCCGAAACCGTGCCACTGGCAGCAGCCTCCGGGGAGTGACGTTGATCACGTTTGTCTGCACGATGCAGAGCACAGGCACGGTCTGTCCCGCCTTCCGCGAGGGGAATCTTTGTTAACGACCAACGGATTCGCCGTGTGCTGCCGCTCTACCGGCCATTCCCCCCTACCGAGCAACTCAATGGGTCCCATGGTTTTGCCAAGTATGACAACGATGTCACCAACAAAGCGTCATTTTGACAGTTCCCGCCGAGTTTTTCCCGCTTACTAAGTGATTTTTTTACAACTTCAATCCATCCTGCGGTGGCCTACCCCTTGCTTCACTGCAAACGTCAAACGAACACCGTCGTGTTTGCAAAAGGTCCAAAATGTCTAAAGAAATTGTTTTGACCATGATGATTCCACTATGGATCGTCGGCGCGACGAGGCTAGCGATAGTTACTACATCGAAGTTCTATAAAGCACGGGCTCGAGCAGGGAATTGCCGACTACTTAGCCATGGTTTGATTCGCACTTTGAATACGTCATGACGGTCGATTGCAAAATTTGATCTGAATATACAACCGATTGGATTAGCGGTTGGGAGCCGGACTTAGGTCTGGTATCGTCCCGTCAATTTGGAGCGCACTCCAGGATGGATTTGCTGGATTCAGTCAAGATAGTTCTGTGGTCCATCTGGACACATCTTCTCATTCCTCCCCTTGGCGCGTTCACTGTTTCAATTCTCGTTGGCGCAGTTGCTTATTTCCTTGTGAAAGTTAGAGCAAAGCGAGAAATGAAAATGCAAAAACTAAAAGCTCAAATTACTAGGTTGAAGGAAGAACTGGAATCCATACAGGCGATGGCGGATACGTTGGCAATTGACCTAGATGGGGTTGGACCCTTCGAGTTGCCTTTATTAACTGCGTTCGACTGGTTAGTTCCCAACGACGAAAACGGGGTCAAAGTTGGTTTTCGAACGGAGAATGGGAATCGAATTTATGCAAGCATTTCGCACCGCGCCATCGCGCAACTCATAAACGATCATCGGGCGTTCCCGTTAGCGAAAGAGACGTGGTCTCCATTGACTTTGATTGATGTTGCAAAACCGGCTGATGCGCACATACTGCCGATCTTCGCTCGCCTGGAGGGACATTTTCAACGCGATCGAAACGTGCGGATTTTAGTCTTCTCATCCGACGACGGACGAAAGATTTTGCTTCCACTTCCATCGGATGCGTACGAACAACTTCTCACCCAGTCTAATGCTGCGCTCACGTCGCATCAGGAAGAAACCTGGCTAAAGGAAATCATTCCCCGCCACTGCCGAACTCCCGTATTCTCTCGCGAGTAGCAGAATAGCACTCATCTTCTTCGCAACAGTCGGGCACGCGCTGCGGTTTTAGCCGATTTCAGTTGTAGCCGTGAGTTCGGTCCCGCGGCACGTAGGAGGAATTGCGACACGAGCAATTTTGGCAGCGATTTCTATCAGCCAGCTGCTAGAAACAAAAAATGTATATAGATGGACAATGCCCGTCGGACTTAACACGGGATATGGAGAAGCAGAAAAGTTTTTGAGGGAGAGCGCAGCGGTCGCCGTGCCTAAGGAGTATAAGGAATATCGATTGCGCCGATTTCCGCGAGAGAACGACCATAGTGAGCTGTCAAAAGGTCAGAGACTTGACGGCAAAAGTTTGGATCATCGAAGTTGAGCCGGCCGATATAAAAATCGCCACCGTGGGAAATCATAAGGAAGCATGTAGCTGGATTCACAGAGGAGCGTTTTACTTGCTCGAGCACTCCAATTTCTCGGCTCGGATGAATAGTTGGTTTTCCGGACGTGGATGTCCATTTCGGTGGCCAATTTGAAGAACCCTGAAACGACATGAGTGGATGACTCCGAAGCTCCATAAAGTGACCAAAGGTGACAAAATAGGCAAAGACGTGCCATTTTACAATCACAGGCGATTGCGGTGGCGTTGCGCGAGTGCACAAACAGGAATCCCTACCATTGCTTTTGCTCGCTGGCGCCACACGGCTTTGTGCGCGGGTAAAAGATGCAGTCGAGTGTCAATAAAAGGAGCCGCCGGTGGGGATAATTCCTAAAAAATCGGCTCACACTGGTGGCCACGCATGGCTTATCGCTGGAGGTCGCCGGGCGCCAAGGGGATGCCGGGCGGCTGGTAGTCGAGTGATAAGTGTCGCTGCAGCGCGGCACGCAGCAGTTTCAATGCGAAAGGCTTGTGCATTATTTCGTCCGCCCCCGCGGTGATAGCTCGATCGACAAGCGACCCGTAGGAAAAGGCGGTAGTTACGATCACGGGTATGTTTCGCGTCGACGGATCCGCTTTGAGCCGCGCTGTGGCTTGATCTCCCGTCATCGCAGGCATGTCGAGATCCATGAGAATTAGATTGGGACGAGTCACGCGTGCTCGACTTACGGCCTCCAGCCCCGTCGTCGCTTCAACCGCTCTGTAGCCTGATCGTCGTAGAAACAGCATAACCATTTCTCGATAATCGGCATCGTCTTCAACAACAAGGATATGTTTGTTGCCCATGCCCGTTCTACGAGCATAAACGGTGCCGTTCGAGGTTGCTACAATTTGTGCAGGTTTGATGGAGATGCTTGGCAATGGCGGGACATTTTTTGACTTTAAGGGAGCGGGACGGAGTTTGACCAAAAATTCCTATGGTGCAAAAAGTACATCTTTGGCCAAGTTGACTCAGGCACAGGCGAGACCAGTTTGGGTCGGCGGGTCGGTTGCTTTTTCTTGTAATGCTGGGATAAAAAGCCGGGAGTGGACTCCGAATTGATAAACACAGCCTCAATCGCGCTCACTCTGGCAATTTTCGCCGCCCTGCTCAGTATCCTCAATACATGGCATGCTCTAGACCGGTCACGACTCAATTTGAAGATTACCCCGGCTCATGCGTTCCCGCTGGGCGCTGTAGACCCAAGCATTAATTTTTCTATTGAAGTAACGAACCTCAGTGAATTTGCTGTGACAATACAAGAGGTAGGTATTTTATACGAGGGTACGAAAAAACCAGGCACACTGTTGAGTCCTATCCTCTTGGATGGCGGCACTTGGCCACGGCGTCTTGAGTCGCGAACGGCCGTAAGCGTTTACGCACAGGCACCGCTACCCAATGGCGGGCCTAGAATCAGATGCGTGTATGCACGAACCGCCTGCGGCCAAATAATCACCGGCAACAGTCCAGCGCTTCAGCAAATAGCCGGTAGGCGCGCTAAAGGAATCTTTTTGGATCATTTAACGTCCGGCCGGTAAGATCCACAGTCCCGGTCCCTTCTTCGGGGTTCCCGGGTATGTCGTACTCCTTCGGGCGATCATCGTACCAAGCCTCGTGGAAGGTCACATCGAGCGCAGATTCAAAAATTTCTTGCGCGCTCGTGCTACTCGGCGTTTCGAGGCTTTGCTTTAATGGCTCGACACAACCGTGGGCCCAATGCCAAACGGAACTGTTTGGACGTATGAGGCTAATCGAGGTTTGTTCCCCTCGCCGTTTTGTTTATCGCCATAATTCCACCTTTTCCTGTTAGTACGACAATTTAACCTGATTTCATGTGTGCGAAAAACCTTAACAGGCAGAAGTGCCGCCCGTCTTACCAGGCTTCAATTCCCGCGCATTGAACAGATCTCTCCAAAGTCTAGTCGAACTTAGGGCACGTTCCATGCACATGGGTTCCATTCGGCTGAGGTAAGGAAATCGCAGCTTCGATAAGACATCTTTTGAACTTTCTTACCTCAGCTTTTTATGGGCTCGGTTGCCGTTTTTTTGTGACGACATTCCTAATTTACGCCGCGGCGTTGCTCGTTAGTTTTATCGTTTTGGTCATCGTCGCATTTGTCTATGTGACCATGAACGAAGATGACAAGGACGACCAACATAAAAACTGACTTACTTTACTGACAATGACTCTCAAAATTTTTCTTGACGACAAGAGCTTTCATTGTCTGAAACAATCCATTCCCAACGGATCGCGCTCTAGATGGATTATTCAGAAAGCCGTTCACTTGGACCTTTTCGGCCACAACGCCGTCCTCAGCTGCGAGGAAGCCGAAGCTCGGAATCTATTACTATATGCCGAGCATTGCCCCGGCGTGATCGCTTCAATACACAAGGCGTTTCGTGCCGCAGGTTTGGCCCTTACAACACCAAATGTCTCCGCAGAGGGTTTAACGTCTCCGCTGAGGCGCCGGCGAGTTTGGCGCCCATGAACGTGGCAACCACGAAGGCGCCTTCTTCCGATATCGCATAGCATAGCCGTTGCGACGTGGCCGTCATGATCGTTGATGAAATCTAAACAATTATCTTTCTGGAATGCAGTATCTATTGTCGCTCTTACCGTCGTAGCTGGCATATTGGTCGCGTACGTAGCACTTCTAATTGTCGCATCGCCGTGAGTTATCAAACTGGAGGTGCATCAATCTGAACTCCGCCCCTTGGGCTGGAGACATTTTACCGATCATTGGGAGAGGTGAGACTGGCAGTTTTTGTTAGTTGAATAGCCAACTCGTCGTACTTGTCAAAGCTAAGATAACGCAGTCATCATCTTTAGTAGTTACACCGCTATCGTCGCTCTGGAGCCTTTTAACTCGAACTTCCCATCTTTATCCTGGTTGATCTTCCCCTCTTCGTATAACCGCCCCACCGCACTAGCGACAGTCTTGTAGTCCACCCTCGGGAATTTCTCCAAGAGCTCGGCGAAAAAGCACTGCGACTTCTCGATAGACGCAACGATCTTTTCAGCTAAGGTATCGACAGTTTCGTCGGACTTCGAAGGTGCGCTTGGTTTCTTCTTTCCCTCCACCGGCCCAAGATAGTTTTTCAAATCAAGCTTGCCCTGATTAAAATAAACGATTCGGGTGTAACGTTGCGCCGGGATATTCTCCGGAATCGTAGCGTCGATGCCCATCTTGGCCGTCGTCGGCACTTTGCCGTGCAGCGGCAGAGGCAAAGACGGGTCGAGCGGCTTCGCGCGTGCATTGGAAACAATGAGAACATCGCGGTCGGCTTGCACGCGCGTGGCGACCGCCCATTCGACGTCGACCGGATCGAAGACATCGATATCGTCGTCGACGATCGTGACGTGTTTGATGTCGGCGATAGAAAGCAGCGCCATGATCGCGTTCTTGCCGTCACCGGGAGCTTTTTTGATCGACGCGACGATGTGCCAGTGGCAGCAGCCTCCCGGGGTGACGTTGATCGCGTTTGTCTGTACGCCGGCTTCGAAGAGCACACGCCTCGCGGCGGCTTCGTAAATCGGCGCGCTCATCCAAATATTCTCCCAGGGCATTTGCAGCGCGTAATACATGGCGTCTTTGCGGTGCAGGATCGCTTTGATGCGCACGCGCGGATTCATGTGCAGACCGCCCATGAGTCGGTTGAATTCACAAAACGGTCCTTCGGGATGCACCCATCCTTCGGGAAGAATTTCTCCTTCTAACACGATCTCGGCGTCGGCGATGCAGGGAACGGGCACCGTCTCACCGTCCGCGAGGCGAAGCGCCTCGTTGCGCAGACCACCCGCAAAGGTGAGCTCGTTGACGCCAAGATTGGCCTTAAAAGTGGAAGCTACCAATTCGTACGGATGGGTGCCGATCGAAATAGAAATCGGCAACGGCTTCTTTTTCGCAAGCGCGCGCTCGGCGAACTTGCGCATATTGTTCGGCGTCACGATATCGATGCCGGTGATATTTCTTTCTTTGAGCATTAGTCGATAGATGCCGGCGTTGATGCCGAACTCAGGATCTTCGGCGATGACTACGCCGCCCGTAATCATCGGTCCACCGTCCATGATAGAAAATACTGGGACGGGCAAATCGTAGAGGTTCACTCTTTTACC
>Ga0075418_10008662_pt1 | contig 11400 bp, 6 predicted proteins | sample SoiMetdeltSBSDD2_FD_81776 | JGI IMG/M metagenome (GOLD analysis project Ga0075418, IMG submission 81776) | Bulk soil microbial communities from a Populus tree surrounding site in Tennessee, USA - Soil MetaG P. deltoides SBSDD2 | ecosystem: Environmental > Terrestrial > Soil > Tree plantation...
GCCGATACTGCCGCGCGTTCATGGGCCTTCTATCGATTTCATATTCCTGATCCCGTTTTCTTTCAGAAAGATTGTCGCGTGACAATTCAGATCATAGGAGGAGATATGCTGCCGAAGGTCAGAGAGTACAAAGCGAAGGGTGCGTCGCTGATTCCAGTTTCGGTCGCCGGCGACAATATGTTTATCAAACTCTTCGATGAACCCAAACCAAGAAATCTGGAGGACAAAGATTTTCCTTCCGGATGGGTTAACTTTTACAGGCAGGATGATGTATCGGCTACCGCGTACTTCTATTTCGATAAGCCAGTAAGTCAGCTGCCCGCACTGGCTCCGATAGGTGAGCGAACCATAAAATCTGGTCGGTAGGCGAAGTATCAAGCTCAGGTGAAGCGAAAATTTTTGACTACACTTTCAAAAGACCAGCGCGGCCTGATATCCATTTGTTCAGCTACCTGGAGATGCGCTTTCAGTGAAAATCCGACCTGCAATGAGGGAATGATCCGGTATTCAATAGCATAGCGCTGAAACAAGGGCTTGGGCGGCGATATTGATTTGAGAGAGGTCAAGATTACGTGGGAACAGAATTGATTGATGGTTGCCGAAGCGGATGACTTCTCCTTGTATTAAATGAGGCAACCAAACATCGACGTTTCCGTATACTTTGGTATTCTATGTATTATTACACCAAAGTATTGTTAATCAACTGATTATCAAAATGATACCCAAAAACCTAACTGCAGCTTCGACGAAACTGATCATTCTTGGCATTCTCCGCCGGCGCAGGTCTTATGGATATTTGATTATTAGGAACATCAGGGAGTTGTCTGGCGGTAAGATGGAGTATTCGGACGGCATGCTTTATCCCGTCCTGCACAGTTTGGAAAAAGAAGGGCTGATTGAGTCAAAATGGGTAATGGAAGACAGCTCCAGCAGGCCGAGAAAATACTATGAGCTTACAGAACAAGGAAAGAAAGCGCTGATAAAGGAGAAAGAGCACTGGCTCCAGGTAAACTCCGTACTTGATGCGATTTGGCAGATGAAACCAACTAATTAAACTGATGTTCGATCTCGAGAAGGAGATAACGCAATGGCTACGAAGTTTTAGAAAACACTTCGATCACGGATCTATCCGTGAAATGGAGTTGCATCTCAGAGATCATATTGATGACCTGGTCGGTAAGGGTAATACGGAAGAAGAAGCGTTTAGACTTGCCGTTGCGGAATTTGGCGACATCAATGCGATGGCTCGCGAAGAGTTTCTTAACGTTAAACGTAAAACAACGCTGAAATCACTGCTCCATGCAGCAATGTTTAAGAGTTTCTACTTTACAACTGTCCGACATTTTTTTAAACACAGCAACTATTTCCTGATAAACATTACCGGATTGGCTATCGGGATCACTTGTTTTATCATGATATCGTTGTATGTTTTTAATGAGCTAAGTTATGACAACTTTCATGTAAAGTTTGAAAACATATACAGGGTTAACACCAAATTTTCTAATCCAAACGGTTCGAATGATCGTGCGACCAGTAATTCACCTCTGGCAAGAACGATGTTAAACACGTATCCGGAAGTTGTGGCTGCGACCCGCGTATTGCGTATCGGCTCCTTACGTATAGGAACAGCTGGATTAGGACGAGAACATTACAGTGAGGACGGGATTTTATATGTCGATTCGAGCTTCTTTGATGTCTTCAATTTTAGATTAGTAAAAGGTAATCCGAAGAAGGCGTTGGTCAAACCTGCATCGCTGGTATTGACGGAGTCATACGCAAAAAAATATTTTGGTGATCAGGACCCGATTGGCCAGCAGATTACTGTTGAAGACGATAACCGCTTTTATTATATCGTGACCGGCGTAATCGCTGACGTACCTGCAAATTCACACCTTCAGTTCGACATTTTGATTTCGTTGAGTACGAGCGAGCTTTGGAATGATGACCGTTGGATTGCCTCGACAAGTGTTCATACCTACGTCCTGCTTGGAAACGATGTTGATGCAATGGCATTGGAAAAAAAAATGCAGGAGATTATTTACAAGTACCTTGGTCCCGAAATAGAGCGCTATTCCGGTCTTACGATGGCGCAATGGGAGAAGGCGGGCGGTCGCACAGGGTATTACCTAATGCCGCTTAAGGATATCCATCTTCATTCGACCAGTTCTGAGGAGCTGGAGCCTGGTGGCAACATCTCGTACATCTATATCTATGCTCTCATCGCCGTTGTCATCCTGTTCATTGCCATATTCAATTTCATCAATATGGCCACGGCGCAGTCTGCTTTGAGAGCGAGAGAAGTTGGGATAAGAAAGGTAATGGGATCAACAAAAGTTGGATTGATTATTCAGTTCATTGTTGAGTCGGTAATTGTTTCCATCCTGGCCACGGTATTGGCCGGAATTCTGACCATCTTAATTGAACCTCTGTTCACAGGTCTGGTGGGTAAGGAACTTGCCTTCAGCTTAGCATTCAATTACGTTGGAATTATTTTCCTGCTGGCACTTGCTATTGCCGTTGGAATTCTTGCTGGATCATACCCCGCGTTTGTATTGTCTTCATTCCAGCCGGTTGATGTATTAAAAGGTAACTTTCACAGAGGTGCAAAAACGGGTTGGCTACGAAATTTTCTCGTCGTTATGCAATTTACAGGTTCGATCATCATAATTATTGGTACTGTGGTGGTCTATAAACAGGTTGATTTCATGCTCACAAAGAATCTTGGATTCAACAGAGAAAACGTTCTGGTGATCCGACGACCCGATGTACTGAAGAATGGCCAGGAGGCTTTTAAGAACGACCTTCTCAAGAATCCGGACATAACCCTGGCTGCCCATTCAAACACAATTCCTGGTAAACTATATTTAGAGAGATCCTACAGGGTCAATGGTAATGATGAAAGCTTTGTGTTCAAGTTCAATCACGTAGGATACACGTTCCAGGAGTTGATGGGCTTCGAGATGATCTCAGGCAGATTTTTTTCAAAAGAACACGGTATGGATTCATCGGCTGTTGTGATCAACGAAACCGCTGCGAAGGCTTTTGGTTTTGTGAATCCTATAGGCCAAAAATTAACATCGCCGTGGCATGATGAACTTCTGACGATCATTGGTGTGGTAAAAGACTTTAATATCGAATCGCTTCACAAGAACATTCAACCTGTTGCAATGGAGTTGATGCCTGAGAATTCGAACACGGCGGCATATATCACGGTCAGGATCAGCAACAGAGGGAACATTCGGGAAACTATGAAGTATGTTGCAGATACCTGGTCGAGACATTCGAATGGAAAACTTTATGAATCCTTTTTCTTTGACCAGGACTACGAAAACCTATACAAATCAGAAGCTGTCACTGGGAACGTATTATTGGTATTTGCCACGCTTTCAATCTCCATTGCTTGCCTCGGTCTAGTTGCGCTTCTGGCATTTACAGCATCAATAAGAAAAAAAGAAATAGGAATACGCAAGATTTTAGGCGCTGGGATGGGAAGATTAATAAACTTGTTGTCGGGTGATGTTGTCAAACTCGTTCTAATCGCTACTGCAATTGCATGGCCATTGGCTTACATAGGTACGATGTATTGGTTGCAGAATTTTGTCGATCGTATAGTTATCAATCCGTGGGTGTATTTTCTCGCCTCCATGGTCGTAGCAGTTATTTGTGGTATGGCCATCAGTTTCCAGGTCGTGAGAGCTGCAACAGAGAACCCCGTTCATTCGCTGAGGCAGGAGTGAGGGATGTCGTTATCCGTAAGTGTCGGTAGGTCTAATCTCGGCGTAGGTGGAACCATGTATGGTAACCATCACGTTATGCTCCGGTTTCCAATTTTTTATTTGTGATCATTTGAGCGATAATCATGATCACGGGAACAACAAGTTCCGCCAGCAGATAAGCGATCCATGGAGCAGGGGGTTGAGGAAGTCCCACGATGCCTATAGAAATAATCCTGCCGGTTGCTCCTAATAATCCTGCTAACGCGATCAGGAATACGAGCGTGTTTTGTTGCCGAACAGTAATTGCAGCCCAAAGACAAATGAATCCGCAGGCAAGGTAGATTCCCGCTAAAAAACGATGGATGTTATCAAGCCGCTGTGTGGTGTCGGGTTCGCCAAGATACATTTGAAGTATTCCGCCGGAAATCGCGATTGCTGCGAACAGGAATAAGCAGATTTGGACGATGCGTTGGGAGGGTAGCATGGTAGGTGTAGGTAGTTTCTTGAAGTTAGAGTGGAGGAAATTAGGAAATAAGGAGATAAGGAAATAAGAGAATTGACAGATTCGCAAGATTGCTTAGCAGTAAAACTCACTCTACTTTCCAATTGACCTTTTACACTACTTCCCTACTTCTCTATTTCCTAATCTCCCCATTCCTCCCCCCTGGCCGCATCCGGTCGGTGGTGTTCGTCCACGCTACATCGATGTAACCATCTGTCATTCAAATGGTGTTTCTAGTGCTGAAAAGTGTGACTGGCACAATTCTTATTCAATCCATTAAAAAGTTAACTCTTATGAAGACCAAGTCTTTCACTACCGTTGCCCTGTGCGCATCACTGCTGATGCTGCTTCTCCATTCGAATGGCTTTTCACAGAAGTCAGGGTTTGAAACTTTTGTTCAAACACTCAATAAGAATGATGTTGCAAAGCGCCAAAACCTCGCCGAACAATACTTGAAGAAAGTTGACAAGACGCCAATCGTTGAAGGAAGAGATCGTGTGCATTTTGTTTGGTTTGGAAAAGCCGATACAGTGAAGATCGAAGGAGAGCTTCAAACTTCGTGGGCTATACCCGAGGCATTGACCAAAGTTGAATGCGGAACAAGCGATCTCTTTTACATTTCATATACTATCCCTTCCAATGCTTTTCTTCAATACCTACTTATTGTCGATGGACAAAGAAAGCTCGACCTGAAGAACTCAAGAATAACGCAAGGATTTGATTTTAGCGACCGTAATTTTTTTTCAATGCCCGGCTTTATTGAATCGCCTAACCTGAAGACGCGTTATGGTATCAACAAAGGAGTTGTAACACAATGGGTGTTCAAAACAGAGCATGCACCCTTCACTAATATGCCAATCTGGATCTATATGCCTGAGGACTATTCAAAGGAGAAGAGGTATCCTGTTCTCTATGTTTATGACGGATCATCGACTGTTTATACGCGTCCATTGATCAACTTGGTCAATAACCTTATTCATGACAAAGCAATTGACCCGATTGTAATGGTGTTTGTTGGAGTTGAAGACCGGTGGACCGAGTATGTTTCTCAGAGTAAAGAGTATGCAAAGCTCATGACTGAGGAATTAGTACCATTTATAGAAAAAAACTTTGGGGTGGCAAACAGTCCTGATAAACGAGCTATCATGGGAGCTTCCGCTTCAGGTCATGGAGCTATAGTAACGGCTATGCTGTATCCTGAGGTGTTCGGCAATGTTGCTTCTCAAGGTGGAGGGGCCGGCGGTTATCCCGGACTGAATCCCATTGCTAATGAGGCTTTAGATGCTTACCTGAAAAAGAAGGATAGTACGCCCCTTCGAAAAATTTACACTGAAGTGGGTTCGTTTGATCTCCAGTTTCCCCAGGACAAGATCGTCTTCGCCGACGGTGTTGATCAGTTCAATAAGCGGCTAACGGAAAACAAGATTGAATATGAATTCAACAAAGTTGTGGGTGGACATAATTCGACGGTATGGGATCAGAATCTGGATAAGATCTTGGTGATGTTTTTTGGGAGGTAACAGGTTTTATGGCTCATCGATCACTCGGACCACTCTCGCAAAATCAACACAGTGATGTTCGCCAAATATTGTTCGATGAAGAGTCAGGGTATAAGTGCCTCCAACTAACGGTACCGAAGTTGTAAGCTGCTCCTTTCTGGCTTTCACCTTGGGGATTTTTTTGTGTTCAATCAACAATTCATGCGATACCTTCCGCTTGCCTGGCACGATTGATGATGCCTCGATTAGTACTTGCGCCGGCGAGGCTTTGATCTATTAATGCAAGTTCTCAACTTGCGACAGGCTCCTGAATGGAACTATAAAAGGGGACAAAAATTATTGTGTAAATCCGACAATGGCGGTCCATGGCCAATACATACAACAGAACTATGAAACAATTCATGGAAGCATAGATGCAATTCTAATCCTACGTTGATTTTTAACAGCGAAGTCGTAATGCAAAGATTTGAAAAATGGTCGGAGACTTATAAACAACTTTTGAAAGCTGACCAGGAACGTGCGCTTGAACCAAAGGACCTTGAAACACTTTCCGTGGCTGCTTATCTGACTGGCAGGGATGCTGAAAGTCTTCAGATCCTGGAACGGGCTCATCAGGGTCATTTGCACCAGAAGAAAACGAAACAGGCCGCACGATGCGCTTTTTGGATGGGATTCATGCTTATGAATGCAGGAGAATGGGCAAGGAGCGGTGGATGGATGGCGAGAGGCGAGAGGCTTCTCAATGATGAACAAGTAAGTGACTGTGCGGAGCGAGGATTGTTTATTCTTCCTGCGGCGTTAGGAGCCCTCTCTGGAGGCGACGCAGCGATGGCGAAGAAACTTTTTGAACAGATTTTAACAATCGGAGAACAATTTGATGACGTTGATCTGATCGCGCTTGGACGGCTAGGGTCCGGAGAGGCAATGATCCAACAGGGAGAGGTGGCCAAAGGAATAAAGCTACTCGATGAAACGATGATACTCGCAGAAACCGAGGGGGTCTTCCCTGTAGTAAGGGGAATAATCTACTGTGCGGTCATCGAAACCTGTCGTAGGGTTTGGGATCTGAGAAGAGCACAAGAGTGGACATCAGCGTTCACTCGGTGGTATGATGCACAGCCGGACATCGTGCCCTTCAGAGGGCAGTGTTTGGTGCGGAGAGCAGAGATAATCCAATTACACGGTGAATGGTTGAAAGCTCTCGAGGAAACTAAGGATGCTTGTGACTTCTTGACACGACCACCCGGTGGACCGGCAGCTGGTGAGGCCTATTATCGCAAAGCCGAGCTACACCGCTTACTGGGTGATTTTGAAAAAGCTGAAGATTGCTATCGCGACGCGGCCAAATGGGGTAGAAAACCTCAGCCCGGTCTTGCATTACTTCGTTTGGCACAGGGACAAGGTGATGCGGCGGAAACTTCAATAAGAAATACTTTGCAAGAGATAAAAGATACGAAAGGCCGTGCAGAACTTCTCCCAGCCGTTGTCAGTATCATGATAGCAGTGAAGCACACGAAAGAAGGGCTTGAAGCCGCAAAAGAACTATTTGGTATTGCCAACGAATTTGATGCACCTTATCTATTTGCAATGTCCTCTCACTGCGAGGGAGCTGTTCATCTTGCAGAAGGGAATGCCCACTCTGCACTCGAGCATTTACAAATGGCGTTGAAACTTTGGCATACATTAGGTCTTCCTTATGAATCTGCACGTACCAGAGAATTGAAAGGACTCGCCTACGCGGAACTGAATGATAAGGACAGCGCAGATGTAGAGTTCGCAGCTGCCAAATGGGTCTTTGAACAACTCGAGGCGGTGCCTGATCTGCAACGGATAGACCGATTGCTGAACAAAAAACGAGTTCACGACTCCCACGGTCTGACATTTCGCGAACTCCAGGTATTACGACTCGTGGTGTCCGGAAAAACCAATAAATCCATTGCAGACGAACTGTTTATCAGTGAACGGACTGTCGACCGTCATGTCAGTAATATTTTCAATAAGCTAGGTTTGTCGTCTCGGGTAGCGGCCACCATTTTCGTTCTCAAGAATAAAATATTGGACAACGATTTTTGAAGAAACCGGTCAGCGTCCCAATCCCGATAATTTCACTTCTCATTCTTATTCTCTTTTTCTATGGGTAGTACTACCCATTTTTCATGGTCGCTAGCAATTGGGTAGTCACACCGATGCAGTCCGGCTTCGCCTCATTATACCTTTACTTGTGCTTTTCTTCTAGAAACTAAAATCAAGAAAATTACACGGAGACAAAAATCAATATCAGCACGGTAAACAATTAAGACTATGAAAAATCTATTCGTTTTTTTACTCCTCACTCTAATGGGTTCGGATGCTCATTGCCAGAATAGTCCCGGTGTTAAACTACATCCACCCATCATTGATATGCACATGCACACCGGACTGTTTCATGAGGTACCTGCCGGGGCACCGGCAATTTGCCGTCCCGAGCCGTGTCAGGGTGAAGGCCGCTCAACAGCAAATCCAGCTGAGAATCTCAAGAAGACACTGGAACAAATGGACCACTACAACATAGTGAAGGGTTTTCTTAGTGGGGTCGATTTGTCTGTCGTGGGGCAATGGGTAAACGCAGCTCCTGGACGCTTCATTGCTTCGCCTTTCATTCTAAAACCCGGAAGCTCCGACGTGGCGAAGCTCCGGAAAGAGTACGCGTCGGGGCGTTTAAAAGCAATGGGCGAAATTGCAACACAGCTCAACGGAATACCACCGAACGATCCATCGCTAGAACCCTACTTCAAGCTAGCTGAAGAGCTCGATCTCCCAGTGCTCATTCACACATTAGGAATCGGTCCTGATATGCCTCACTTTCGCACTGCTGCAGGCAGCCCAATACTTCTGGAGCAGGTGCTTACTAGCCATCCTAAACTTCGCCTTTTTGTCGAGAATGCCGGATATCCCTATCGCGATGAAATGATTGCAATGATGTACCAGTATCCTCAGCTTTACGCAGATGTATCTACTATTACCTGGCTAATTCCCCGCACGGCTTTTTACGATTATCTGCAAGCATTTGTCCGGGCCGGCCTTGGAAAAAGACTGATGTTTGGTTCTGACCAAATGGTATGGCCGGAAAAGATCGGCGCAGCGGTTGAAGCGATTGAACAAGCGCCATTTTTAACGGCTGAACAAAAACGAGATATCTTTTATAATAATGCCGCACATTTTCTTCGTCTTGATGACGCTTTGAGACATAAAGCGAAGCGCGATGATTGAGTTTTAAGTATATGTTTTATCAGCTCTGCGCCTTAAAGTACTATAAATAGTGCGTCTATATGCGGATGAAAACGCGGCAACTTGATAGTTTTTGAATTTCAAGTGTAAAATAAAATGAAACCAAGAGTAAAATCCATTCTTAAATGGATAGGAATCGTTTTAAGTGCAATAATTCTAATTACAATTGCCTTTGGCTTATATGTCAAATCCATTCTTCCAAAATTTGACAGCCGACCAGTTGTATTACAGAAAGAGCTTTTCCAGAAACCCGCACAACTATTTCCAATGGAAGGGAAATTCATTTATAGAAGTGCAACTGAACTGGCGGCAATGATTCGCGCTAAACAAGCAAGTTCAGTTGAGATTGTCACCGAGTTTTTGAACAACATCAAAAACAACAACTACAAATACAATGCTTTAATATTTATCAGAGAGCAGGAAGCATTGGGAGAAGCAAGAAGAGCAGACGAAGCAGTTGCCAAAGGCGATACGGTGAATAAACCCTTGCTGGGAGTGCCTGTAACTATTAAAGAAATGTTTTGGGTGAAAGGCTCCCCATCTACATGGAACGCAAAAATGTACGGCTTTACTGCACCAAGAAATGCAGAAGTTGTAAAACAAATAAAAAATGGAGGAGCAATCATTTTAGGCACGACGAACCAACCTTTTATGCTTGCAGATTATCAAACCAAAGGCGAAGTTTATCCCACCGCCAACAATCCTTTTGATACAACCCGAACCCCTGGAGGAAGCACTGGTGGTGGTGCGGCAGCGTTGGCCGCGGGTTTTACCACCCTTGAATTGGGAAGCGACCTCGGTGGTAGCATTCGTCAGCCTGCTGTTTTTTGTGGACTGTGGTCTTTGAAACCAACATACGGAACGGTAAATGTCACTGACGGAACAAGCCCAGACTCTGCTTATGTTTATACACGGTTAGCGATGGAATCAGCAGGCCCTTTGGCAAGGACGCCTGACGACTTGAAATTGATGTGGGAGGTTATTCGAAATACTAAAATAGACCCTCGATTTCAAAAACCGATCGAATGGAAGCCTTCGCTTGAAAAATCACTAGACCAATATAAAATGGCTTGGACCGATGAATGGAAATTGAAAGGAGAAGTAGTAAAAGTGAGCAGTGATACCAAACGAAAGCTTAACACTTTTATTGATTTGCTTAAACAACATAAGGTAGTCGTAGAAAAAAATGCACCTGATATTTACAGCGAGTTGCATAAGATGTTTCTGAGCACATTTGGCTCAATGATGGGAGAAAATCAACCTTGGCTGATGCGAAAATTTATTCAAAAGGAATATGAAAAATCGGATGATGGAAGTGGAAACTACGAACCGTTTACGACCGCGATAATGGATGCATCAGACGAAAGTTGGAATAAAATTCAGGCAGAAAGAGAAATCCTAATTGCTAAGTGGGAAGATTTTTTCAAACAATATGATTTTTTCATATGCCCAGTTACCTATGATGCTGCGTTCAAAAAAGGCGAATCATGGAAACCGATAAAGGCAGATGATGGGACATCGCTTCCGTATATGAATTACGTGGGCTATGCATTCGTCATCAATGCAACAGGACACCCAGCTATCACCGTTCCGCTCGGCTTGAATAAACAAGGCTTGCCAATGGGCATTCAAATTGTGGGGCGATATTATTCCGACCTTGAGTTATTACACCTTAGTAAATTGCTTGAACCTCTGACACCAAAATTTCAACAACCTACCAAACACTGAAGTTGACCGCCATCACTGTAAATCACGATTTCCAGTTTAGGGAAAGTACTTCATCGCCCTTAACATCGAATATTTTCGCGTAGACCTTCACATAACGGGCTTCTTGCCGCGGTGGCCAGATTCGAACTGACGATCTTGGCGCGAAGCGCGCCACGCGATACCGGGCTACGCTATTTCAACATCTAGGTCCCTCAAGAATCTAGCTGCACCTCGTGATTTGATTTTCCTTTCGAGCATCATTGCTTCAGCACGAGTTGCTACTTCTTTGCTCCAAACCAATTTCCAGGGGATACACATCTTAATGGATTTTGTCTCTCCATTGTTATGTTCTTCTAGCCGATTAACAAAGTTTTCCGATTGACCTGTATAGAATTTCTTACAGGTATCGCTAAAAAGAATGTAAACTAAATGGCTCATAACGAAGAAACCTGCGATAAGCAGGCTTCTAATTGTCGGGGCGGCCAGATTCGAACTGACGATCTCTTGGTCCCAAACCAAGCGCGATACCGGGCTACGCTACGCCCCGAATGATGTAATAACAATTAGCCTAGATTTGATCGACGATCTTGGCGCCTTAAAGCGCCACGCGATACCGGGCTACGCTACGCCCCGATCCTTTTAAGGAGCGCAAAGATACATTTTCTTTTCAAATTCATTACCCCACCACAAAAATTCTAATGGCGATTTA
>Ga0075418_10008664_pt1 | contig 11400 bp, 9 predicted proteins | sample SoiMetdeltSBSDD2_FD_81776 | JGI IMG/M metagenome (GOLD analysis project Ga0075418, IMG submission 81776) | Bulk soil microbial communities from a Populus tree surrounding site in Tennessee, USA - Soil MetaG P. deltoides SBSDD2 | ecosystem: Environmental > Terrestrial > Soil > Tree plantation...
GTCTGCATCCTGGACGGCGACGGATACGGCATTTCAGTAAAAAAAGAAGTGGAGCGCCACACCGGCCGCTCTATATTATTAGGTGCAGTTCATATTACCCTCTATCGCCTCCAGGACAAGGGTCTTCTCGAATCACAACTTGGCGGCAGTTCTGAAAAGAGAGGCGACCGACGGAAGCGACTCTTCCGGATCACAAAAAAGGGAATGGAGCAACTGCGTGCTTCGCAGGAGGTAAGGCAAAAAATGTGGGAACTGATCCCACAATTAAACTCCGGGTCATGAGCAAGTTCAAAAAATCGGTCGCGCGAAGATTGGCTGACAATCTTATTCACCGCTGGGTTGGACGCGCATATATTGAAGAGTTCCTCGGTGACCTCGATGAAATGTATGAAGATCGATCGATAACAAACGGCAAATTCATCGCCGAAACAATGTACTGGGTTGATGCGGTTCACCTCATCTTCGGTTTCTCGTCAAAAGTAAAAAAGCAAAGTCATTCTATGTTTATTGGCAACATGATCAAGATCGCCTGGCGGAGCGCCGTGCGTCAGAAGCAATTCACCATTCTCAACCTGCTAGGCCTCACGTTAGGTATAGCTACGTGTATCGGCATCGGATTGTATGTGTACGACGAGAGTACATACGATAATTTTCATGCGAACGGTGACCGGATCTATCGTATCAATCAACCGATGATCTGGCGCGACTGGAATGAACAGTTCGCAGGGACAGGTCCCGGCATCACGGAAGCAATACGGACAGACATTCCGGACTTCGAAGAGGTGACAAGAATTTTCATGATAGGTGAAACGCTGATGCGCGTGACTACCAACGGTGAGGCTAGTCACTTCAATGAGTCAAAATACTTTGGCGCTGAAGACAATTTCTTCAAAGTGTTTTCATTTCCCTTTCTCAAGGGTGATCCAAATACGGCCCTGAAGGAACCCAACAGCATGGTGATCACCGCTTCGACTGCCAAGCGATATTTCGGAGACGTAGATCCTATTGGTAAACTTATTGAAACCAAGGATAACACCGGCGCTTACAAACCCTTCACTATCACAGGCGTGCTAAAGGACATTCCAACGCAATCACATTTGCAATTCGATATGCTCAGTTCACTGTCAACCGTTCCAATGTTTAAGGAACAACGGTTTACGTGGATCTGGACTATTTTTGGCACCTACGGTTTGGTCAGGGAGGGAACGGATGTAGCGGCGCTTACGAAAAAACTTCAGTCACTTCCTCCCAAGTGGGCGGGACGAACCACACAAGGAGTGTTCAATCAATCTTTCGAACAATTCACGAAGGGCCAACCTTGGACACTTTATCTCCAACCTATACGAGACATCTACTTAGCGAAGGCGCCAAATTTCCAACACTTTGGTCCATCAGGCAACCCGGAGCTGGTCACTATATTCGGAGCTATCGGCGCAGTCGTGCTAGTGTTGTCTTCCATTAATTTCATGAACCTTTCGACAGCGCGATCGAGCAACAGAGCTAAAGAAGTAGGAGTGAGAAAGGTACTTGGCTCGCAAAAAAATACAATTGTCCGTCAGTTTATTGTCGAATCACTTTTGTTTGTAGCAGTGGCTACTGTCGCTGCGCTTCTTCTTGTTCAGCTTTCACTAAATGCTTTCAATACTGCAGCCGAAAAACAACTGACGCTCTTGCCTCATCTTACCAATCCGTATTTTTTTGGAGCACTCGCAGCTTTCATCATTATCGTTGGACTTGGCGCCGGAAGTTATCCTGCGTTGTATCTGTCAGCGTTCAAGCCTGCAGAAACATTAAAAGGAAAATTGAGAGCTGGATTCAAAGGCAGGGGCATCCGGAACGGTTTGGTGGTGTTTCAGTTCACCGCCTCAATCGCTCTGATTATTTGCACTTTTTTCGTTCAGAAGCAATTGTCTTATACACGCACCATTGATGTGGGTATCCGCAAAGACCATGTGTTACAGGTTTACTACTTGCATCAACTGGGTGAAGGTGGTGATGTATTGAAAGCAAAACTCCAAAGCAACCCTGTCTTTACCGTTGTCGCCAAATCGGGCTTCATTCCACCAAATGTCTGGGGAGGCGACCGTTATCGTGCTGAAGCACCGGATCAACCTGTCGTCGATCTCAACTACATGCGTTGTGATGAGAATTACCTTTCATTGCTCCAGGCAGAATTCATCACAGGACGGAACTTTGACCCTGCGAATGCTGCAGACAAACACAATATCATCATCAACGAAGAAGCAGCGAAGGTGCTCGGCTATGGATCGAAGGAAACGTGGGGTGATAGTTCGCCTTTAGGAAAGTTCGTTGTTCAGGCTTTCGGATCCGAAGAGAAACTCCAGATCATCGGTGTAGTCAAAGACTTCAACTTCAACAGCGTCAAACAAAGGATAGGGCCGTTACTCATAATGCACAATGAAAATGATAAGCACTGGAGCTACACTGCGGGATTCCCGTCTTACTTGTCGATGCGAATCAATCCAGCGTCAGTCCAAGACGCAGACGCACTCCAGGGTATCATCGACGGAGTAAAGGCCGAGGTTGCCAGGATCGATCCGTCTGTTACATTCAAGTACAGTTTTATGGATGAAGAGTTCGACAATACTTTCCGTGAAGAAAGGAAGATGAGCGTAGTCCTGAATCTGTTTACTATTCTCGCTATCGTCATTGCCTGCCTGGGATTGTTCGGACTTGCGGCATTCTCCGCTGACCAACGCAAGAAAGAGTTGGGTATCAGGAAACTGCATGGAGCCAGCATTCATCACCTGGTTTTCAAATTCTCTTCGGAATTCACAAAGCTGGTAGCGCTGAGCATTGTGATCGCCACACCAATAGCCTATCTAATGACAGATTACTGGCTCAGTAACTTCGCTTACAGAACACCGATTGATATTTGGGTATTCATTGCCGCAGGACTAACAGCCATGTCGATCGCAGCCTTCACGATTGGCTTCCAATCTTTTTCCGCAGCTAACGCCAATCCGGTGGAAGTGCTAAGGAGTGAGTGATTGCCTGCCTAACAGTTTTAACTCAATGACTATTGTTCGTCTCTTTTATCAGCCACACTTCCGTTACTCTTGATTGTTTTCGCCAGTTGAGAAAATCTTCATTGATATCATCCCATGTTAACACCAGCTTGCCTTGTTTCACCAAAGCCTCCGGAACGGGGAATTCTTTTATTTCCCCATATCCCTTGCCATAACGACTTGGCGCTACGCGTTGTCCGTTTATTTTTAAAAGACACTCACCCATCCCGTTGACCTTTACAATATAGCGAGCAGAAGTATCGATGTTGCCGTACTCCATGGCAATGGGCCATCGCATATACGTGAGCCACGAAAGTCTTTTGCGGCTGAGACCATTATCTGAAAAATCATACCCTGGATTAAGATTCTTGCGCAAGATGGGATCCATCCGCCAATCTTCACCTTTCATGACATGAACGGATTTACCCACATTCCCTACTTCATCATAATAGCTTCCAGGTCCTACATTTTCCCAATTCGCGATTAATTCAAGTGCCTTTAGTTTATCTGTTTCAGGAAGGGATTGGATTCTTTTGAATTCATCCTCCAGCCACCAGCGATTATTCAATGGTCGATCCAGAAAATCCAGTACAGCGCCTCTCTCCAAACCAGACGCCTGGTATTTTTTTACACTTGTTTGCAACCCGATGGATTTATAAAGCGCTTCACACAACTCGATGATGTGTGTATGGATCTCTGTCATGACCGGTTGTGTCTCGGCTTTTGCCAGAATAGTGTTGGCTTCTTTCATCGCTACGTCGGCACCTATCGAAGTGGCCTCCAATAACTTTTCATTCACTTGCTGTTCTAGCTCTGTCTCATAGATATAACGGCCGCGGGTATACGCATCATAATAAGCTCGCAAAAGATTCATTTGCCAGCGCCAATTATTATTCAGCGTTGGATTCGCTTTCTCCAGGGCTTTCCACGCTGTGAGCGTAGCGGCAATGCCACCATTAGAAACTATGGGACCCTGCCAGTTTTTTTCCAATGCCAGAATGCCGTCGGCTGCGTCCTCCGCCATAGCGCTTCCAAAGAAATAGTTACTGTATTCTTTCAGGATGGTGCGTTCGTCGGCTTTTCGATCCCACGCCAGGGCTGTCCAGACGATTTTATTAACGTCGTCGTGCACGCCATCCGAATACGAGATGAATCCATCAATGTAGGGATCAAGCGCATGGTATATGGCGGAGTAGTGATAGGGTCTGGGATTGATCGCTTCTCTTCCCAAGGTTAAGCTGAACGAGGGATCCCACCAGGGAATTTCGAATTCACACCGTACGTTATGGGTAAGATCAGGATAGTGACGCAATTTGTACTTGGCAGGTAATACTGCCCTTGTTTCTTCAACGGTCGGGCTACTTGGTCCGGTAATCAGGCCGCCCAACCAAACTGGCATCTTTTCCTGGATGTATTTATACACGTACTGGCTTTGAGCAGGCGTAAAACCTTGTAATGAAACCCACGTACTTGCTTGCGGGTGATACTTTTTTAGAATGGCAGCTAAATCCTGCAACAACGGAATAACCAATTCAGGAGGATTATCTCCGGGATCGCCTCCTGGAAAAAACACACCGTTGATGCGAACGGATTCTCTGCATATTTCCTCAAACGTATTTAGATACTTATTCCGAAGCGCAGTGTCCTTCAAATCAAATTGCGCGGGAATCCACATCCAGTAGTCCAGGGAGTACTTCTGGCATATTGAACTGATGTATGCGTTCATCTCCGCCGGCTTAACCTTAAAATGAGGACTAACATTTTCATCAAAAATCGGAATCGATTCAATGGCATTGGTTCCGAAGACAACCAGATCGCGTATGTATTGTTCAAATTCCTCCTTGGTCCATGCGTCCCATGAATTAGCCGTATTGCGGAAGCCTAGTTGATGGCCTCGCATATATTTATCCGGGCTGCTGGCAAAGGAAGGAATCTGATCTATGCCAACGCTGTTTCCGTTATACAGCATTGTTCTGAGTAAGTATCCTGTTCCAAAGAGCACACCGCGATCGTCAGCACCTTCTATTATAATCACCTTTTGGTTCTCATGCTGAACATTTAAAATGCGATAAGACTCGCTTTTCTTTGACAGCAAAGGCGCCGCGGGAATTGAAAACGGGAATTTTGTTTTTGCTGAGGCTTTTTTCAACACAATCACATCGCCAGAAGCAGGCCACGTGGCGGATACCGGCCATTTTGTTCCGGTCCGCCGCCCCACTTCTTCACTCAACATTTCTGCTGCTGCGATCTCTCCGTTGCCTAATGAGATTTTTTCCTGAAAAATAGTTACGTGCTGCAAGGTTATTACCTGAGCAGAAGAATCAAAAAAAAGGAAAGTCAATAAAACAGTCAGCGACACTGATAGTAAAACTTTGAATCTCATTGTTTTCATTTTAAAGATCGTGATAATTGAAGCCCCCAACTTTTATTAGTACAGGTCACCATGTCCACCAAGAACCATAAAGCGCACGACGCATCTTTAGCGCCTAACGTAGTGACCCAGCACTTATAAAACTCTTGGCCAACAAGCCTGTGTAAGGTAAAAGGAACGATCAAACCGGCTTACCCCATATTGCGCATCTCAATATTCAATTAGCGCGTTCTTACAAACGCAATAACTATGACTGATGGCAAAATGCGCTTTGCGACAACCTTGCACCTTCACATGTGTTTGTCAATAAAGTCTCCTAAAGACGCCTGTTAAATGACCATGTCTCCCGATTGACTACCGGGAACATTGTCGCCCACGCCTGCCTTGATAATTTTCATGTCGTGAATCAGTCGCTGCGTAAAGAGGGCAATGTCAAAGCTGTGAACAATGATGTTAGCACCTTCCTTTGCCCATTTGACCTGACGTTCCGGTTCAAGCGAAAAATGGATTCCTATTGCCAATCCTTTTCCGCGGGCAGTCTGTATGATTTTCTTCACAGCCGCTTCAAAAACAGGATGGTCATATTCTTCGGGATAGCCGAGGCTTACGGAAAGATCATGAGGGCCAATAAAAACTGCATCGAGACCTGGTACAGATAATAGCTCATCAAGTTTGTTCATGGCAGGAACGCTTTCAATATTGGCGATCGCCATGTTTCCGGCATTAACTTTTTTCACATATTCCTGCGTTTTTTCATTCAACGTTTCTTTACCTCTCAGCACCCGCTCAAGTACTTCTCCTTTTAGAGGTTTATACTTCACTGCTCCCACCAAATCAATGATCTGATCAACTGATTCAAGGTAAGGAGCTACCACCCCCACTGCGCCCGCATCAATTGCTTGAGACGCGAGGTAAGGATCGGGGCTGGGAATCCGGACGATGGGAGAAATTCCATAGGACTTTATCACCTGACATAATTTGGCAAGATCTGCCCTATTCATGGAAATATGTTCGTTGTCTATGAAAGCAAAATCAAGACCTGCTTTCTGCAAACTCAATGGCCAGGAAGGTGAAGTAGCCGTAAAACATGTTCCGTACACGCGCTTGCCTTCTTGTAATTTCTTTAAGACGCTCATGACGTTGATTTGTAGGATGAGATTGTTTAGCTGTTTTTTGAATCTAATGAAACTTCTATGCTTGGACGGAGCCAAAAATAAAGTTAAAACAAAGCAATCCACCAGCATGTACGGAAAAGTGGAAAATATCCTGCTGCGAATCAAATATTATTTTTCTGCAATCATTGATCAGGGCTTATTGGACAAGGGTCCGTTGATCAAGTCGCCTGAGGCTTTAAAATGCGTATCAAATTATTTATTCAACTGAAAAGTATCTTTTTCACGACATGCCAGTTATGAATAAAAACAAAGTTATGAAACGCTCCATACTGATTGCGATTGCACTCTGCCTTTGTGCCTGTGATGAGGAAGAAGGTCCTGTGGACAACACAGTTCATCTTGGGGGGTACGTGTCTGACACGAACAAAGATGGAGATGGTATTGCCAGTTATTGGAAAGATGGCGTTTACACTAGTTTGACGAGTGGTAATGTTCTCTCACGCGTCAGTTCCATGTATGTTGATGGATCGTCGGTTATAATTGGAGGTTCGAAACGGATTCCTAATTCGATATCCAATGCGGTAATATGGAAGGACGGCACGGAAACAGTCATAGACGATGCCATTGGCGGTCCAATGATTGCCTCGCGCAACGATAAGTTGTTTGGTGTGTGGCTCGGTACATGGGATACAGGATGGGTGTTTCATAAGAACGGCACCACGCAACCTATTGTCGATACAGCCTACAACTTTGCGCCTATGGCTATGACCATTGATGGAGGTGACATGTTTATGTCCGGTTATTCATCGGGTCAACCATTACCTCCCAACTACTCACCCCCTCAGCACGCGCAATACTGGAAGAACGGTCAATTGATATTCAGAGAAAGTGAAGTCTCCAATGGTTTATCCATATTCATTCATCAAAATGACGTTTATATGGCCGGAATTTTTTATCCCCCCGGGAACCTTACTAGCATTGCCTGTTATTGGAAAAATGGAATTCGTGTTGATCTCACTGACGGAACTAAGATTGCATGGTCGAAATCCGTGTTCGTAACGGACAAGCATGTATATGCGTCTGGAATGATAGACAATCAGGCTGTCTATTGGAAAGACGGCGAAGTCACTTATTTAACAACCGAGGGCACGTTCTCAATGGCCAATTCCATATTTGTGAAGGGAGCCGATGTGCACGTGGCTGGTTATGAGCACGGGCATCCGGCCTACTGGAAAAATAATGTAAGACAAGATATTCCCAACCAAGAGAAGGTGGGTCAGATTCTCTTTGTAGTTGTGGGTTCGAATTAGTTGATTTCCGGGTTCCAATTATGTTTTTCATCCTGAGCAAAGACGGCCCAGCTATATAGAGCATCATAAAGTTTCATCCCAATGTCAAGTTGTTCATGGTCATCGATGAAGTTACGAGATAAGCCGGCCGATATAGCCCAAAGACCTGCAGCTTGCGGGGCAAGGTCAAAACGATCAGTATCAGCGCCCCTTACGATCACGGCAAGCTGTTGTACGGCCTTGTCTTTGATTTCGTGCTTCCTGACAATGTAATCGAATGTACATTGGTCGCCGACATGTGAATATTCCGCGCCGGGAATATCATAGGGAATTGCGTCTAACTGTCTGGCTAGACTGAACACTTGCTCTTTAGGAACAAAAATGAATTCAGCGCCAGGATCAACAAACTTTCGGATAAGCCAAGGACAGGCAATCCGGTCGATCTTCGGTCGTTCACGTGTAATCCATTTCATAGGGTGATGTGATTTACGATTTGTGATTTGTGATTTGATGAATTAGTTATTTCGAAAAATCCAATGTCGTTCCGCACCCTTCACCCAATGCTCTTTTATATACAATTGCGGCGGAGGCAACGTCCTGCAGAGCCATTCCGGTGCTGTCAAACAAAATGATCTCGTCGTCATTCGTCCTGCCAGCTTTCTTTCCAGCAATAATTTGACCTAGTTCTGCGTGAACATCAGAAATCTTTACTTTGTTCCTCCTGATCGCATGATGAAGATCACCGATCGCTGCACATTGTTCCGTTATATCCGTCACAATCTTGCATGATGCAACCAGGTCGGCATCGATCTCATTTTTTTCCTCGTTATCAGTCCCTACAGCTGCTACAAAAGTTCCAGCCTTAACATCTCCTTTGAATAATAGGGGTTGCTTTGAAGGCGTGCATGTGACACAAATATCACTTTGAAGGGTCGCTTGTTTCAGTTCTCTGACGGGAATAACCTTTATGTTCAATTCACTTGAAAGCGTCGAGGCGAATTGTGTTGCGAGTTCATGATCGATATCAAATGCATATGCTGTGAGGATACGTCTGACTTTGACAAGTGCTTTCAACGAAATGATGCCTTGTTGACCACAACCACAGATCGTTGCCACTGATGCATTGGATTTGGAAAGATATTTAGCGGCGACGCCTGTTGCTGCGCCGGTTCGTAAGATCGTTAATTCCATCGAATCCAAAATCGCCAATACTCTTCCGTTGAGCGCATCGAATACGATTATTATACCCTGAATAGTAGGTAAGTCGGATTTTTTTGGATTACCTGGAAAGTTTGCGTTGGTCTTGGCCACAAAATAGTGTTGCCCAAGTTGCATGTCGCCTGCTTTGATATGAAACGCACCGGTGTCGACATGTACCGCCATCACTTTCGGCGTGGCAGTCTTGCCCTCGCCGTACGATCGGAACGCGCTCTCTACAGCGGGAATACACGTGCCGATATCCAATAATCCAGCAACATCATTTCGTGTAAGAAGGATCGTATTGTTTGAAACCATCGATACCTGTTTGCTCAACAAGTCTACGAAGGCCATTAAAAAAAGTATAGAATAGAATTAACCGATTAGTATGCGATTTACTTTTTGTAATGCGTTTGTGCGGAGAGTCTTTGCGTAACCTTGGCGTCCTTGCGTCTTTGCGGTTAACACGCTCACACTCACACTCGACGATTAACGTTTTTCCTTTTCCCTGCAAACGTATCATCTATCATTCCCGCTTCAAAAAGTAGCGCACGCACCTGCTCCTCATTTATTTCCTTTAGCGAATGAAAATACATAACGTAAACCTGCTTGCGGCCTTCTGCCTTCAAAACTCCATCCTCGTTGCTCATCAAGTTCCCCTGGCAGAAACCGAGAGACACGCCTTTTTGTTTTTGGGTTTCAAGTGTTCTTTTTGGTCCCCAGAAAACAGACGCGGGCCATATAAAACAAATTTGCCGATGATGAGAATAGAATGGTACGCCTTCACCGTAGTATTCTTTTTCCGCTGCTCGTGGCAGGCATTCCATTACTAATGATCGGAGCCGTTTAACAATCACCTGTTCGTCTCTTGGCAGGTTCATGATCATTTCATCTATTGATTTCTTTGTTGCCATGGCGTGCCGTTAATCGTAATCCGTTATCCGCTTCGCGCCGTAGTGCAACGAAGGAGGGTTAATCGTAGGTTGTTCATTGATCATTGCTCATTTCCCAAGGCGTGCCCCGACTGTTTCACGCAAAGGCCGAAAAACCAATCCGCAAAGGACGCATAAGAATGTCCTTCCGAGAAAATAAATGGAATGCAGTCCCGGAAGCACGATCCATTCCTCATTCCTCATTCTTCATTCTTCGTTGCTCACTGCTCACTGCTCGTTGTACTTCTCCCCGGCTGCCACTTGCGTCATCGTGATCCTTACCTTTGTAGGAAAAAACTTCTCATGATCCGCACGTTTGTGTGCGTGCCCTTGACCGCCGCTATCGTCTTTGATAACAAGATCCATTTGTTTGATTCCCTCAGTCCAGACGATGGATTCATTTTCCCAAAACGACTTCATATCTACGTCACTTTCATATACGCCTTCTTTGGTATAAAGCTCAGTAGTGGTACAACCGTACCCATTGCCCTGACCTTTGTTGGGAATGTAGCATAGCGTCCACTTAGTAGGGGCATCGCCTTGCGGCTTATCAAGTACTTCAATGCGTATATGCACTTTGCCATTGCGATAATCGACAGGTGATGTCCAATCTTTTGGGCGATCGGGATTTATTAAGTTTCCTGTGACGTAAAAGTGTGACTTGCTCGGCACAGAGTTGTCTGCATCGGCCTTGGTATAAATGTACTCGACGTCAAAGAGTACAAACTGTTTGTCCGTTTTCTTCGCCTTTAGCTTGTCAGAAAGGTGATTGATAGGCTGCTGCACAGATTGTGCAAAAATGATCGTGGAAAATACGATGAATAGCGCAGTGAGGTAACTTTTCATAATCATCAATTTAGAGCATGCTAAGGTCATGAAATCATTTCATAACGCCAACATGTTTGAGCAGCAGCAAACGGTTTCATCGCATTGAAATTTTTGTTACATTCAATGAGTTAAGTTGTAGTAATTAATACATCGCTGATGTCAGGTATTAAATCACAACCTTACTACCTACTACTTTTCATTTCGCTGTGTAGTATCTGCAGCCTGGTTTCTTACAACAGCTTCGCGCAGGAAAATCCCACATTTACTTCAAGCTCTTCTGCGGTTCAGTACGGGTATTCGATAAAACTCATCACTGAATTCAGGGGTCGACGTGATGAGTGGCTTTCATTCCGGCTTGGAGTGTCAGGCGGTATTGGCGCCTATACCGGTAACAACTGGTTCTATCCATCATTAAATGTTGATCTAATGCTTTATCATGGAGGCATTGGGAGCAGTCGTCCCGGCATTAAAGAGAAAAATTTCATCGACATTGAGGGAGTGATCTCATACACGATCACTGCCGGATGGAACAACAGGATGCGGCAGACCAGTAATATCCGTCCCGGTATACGCAATTATCCATTGTATTATTTCAATAACTGGAACTTCCCTTCTTTACAAAATCCATATAACTATTCA
>Ga0075418_10008667_pt1 | contig 11399 bp, 13 predicted proteins | sample SoiMetdeltSBSDD2_FD_81776 | JGI IMG/M metagenome (GOLD analysis project Ga0075418, IMG submission 81776) | Bulk soil microbial communities from a Populus tree surrounding site in Tennessee, USA - Soil MetaG P. deltoides SBSDD2 | ecosystem: Environmental > Terrestrial > Soil > Tree plantation...
ACCCCCGTCGGCGTGATGCGGATCGTCCCCGAATCGCCCGTTACCCTGACGTTTCCGACGCCGAGCGTGTCGGTCCACCGCCGCATGTTCTTGGGGCCCGGATGCAGGTAGCCGTTCCGGCCGTTGGCGGTGGCGATCCCCTCTTTCGGCCGGATGCTCTTGTCGAGGAGCGGCGATACGTCCGTCAGATCCGAGCAATGGTGCGGCATCAGGACGATGTCCGGACGACGCGTCGCGGGGTCGAGCTTCGCCCAGTCGGCCCAGCGCTTCACGAGCTTGCTGTCCGCGTCGTCGAAGTCGACGATGACGCGACTGCTCGTCCCGTCCGAAAGCGTGATGTGCGAAATGATGGCGTTGCCGTGGGGCGTCGTCGCAGCTCCCGGGTCGTAGACGAAATTCGAAGCCGTGATCCCTTGTCCTCGAACCGCCTCCGCGAGGGCATTCGCGTTACGTGCGGAGTGGGACATGAGGCGATCCGCCGGGAAGTCCGGGTGCTGCGCTCGGAACAGGCTGTAGAGCGATTCTTCGAACGGGTATCCCGACTCCACGAACCTGATCTGCTTGAACTCCCGGATGAGAGGGTCGTTCTTGATGATCTCCCGCAGTCCGGCGGCGTGATCGTCGTGGGGATGGGAGCACACGAGGACCAGCTCCTCGACGTTCCGCCCGCGCAGGTACTGAAGGGTCGATTGTCCTTCGATCCGCGGCGAGGTGAGGCCACCCTTCTTCCCGCCATCCACGATCATCGCCAGCTTGGAATCCGCGGAAACGTACACCGTCGCGGTGCCCTCTCTCTCCTGAGACAGCACGAATGCATCCTGCGCGAGCGCCGGCGTAGCGGTGAGCGCGAGCGCGAGAACGAGTGCCCAAGCCAGTGATCTCAGCCTCGGCATACAAGACCTCCCGAGTGACACACGCCTGCGCTACAGCAGCGCAAAGCCGACCTTCCCGTTCACGAAGTCGCGCACGACCTTCAACCCCGCGTTGAGCGCCGCTTGGGCGGCGATGACGGTCATCCCCTCCGCAGCGGTGAGGACGGCGGCGCTCGCGACCTTCTGCTGGTTGAGCAGGATCTTCGCCTCGGCCTTGCTGATCTCGCCGGACGCGACGCCTTCGATGATCATCCGGAGCGTGATGGCGAGCTTCTCGCTCTCGCCTTTCAGGAACGTCTTCACGTCGCCGAACTTTTTGCCGAGCTCGGTCTTGGCCGCGGCGAGGATGCTCGCACCGAGACCGTTCAACGTGACCTTGCCTGCCATCGTGCCTCCGTTGTCCCTACTTGTCGGACGCGGTCCCCTGCTTCTTGGCGAGCTCGAGCTGGAGCGCGGCGGATATGGTCTGGTTGATGTTGCGCCGCGAGATCTCCAGGGCGGCGACCGACGGCCCCTTGGCCTTGTTCTCGGGGAGGCAATGAAGGTCGCGAAGGCTGGCGCCGTCGGCCGAGCACTCCCCCTTCCCGACGATGACCGTCCGGATGTCGCCCACGAGCTTGACCGACTTGTCGTTCTTGGGGATCGACCCGACGCGGAACTCGAGCTGGCGCAGCGCCCGGTCGATCTCCTCGTAGAACGCGGCGTTCTTGTCGAACCCCGCTTCGGCAGAGCCCCGCTTCTTTTCGAGCGCGACGATGAAGTCATCGGTCTTCTGCTGGATCGCCGTCAGGCTCTGGTCCGTCTCCTCGTCGTAGTCGGAGATCCAGCGGATTCCGGCGCAGGACACGGCGAGGAGCGCGAGGGCGACGAGCGCCGCTCCGAGGACCGCGGTGTAACGTCGACGCCGGCCCGGCCGGACCGGCGTCTCCGAGGCGTGGTGCATGTTGAGGGCCCCCAACGCTGGAACGCTGAAAGAGGAGATACCCTTGGGGGGTGTCGCTGTCAAGCAACAATCTTCGTGCAGATTGAACGACACGTTGTATATCTCCCATAGATGCCCGCCAAACCGATAGCTCTTTCAGCTTCGGTCGCCGATCTGCTCAAGCGACGGCGCCAGCTCCTCGGCTATTCGCTCAGGGACGTCGAGCGAATGACCAAAGAAGAGGGGAACCCGATCCCCTTCAGCACGCTGGGGCGGATCGAGCAGGGGCAGCTCGACCCCGGGATGCGGCGGCTGCAGCGCCTGCTGCGCCTCTACCACCTTCCGATCCAGGCGGCCGGCGACCTCCTCGATCTCGATGACCTGCTCGATGAGCTCCCCTCCGAGCGCGATCCCACGAAGCTGTACAAGGAAGGGCTCGCCGCGTGGCAAAAGGGGGACCTCCGCAAGGCGATCGCCCACTTCGTGGCGCTGCGCCAATCGGCCGACGAGGGCAAGCTCGAGATGCGCCAGCGCGCGACGCTCGCCTTCGCGGTCGCGGCCGGGTCGCTCGGTAAGCATCACCTGTCGCTGCTGCTCCTCGACGATCTTCTCGTCCAGCCCATCGACAAGGCCCTCCTCGTGCCGGTCCTCGTGCAGGCCGCGCGGGCCTGGCACGGTCTCAACGGGTTCGAGGCGGCGCACGCGTTCCTCGCCCGCGCCCGCGTCCATCTCGCCAAGGGCGCGCACCTTCAGCGGGCGTGGATCGAGCACGAGGCGGCGTCGATCGCGATCGACGAGCGCGACTTCGCCGGATCGGACCGTGCGATCGCGATCGCGCTGAGGGCCTATCGCGCCGCCGGCGACCAGTTCAACTACGGGCGGGCGCTCGGGACGCAGCTGAGGAGCCAGTTCGAGCGTGAGAAGCCCGTCGGGGTTCTCCGCATGGCGAAGGTGGCCCGCTTCCATGCGAAGCGGCACGGCCTGAAGCGAAACGAGCTGCAGCGCACGATCGACGAGGGGCGGGCCTACCTCCTCCAGCGCGATCCCAAGCGTGCCGTGGCGCTGCTCACCCACGCGCTCGCCGACGCGATCCGGCTCGGCGATCCCGCCGGGCGCTTCTCGGCCCACTACTACCTGTGGGAAGCCCACCGGATGGCCGGCAACGAGCGGGAGGCGAGCCGGGCCTTCGACGCCGCGGCGCAGGACCTCGCCTACGTCGACCAGGTCTCGAAGGAGACGATTCGAATGCGGGAAATTCTCCGCGACAGGGGGTCGCGGATGAGGCGCTGAGACCGGTCTCAGCCATAGCGGAGGGGGCTCATGGCTTGGTCGGACATCGTCATCACGGTCACGGGAACCAACGGCGACACGGTCACGCTCTCGGCGAGCAATCCGACGGGGCAATCGGAGACGGCGCGCGCCAGCGTCACGGTGAGCCTCGATTCGGGCGGCACGGAAACCTTGGTGAGCCCGAACTTCACGCTCGCCGCCGGCGCCACGCGGACGATCAGCTTGCGGGCGTCGGCGCCGATCGGCTCGATCAGCGACGGCCCCGATCCGATGCCGCCGATCTAGCTGATATGGAGTGACCCCTCGTCAAGCGCGGGGTCGCGGGAGTGTTTGATTTCAGGGATCCGGAAGCCCCGAACGGCGGACGTCCAGGCGCGCTTCGACGACGAGTCACGCTGATATTCGCGGGTTGCGCTGGTGGGCGCCGAGCCGCATGACCGTGGTCCGTCGAGGAGGAGCCGCTTTCTAGACGCGCGAACCGCGGGCGAGCGCCTGCGTCGCATAGCTAACACGCGGATCTCCAGGCCGTGGCCCGGGCATCCGCCGATCGTGACTTCCGATCCCAAAGCGTTGTCCTTCCTACGCGGCGGTCGTGCTTGTCCGAAGGGTCGCCCAGACGAATCCCGTCAGCTCGCGCGCGATGGCGACCATGATCGTGCCTTGCGTCTTGCCCCGATGGAGCATGCGGGCGTAGCGCTGATGTAAGCGTTTCATCGCCCGATCGGCGTGAGTGATCGCCCATGCGGGCTGACCATGACGTCGCTTCCGCAGGGCGAGCCCGATGCCGGGCTTGTGCCGCTGGCTCCAGGCGGCTTCCACCAGGACGCGACGGGCATGAGCGTTGCCGGCTTTGGTGATTCTCCCTCGATGGGTCCTTCCTCCGCTGGAATGCACCGATGGCGTCAAGCCGAGATACGCCATGAGCTCGCGTGGGGTACGGAACCGGCCGATGTCGTGGAGCTCGGCGGCAAGCGTGACGGCCGTGATGGTATTGATACCCCGGTAGCAGCGCAGCGCGTTGACCGCGGTGCGGTACGGCTCACACTGGCCGGCCTCCTCGATCGCGCGCTCCAGATCGCGGACGCGAGCTACGATCTGCTCGATGAACTGCTGATAGCTCTCGAGGGTTTGACGGTCAGCCCAGTGACCTATGTCGAGACCACGAATCCAGGCCCAATGCCGAACGGTCCAGGCTTGACCATCACGCCAGATGAAGCCACGACGGAGCAGGAACTTCGAAAGCCGGTGCCGGGCCCGAAGAAGATCCTGCTTGGCGGCCTCGCGGCAACGGCACAGGTCACGAATCGCTTCCTGGTCGGGCGAAGGCGGGTGGACCTCGGTGAGCGTGCAGGCTCGGAACAACAGCGCGAGCTTGCGGGCGTCTCGACGATCGGTCTTGACGCGCTCCCCGGGCTTGACAGGAATCAGTGAAGGCGCGACGACCTCGCACACGATCCCTTGTCCCGAGCTCTCGATGAGCCGCTTGAGCGTGAATCCAATCGGTCCCGCCTCATAGCAGCACCGAACCTCGCCTGACCCGGCATCCCGGCGAAGCCGGCGCGCCAAACGGCGCACGGCTTGGGGCGTGTACTCGAGCTGCCAGGCGTCCACCTGGGCCGATCCCCCCACCATGCGGGCAACCTCGATCGTGCTCTTGTGGGCGTCCATACCGACCCACGTGATGTCGGCAATCGCGCTAGGCTTACCCATGACCGCTCCCTCCGTATGCGGCTCTGCTGGCCGCTCTCACAGGTCGTCAGCAACCCGCGAGTCTACGCAGGGGGCGGTCACTCCATAGGGTCTAGACCGGGAGGGGTCGACACATCGGATGCTCGCCGCTGCGTGTGAGCCCGTCGACCGCAGCTTGGTGGCGGCCGAGGTTCTCGACGCGGACTCCGTCATCGGACAGCGCTACCCGAACCGTGCCCGCACAGCCACGACCACGCTCGTCCGCTGGAATGCTGCTCATCCCGCAACGGGAGATCGGATCCCGATAGGTGAGGCCGTCGATGAGGCCGGGCGCGTAGCTCGCGACGGTGTCGCAGCACTTGTGCGTCAATTGGGTGCACATGATCGTTGCGCCGGCCTCACGCACCGCCGCGATGTACTGCGCTTGTGGGTGACCGTAGTGATTCGTGGTTCCGACGGAGAGGACCGCGACACCCCGACAGTGAATGGCTTCTGCGAAGAGCCATTGGAGGTCCCCAAACTCCACGTCCTCTCCGTCCTCGGTCAGTTTCCCACCGTGGTGCGGCGCTGCCACGACGTCACAAGCCAGCGTTCCCGAGCGCTCGTGAATGCGCCGCCACGCCTCGAGTGTGGCGTCGCCGGGAAACAGGATGCTCTGTTCACCACGGCGGAACACGAGGACAGCGCTGGTCGCGTTCGTATCGTCATCCACCTGCGCTTGCAGGTTGTCTGCGAATCTCGGGTAAATCAGGTCGAGGGCGAACGCTGCGTCGGACCAGATTCGCCTCGGGTCCTCCTCCGTCTCCAGCCGATGGAACTTATCGAGGAGCAGTGGGAATTCCTCCTTGGTAATTGCGCGCCGCAGCATGTTGAGCCACGCGATCGTGCCGGCTGGTCGATCTTGGAGGAAGACGATTCTCCCAATATTCTCTTTGTATTCCACCAGGATTCCCGGGATCCCATTTGAATGATCGGCGTCGTTATGTGAAGCGATCACGAGCTCAAGTCGTTCAACCCCCTGCGACTTGAGCAGCGAGAGCGGCACGCGGGCAGATCGCCCGCCATCAACAATAATGGCGCGCCCCTCCCCCAAGAGAATGACGTTCGCCGTTCCTTGACCTACATCGAGCAGATAACAGCTCGCGTCATTCACGGCGCGCTCTGCCCTCGGGTGCGGCCTTTCCCAGAGTCGTGCCCATGGAGCTCGTGCCCGGAATGTCTCGAACAATCCTCTCCAACTCGGCTTGGGAGAGAACTCCATCTTCAGGAATCACGGTCGAATAGTGTATTTCCTGGAGCTTCCAACTCCTAGGATCCCGTTCCACGATCATCTCGAACCATTCTCCTTCCCGATAGCCGGCGAATTCTGCTGGAGCAAGCTCGAGAGGCACGCTCTCTTCGATATCATCGCCAACCCATGTCACTTGTCGATCGATTTCGGAAATCCGGGAAATCCAACCGACCTGTCGCAGCCTTATCGGATTTGTTCTCTCATATGCTTGCGCGTCGACGATCTTCGTCATCGCCTCCCATTCTCTGGGATTCTCCGAGGCGTGACGTCGCAACTGCTGATAGATCGTATGGAACTGACAGGCCCATAGCACCTTCGCGCGCTCTGGCGTGGCACTGGTCCCAGCGATTCCAAGCGAGAAGTCGTCCAAACGATACCTATACCCACCTGCCGCGGGCTCCAGCCTCTCCCGAAATGGTGCTTTGAACTGATAACAGGTGCTTCCGATTGTCAGCCCCACTACCAAATCATCCTCACTCTTGAGAAACCACCCCTCCGCGCTCACGCTGTGCTCCGGTGAAGCACTGCTCCTCTCTGCGTCTGCTGACTCGAGTGCACGCTTCAAGGCGGCCCTGTCCGAGACGACGTCGTCCAGGAGTTCCGTCGCAAGGGTTTTGCTGTCTTGCCGACCCGGCAAGAACGACAACAGTTTTTGCAACATTGTTTTCCTCGCAGACCCGGTCCCGAAGGACGTCGCAGCAGGATGTACGTACCTCGATCAGAACGGACGCTCTCGACCGGGCGGAGCACTCGGCTCCTGTGGCACCGAAAGGAGCGCCCACTTCCATGCAACTGACGCTGGCTCGATGATAACGTCTCGCCGGGGTGCTGAGCATGGGAACTGAGCTTTGTGTTTCATCGTCTTTCCTCCCGTACATCCTTCAGCAAGCTCTCACTCTCTAGGTACATGGCTCGTGCTCGATAGACACGCTTTCTGTTGCCATTTGGCACAATCTTGCCGCTAACATGCTGATACCGTTGCACTTAGATAGGCGGCTCCGGTGATCACCCCGGCGAGCGAAAAAGTTCGTAATCAGCTGGATGTTGTCTTGGCTGGCTGGCCCGCCCGGACTCCGAAGGCCGTGGATGCCCTTCGAGCGGCGGCGGCCACTGTAGCCTCGCGCTATTTTCGTCGGAAGCGGATGTTCGCTCCAGAAGAACAGGTGGACGTCCTGCAGGCGGTCCTCGTCGATGCGATCGAGTTTCTGGCCGATCACGACGCGACGAATGCGACCGCGAAGGATCTCTACGTCGAAATCAACCGATCCGCGAATCGCCACTCCCAGAGACTGTACCGATTGAAGCGACGCGTCGAACTCCGAGACGATCCTCTGGTACTTCGGAAGTCGATTCCATCGCCCGATGCTCATGCTCTGTTCTCAGAGCAGGAGCGGGACAGTCGAAACCGCGAGATCATCATGGCAACCGTCGATGTCTGTGCTGCGGTTCTCCAACGCCCGCTCAGCGATCGGGATAGGTTTGTAATCGATCAACGCGCGGACTTGAAACTGGGAGTGCCGCAACCCCCGGACTGGCCACCGGAGCGGGTCGCGCAGCTCAAAGCAGCTTCGAGAGCCATGGTGCGCTTCCGCCAGCTTTTTCGGGAGGAACTGGCGTTGAGGCTCGAGCAAGCGAGCTCCGCGCGGGAACGCGAGATTTATCGCGAGTTGCTCGAACGATCAGCAGGGGATCGGTTGTTTCACACGCTCCGGAATCGCTGAACGAGGGAACAGGTCCTGGCCACGGCGCGCTTCAGTCGCCCCGCGAGCGCTCGACGCTGAACTCCACGACAGCCGATGCGTCGGCGCCGGTGAGGTCCGCCGGAGGCTTGAACGTCCACAGCCCCGGCGAGAGACGCGTCTCGACTTTCCCCGCAAGCCAGCCGCAGGCGCCGTCGCCGGATCGCTCGAGCCAGCTGACGGGGACCGCGACGGGCTCGCCGCCCGCGAACGGGACGAGCGATCCGATGTAGCTCTGCTTCGCCTCGGTCTTCGACGCGCACGCGTAGCCGAGGAACGACACCAGCTCCCCCGGCATGACGACGCCGTCGAGCGACGGGGCGAGCACGGCCTTCCCCGCCAGGCGCGCGAGGTGATCCGCGAGGAACCACGGGCGTGCTTCGCCTGGCCCAGGGCCCTTCGGCACGTCGAAGGCGGCGGTCACCTTCGCGGACAGGTCCGGCGAGCCCGTGGTCGCGATGAGATCGATCGTCGTCTCGCCCGGGTTGATCCCTTCGGCCGGGAAAAGCATCAATCCCGATCCGCCCCTGTCGCGGAACGCGCGAAGCTCTTCCCCCGCGAGCGTCTTCGTGAACTCCTCGTAGATCGTGGACCGCCGGTGCAACACGACGGAGACCTTGATCTCGCCGACGTCGTCGGGCCACGGCTCGTCCCCCGTCCGGTCGATGCGGGCGAGGACGAACGCCTTCCAACGGTTTCCCTTCTTTCCCATGGGACGGTAGGGCCACAGCGTGACCTCGGCCGCGAGCCCCCGTCCGAATCGCGGGATGAGGAACAACGCCTCGTCCCGTTGCTTCGCCGTCGGGGCGCGCGCCGCCGTCTCGTAGCTCGACGGCCGGAGCAGCGTCAGCCCTTTCGCGCGCTCGCCGCGCAGCGTGAGGTTGACCGACGGGGAGCGCTTGCTCTCGCTCGCATCCTTCCGGAACGAGACGAGGTAGCGGCACTTCCGCAGCGACCGCAGCTCGTGCACGGCCTTGTCGATGTGGTCGGTGCGGAAGAGCCGGCCGCCCGTGTCGGCCGAGAGCGGATCCAGAGCGACAGGAAACCTGAATTCCGTGCACCCCAGTCCTCCTCCTCCCGTCTTGACGCAGGGCGGCCCGGGAACAGTCCGGCAGGTCGAGAGCAGATCCACGGCGTTGACCACGACGCCGTTCGCCTGCGCGCGCGCGGCGATGTCGTACATCTTCATCGCGACGTCGTCGAACCGGAAATCGTCGGCGAGGTAGATGATGTCCTTCCGTCCCGGGTACCGGCCGAGCGCGAGGAACAGGCTCTTCATTCCCGCGATCCACTCCTCGTGATGCAAGTGCACCTGATACGGGTTCATCACCTGCGGATCCCCCGCAACCCGGTCGAGCGCCGCCGCGGCGTCGGCTCGCGTCCGGATCCAGCCGTAACGGACCAATGGCCAGCCCGCGGACGTGACGATGAGCAATCGATCGCCGTCGTGGAACTCGGTGTCGACGAAGCGACGCGCCTCGCCGAAGGCGAGCAATTTGGTATGCGGACACGCCGGAAAAGGGCGATAGAAGAGGTCGAGATGCCAGAGGTCGAACAGGAGCACGAAGCTCATCCCACCCGGGGGTTGGGCATCCTCCTCGCCGCCGGCGCGGGCCTCCGGCACGTAGGTTTCCTGGTCCGTGCCGAGCGCATCCACGGCATAGATCTGCCGTTCCTTTCCCCCGACGGTCAGATCGAAGTCGTCGATCGTCAGCCCGACGCACGCGTCCGAGTCGAGGTCCTTCGGCCAGACCGTGACCTCGAGCGGCACGAGCGTGACACGCTCGGATTCACGGAGCCCGACGTCCTTCGGCTCTTCCGCGGGGGCGGCGCCGGCGGCCATCACAGCGGTGAGGAGCAGTCCGGTCACGCGGGCAGGCGATCGGCCTACGCCCAGTGCGGCTCGATGATCACGACGATCCTGCCGCCATGGGAATAGGCGAGGTCGTTGAGGCGCAGGAACCGGCCGGGAAGCCAACGCACCTGCGCGCCGCGATGGTCGTCCAGCGTGGCCTCGGCGATCCAGCCGCTGTCTTCCGTCTTGGCGACGGACTCGAGGAACCCGTCGCGGTCACGTTCGCTCTGGAAGTGCGCGGCGCTCCACGGCCCAAAATCGCTCGATCGCTCAGCGGGTGCGAACTTCCTTTCGTAGGCCACGTGCCCTCACCGTACCACGCTTTCGGGATTCCCGGACGCGGCTTCTACTCCGCGAGCTGGAAGAGCGACTCCACCGGCGTTTTCAACGCGCGCGCGAGACGCAGCGCGAGCTCGGTCGAGGGAACGAACACACCGTTCTCGACCGTGTTGATCGTCTTCCGCGAGACGCCGACCAGCGTGGCCAGATCGGCCTGCGTGAGGTTGCGCCGCGCCCGCTCCTCGCGAAGCCGGTTCCGCAAGCGGTCAGGCATCGCGATGCGCGCGAAGCTCCAGATACGAGAAGACGAGCGTCGCGACGATGATGCTCGGCGTCACGACGGCGTAGATCGCCTCGCGGGCCGTGATCGTCGAGAACCTCGGGATGAAATAGAGCGCCATCGCGATGGTCATCGCGACCCAATGCGCCGCGATGATCGCGGACTTGTAGTGGTCGCGCGACACCTCGTCGTTGACGAGCGCGCGCACCTTGCGGCTGTTGATCAGGCCGCCCCCCGTCGCGAGCAAGAGGAGCAGGGCGATGGCGTTGATCCCCCAGAAATCGATTCGTACGCGGCGATCGATGTCCGCGCCACCGACGAAGAACGGGCGCGCGACGACCTGGACGATGAGATACGCGAGCCCGGCTGCGGCGACCCCGATGGCGCGCTTGCGGGAGACTCGATCGGCGAGCTCGACGGTTGTTTCCGGCTGCATGGCTGACCTCCGAGGAGATCAGGAGTAACCTATAGGTTACACGCTGTCAAGGGCCTCGCCGGTCCCGCCAGCCCCTGTCTGATCCGGATCTTCGACGCCCCGTCGCCGATCTTGCGTGGCCGCCATGATTCCCTCCGAATCCCCGTCCCGCCGAAACACCCAGACGATCGTCCGGCCGATGGCGAGCGGTCCCGTGCCGGTCACCTTCGAAACATGCATGTCACCCGTCAACGTCGGCCCCTTGACCTGGGCCCCCTTCCCCATCATGGGGATGATCCCATGGTCGAACGGCGCCTCGAACGTCACCTCGAGCCGCCGCAGCACCGTCCGCGACGACGCGTAGAACATCCACCCCTGCCCCCGGTCGACGATCGCGGTGAACGACAGCGACAGCGATTCCACCGGCTCGTCCTCGCGGAACCACTCCGGCGCCTCGAAGTGAAGGACCGTCGAGGCCGCGTCCTTCGTCGATCCCTTCGCCGTGAAGTCCCCGTTCCGGCCATTCTGGCGAACGGAGAGCGCCGTGACCGAGAAGTACTGGTCGAACCCCGACCCGCCCGCGCCGGTGAACCGCGCGTAGTTCTGCTTCGTCAGGATCCCCTGGCCGATCTCCCACTCGTAGTCGATCGTCCCCGCCGGCCGATATCCCGTGAGCCAGACCCCTACGTTGAACGACCTCGACGCCAGCCCGCCCATCCGCACGTTGGACACCGTGCACCGCAGGCGCGACGGATCCCCCTCGCTCT